>Ga0209019_1001074_pt1 | contig 13755 bp, 11 predicted proteins | sample METZYME_3_300m_FD_187549 | JGI IMG/M metagenome (GOLD analysis project Ga0209019, IMG submission 187549) | Marine microbial communities from oxygen minimum zone in mesopelagic equatorial Pacific - METZYME_3_300m (SPAdes) (version 2) | ecosystem: Environmental > Aquatic > Marine > Oceanic... | reverse complement strand
ATAACCAGATATAGATCTGATAACGGAGCTATCTGCCAGCGATAGCGAAATTGCATATTTAATTGTGAGATACTGAAACTATCTGTTTCTTCTGAAGGTTTTTCAATTTCAACAAGGTTGTTTGAATCCGTGGGTAAGGAATAAAATTTATCTTCTATTGCTTTTATACCCACCCACTGAAAAACAATATTGAGTTGTTGAGTCGCATTTGGAAAATAACTAAAATTCAATTTAGGCTGCCACTTTTTTGAAGTAAAAGAAGTGAAGTTGCGATTTTCTTGATGCAATAGCCATCCGTTTGAGGTTTCATATTCTGCCTTTAATTGAAGGTTAATATTACTCTTTGGGATCCATTTTAGGCCAATTTCTGAACTTCTTTTATAACCTTCCAGGTTTTCTTCTTGATGTTTTAGATCGAATTCGAGTGAAAGTTTTTTTGATTTATTCGTATCGTATCCGATTTCAAAGCGGTTTCTAGTTGACACCTGGAAAGTACCGTTTCCGAAGCTGTTTCTATCTTCAAAACGTTGGGGAAATTGTGAAAAATTGGCACTCAAGCGGTGAAGATTATTGAATTGTAGAAATAGATGGCTTCCAAATCCGCCAGCAACTCGGTGACCGTCAGAGTTTTCACCACGCCTTAGCCATGTGGTCACCTTGAGATCCCTGAATCGTTTTAGATTGGATTTAATAAATTCGCTACCGTACTGGATATCTTTGATATTACTTCGTTGAGTGTATCCAAAATCATTCACATCTAGAGAATCATCAAAGGAAGTAATTTTAAGACTATGCTTTAAACCTTTTTTTGGAGTATAACTGGTGTCGACATAACTTCCATTGCCTTTATTCTTTTCAAAAGTATCTGATTGGATGATTTGGCCATCCGTTTTCCATTTCCCATTTTTTGAGAGATAGTGAAAATCTACCGCATGAACAACTGAGTCAGATTGTGGTTTGGTGACGAGTGTAGAAAGCATACCTATTCCCTTAATAGCGCCACCGGTATTATCTTCATACAACAATCGGAATGCTCCAAAATCACGTCCAATCTGAGTATATATATTATCATCGTCAGCCCTATAGGACGTATCTTCTTCAGAAGAAGCAAGAAGCCCATAGCGAAATTTCCCAACTTGTCCGGTAGTCTTTGCTGCACCAACAAGTTCAGCCATTTTGGTTTTTTCTTTTTTTCCTATGCTCACCTCATCAGGTAAGTCTGGCGTATCTGGTCTTCCACCAACCCTACGTGTATTGAGAACTGTAAAGCGATTACGACCGCCATAATGTCCTGCCCGCGGCGTTGCATTAAAGATTTCATTACCTTCCTGGAAAAAAAGCCTCTTCTCAGGAAAATATGTTTCATTTGCAGTTAAATTGATAACAACATTATCTGATTCAACAGAACCAAAGTCAGGATTCATGGTTGCTGTTAATTGGAAATTTGATGCCGGCCTCCAAAAAAGATCTACGCCTCCTCGATGAGATAACGTTTCATCAATGTTATCCTGCGTAGTCGATATATAGGGAAATACGCTCCATTGTTGCATTGGATTAACGTCTTGCAGTAGTAATGGTTGAAATAAACTCATGTATTGAGGAATTGATTCAGGTAAGGGAGGCCAACTTGATTCTTCATCGATATAGCCAATATTTCGATGCGTATAAAAATTGACTTGTCGGGTTCCATTAAGTTGTGGCATTGTCATTTGAGACCAAGGAATAAAGTATTCTGCAGACCAACCATCAGACGTCAGAGAGGTACCGCCGTACCAGGCACCATCCCAATCATCAGAGTAGATTTTTTCAGGCAACAATGTTCCGTCTCCTTGATTATCACCTAGCGCAAGGGCCATCCAATATCCGTATCGCGCATTACCTGAAGTATCAATTGCTATGGATACTTGATCACGTTTAGTATGCCAATCATCTCTTGCGGTATACCGACGAAGCAAACTATTCTCTGGCTGCTCCATGTCCATGGATATATAAAGACCTTTTTCAGTATAAAATATACGCACATCCGTTCTGTGACGAGATGGTTGCATGGTATCTGGTTTAGTTACTAAAAAATTGCTATGTATTTTTAAATCTTGCCAGGCAGCTTCGTCGATTTTCCCATCAATGGAAATATTTATTTCATTATCATTAAACCGTTGGGGTTGAATAATTTCACGGTCACTTAATATTAATTCAACTACATCTAGTTTTTCCTGCGCATAAGATATTGTGGCAGTCAATAAGAAAGATATCATTACTAAAATATGGGGAATTCTAGACAACATGTTGTCTCCAATAGTGGTTGTCAATGACAAAATACTACAATGTAATCAACGTTGCATTATGCCTGAGACTTAATAAAAATGCAGGCTAGTTTACACTTCTTCACATATAATCTTTCCTCCAGCAGTATAATGACGTATTTTGTATCTAATGAAAAAAAATTTACTAAATATTTTACTTATTTGTTGTATCGTTTTTGATGCGTCATACGCTGATTCAAAGGAATTGATAAAACAATTTTCTGGATCAGGAACTGCTATAACAACAGAATTTGAAGTTAGAGCTCCCTGGATTCTTGATTGGCGAGTTAATAGCGAATATCAACAATCAATGGCAATAGAAATTTCGCTGATTGATAGCTCAACCGGTTTTCTTTCTGGTTTGATTATACAAACTAAATATGTCGGGAATGGATTAAAACTGTTCCAAGAAGGAGGAAAATATCGTTTTCGAATTAGTTCTACTCTCGCAAATTGGTATTTGAAGGTTGAGGAAATTACTGAGGCTGAAATAGAGTTATATAAACCATAAATTTTTTAGGCATCGAAGATTTTTTTGGTGATGGCTCTAGACTAATTTTTTTCTAATCCATCAGTTTTACGTATACCCGTCTATTATGCTTACCTTTTTTTTCGACTTTACCCAGCTGAACACAACCAATCTCGCCAGTAGATTTTACATGTGTTCCCCCACAAGGCTGTATATCAATCCCCTCAATTTCTAGAAGCCTAACTTTCCCCAGACCTTTAGGGGGTTTGACAGACATAGTGCGAACTAGATCAGGTTGCGCATCAAGTTCTTCATCACTAATCCATGTGCTTTTAATGGGCACATTCTTTTTAACTAAATTTTGTAGGGCTTCATCAACCGCATCTTTATCGACTGGTTCCGACATATCGAAATCTAATCGACTTTTTTCTGCACCTATGTTTCCACCGGTGACGCCGTATTTAAGAATAGATCCGAGCAGATGAAGTGCTGTGTGCATTCGCATATGTCGATAACGACGATCCCAATTAATTTCTGCTTTTACAGTCACTCCTTCAGATGGCAGAGGATTATTATTTTTTAGAAAATGCTGAATTTCGCCGTTCTTACTGTATCTCGTATCAATTACATCGACGCTATTATCATTCCATTTGATTTGTCCGGTATCTCCCGGCTGTCCTCCTCCAGTTGGATAAAAGACTGTTTTATCAAGAATCACAAATTCATTACTAGAAACGACTATCTCCGCTTGGCATTCTTGAAGATAGGCATCATGTTTAAAAAGAGCTTCTGTCATTTTTTAATCATCCTAGGCGTTTGCTACTTACTCTAACTTAAGTTTTTGCTTTAATCTTTAAAAATCTTATTATAGAAACATTGTTATCATTCTCTCGATATATTTTTTTTGATGGGTTTAGTTAAATGACGAACAAACAATTCGAGGATAGTCTTATCCATTGGGGTAGTACAAAAAACAAAGGAAAATATTTCGTAAAAATGCATGGTTTGGATAATCATTTTGTGATTGTCGATGGGCGAGATGATCAGTATGAACCAGATGCCGATGAAATTATAAAAATATGTCATTCAAGACATGGCGTAGGAGCTGATCAATTAATTGTTATCCAAAATCCTACCAAAAAAGGTGTAATGAGTGACGCGTGTGCATTGATGAGGATCTTTAATATTGACGGGAATGAAGCCGAAGCATGCGGTAATGCAACTCGGTGTGTGGCTTGGCTTTTAATGGAAGAATTATCCAGTAATTTTATAAAAATTGAGACCCTTGCCGGAATTCTTGAATGCCATAAAACCGGAAGAATGAAAGTGAGTTCTTCGATGGGAAAGGTGGAAAAAGATTGGAGAAGAATTCCCTTAAACTCGCCCATTAAGAAATATTCCGAAGAACTTAATTTAGGGCCTCTTAATGATCCAATCATTCTCAGTGTAGGAAATCCTCATATAATATATTTTGTTGAGAATCTGGAAAAAATAGATATTGAATTGTGGGCGCCAAAAATACAGAGCAGTTCAATTTTCCCCAACCAAGTCAATGTTGGAATTGCTAAAATTGTGGATGGTAATAATTTGCAGCTTCGTGTTTTTGAAAGAGGGGCAGGTCTCACCTCAGCTTGCGGAAGCGGGGCATGCGCTGCAGTTTATGCCTCAATAGAAAAGGGATTAGTAAAGACTAATAAAATGAGGGTTCATATGACAGCAGGTTACCTTGATATAAAAATATCACAAGAAAATATAGCCATCATGGAAGGGCCAGTTGCTTTTTCTTTTGTTGGCAAGCTTATTATGTAAATCGTTAAATAAAGAAACTTAAAACTAAAAATCCTATGGTTGCAATTACTCCAGCAATCAAAGCGTATGGAAGTTGAGTTCTAACATGTTCTATATGATCAGTGGATGAAGCCATAGAAGCAACAACCGTTGTATCACTGATTGGAGAGGCATGGTCACCAAAAATTCCTCCTGAAATAGCCGCACCTAAGAATAATGGGATGGGTAAATTTAAAGTTACCGCAATAGGAATAGCGATAGGTATCATTATGGCAAATGTTCCCCAGCTTGAACCTACTGAGAAAGCAATAAAAGCTGAGCAAAAGAAAATAAGTGGGGCAAGAAGAACTACAGGAACCGAGGCTTGTGCAATACCAGCAATATACGGTCCAGTACCAAGAAGTTTAGCAACATCACCCAGCGTAAGAGCTAAAAGAAGAATTGCGGCAATGGGTAATAAATTGCCAGCACCTTCCATGAAAAGTTGCATAATTCGATTAACACTGGCTTTTTTATTTACCAGCAACATCAACCAACAAACAAATAATGCAGCTGATATTGACCATAATATTGCCGTTGATCCTGATCCTTTTATTAAATCTCCATCGCCGGTAATATAAAGCCCAGCTGGCATAGACAGAGTCATCGTTATGATTGGCAAAATCATATAGGCTGGTGACGAACCTGATTCCGAAGGCGCTTTCTCTAATAATTCTTCTACGTTTTTATCCACAATGGGCGATGACCCCTCCCAATGTATCAGACCATCTTGCGTCCTTTTCTCGGCTGCTTTCATTGGACCAATATTGATATTTTTCCATACCACGACACCTGAAAGAATAATTGCCGTCATGGCATAAAGATTGTATGGAATGGATGTAATAAATGTTTCAAGGGGATTTTCAATATCAGAGGATGCAACTATGCCTATAATGACAGCACCCCAGGCATTCAAGGGGATCATTGAGCAAACGGGTGCTGAGGTGGCATCAATCAAATAGGCAAGTTTTTCTCTTGAAATTAGGTAACGATCAAATAGTGGTCGACTAACCGAACCTGCTACAAGTAATGTAATGTTTGACTCAATAAAGATAATGATGCCCGTCATCCATGCTAATAATTGAGCTCTTAATCCTGTATGAACCCATCGACGTGACTCCAGGTAGTGAACGAATGCCTTAACACCACCTGATTTCTCGATAGTTGTTATGAGAGCACCAATTAGAAGTGTAAAAATTAGTACTTTTGCATCATCTGGGTCACTAAATACATTGATAATTCCATCAAGACTCTTCGCAATACCTGTGATTGGATTGAAGTTACTTAATAGTGTAAATCCTATCCATATTCCTGCAAAAAGAGACGGTAAAACCTGCTTAGTTTTGATTGCAAGGATAATAGCTAGAATCGGTGGAAGTATGGAATACCAATTTGGATCATAAGTCATAATTTACAACCCTCTTCCTGAAATAAAACCTTCTAAGAAAGAAGATAAATTTAAACCAAGTTCCGGGCAGAGATAGCCCCCTTCCTGGACTATAACCGTAGGTAGCACCATCTTTCCAATGCGTTTTCCAATTTTTTGGAATCCTTCGGTAGTGATAGATAATCCTGTTAACGGATCTTCTTTATATGCATCAAGGCCAAGCGCTATCACCAAGCCTAGAGGTGAAAAATCATTAATCTTTTTAATAGCTAGTTCTAGAGCTTTCAAATAGTCCCCATCTTCCGTTCCTCTCGGCAATGGAAAATTGATATTAAATCCTACCCCTTCATTCTCTCCTATCTCATTTGAATATCCCCAACAGAAAGGGTAAAACCTAATAGGGTCTGCGTGAATGGAAACTGTTAGAACATCAGATCGACCATAAAAAATATCTTGAGTCCCATTGCCATGATGAACATCGATATCTAATATAGCAATTCGATCAAAATTTGATTTTAGTACCTCTGCGGCAATGGCAGAATTACCAAAGTAACAAAAACCGGCAGCATAATCTTTGCCTGCATGATGCCCCGGGGGACGTGCTAATGCATAAGAGGCGCCTTCTCCATTTTTTACCAATGTCGCCGCATGCGCCGCAGAGTGAGCACTCCAAAGTATACTATTCCATGTATTTTTTTCGATTGGAGAAGATAAGTCAAGGTGATGAAAGCCAGCTTGACCCTCGGCAGATTTTGGGTAACCGCAGCTTCTCTTATCAGGATGAATGTCTGGAAAAACCTCGAGGGACATACCTTTTTTTCTGCTCCACCGAGTATATATATTCTGTAGATAATCAATATATCTTTTAGTGTGTATTTTTTTGATATAGGTCAGCTCAAAGTCTTGTGGTTCTTCTAGAATTAGCCCTGATTGGGATGCAGCTTCAAGTAATGTATCAGCACGATCAGGTATCTCTGGGTGTGGATGAAAATTCCCCGCAGCAAAGAATGTTGGGGGGTTATGATGTTTTTGTTGATCCGAGAAAACAACTTTCATTTTGGTTCCTTAATTAGAGATAAAAATGCCTCACCACCCATATGAAAAAAATTCTCATCTGATCTGTGCTTCATTCCAATCTTTTCATAGAAATATTTTGCCTGAATATTTTTGTTATCAACTGATAATCTCATATGAGTTGCACCATTTCTTATACCAAGTTTTATGGCTTCTTTAACTAGTTCTTTTCCAATACCCTGATTCTGAAAGCTATCATTAACATAAATGTCTTGAATGTAAATTCCTGGCTCTCCAAGCCACGAGGAAAAAGTATAGTAATAAAGGCACAATCCAACAGGTTTATTATTATTTTCAGCAATGAGAGCCTCAAAAAGTGATTTTTCAGAAAATCCATGTTTTTTAAAATCCTTAACCTCACTTTTCATCTTGTTTTGAAAGCCTGTTGTTTTAGCCAGTAACATTACCATTTGATGGATTTCAAGGGCATCATCTTCAACAGCTTGTCTAATAATTGTGCTATTCATTTTTTTAATTGCTTATTTCTCAATTAATTTTGTAGTTTTTGCAAAAGACTCGATACTTTCATTTAGAATATTCATGAGTTCTTTTATTTGTTTTTTATTGATTGTCAGCGGAGGGCAAATCATAAAATGGTCACCGGTATTTCCCCCTCGAGATCGTCGCGAGTAGATAATTAATCCTCTTTTATAAGCTTCTTCCACTAGATATAAATGCGCTTCTAGTTCAGGCGGTAATGGCTCCATTGTTTTTTTATTGGTGACTAACTCAAAAGCAAGGAGAAGCCCTTTTCCTCTAACATCCCCAATGAATTCATATTTGTTTTTTAGTTTTATTAGTTCTGATTTTAATAATTCCCCTTGGATTTCTGCATTTTTAATTAATTGTTCATCAATAATTTCTTTAAGCACGGCTAGTCCTGCTGAACAGGACAGGGGATTTCCAGAGTAAGTGTATCCATGGGAAAAACCACCGTTGGATGTGATAGTTTCAACAATATCTTCACGAGCTGACATGACACCTAACGGAGCATAACCGGCGGCAAAGCCTTTTGCCATTGCTATGATATCTGGTTTGAGATTCCAGTGTTCACAAGCTAGAAATTTTCCGGTTCTCCCTGCTCCTGTCATTACCTCATCAAGAATCAAAAGAATATCAAACTCTTCACAAATTTCCTGTACATGATGATAGTAACTATTTGGAGCTACTAAAGCACCAGTTGCAGCGCCACCAACCGGCTCAAAGATAAATGCAAGTACACTTTCTGGCCCTTGCTTTAAAATTTCCTTGCGTAACATTTCTGCATATTTGATGCCACGTTCGTGATCAGATAGTTCATCTTGATCCAGATAGCATGTTGGGGCTGGAATTTTTGGCATATTTTTTATCATGGAAGAGAATGGATCCACAAAGGGTTTCATTCCAGTTATAGACAGCGCTCCTAAAGTCCCCCCATGATAAGAAGGATAAAGAGAGATTATTTTCCATCGTTCTTTTTTGTTTGTCATAACAGCAAATTGACGTGCTAATTTGAGACAGCTTTCAACGGCCTCAGAGCCACCAGATGTAAAAAATATTTTATTTAGATTGTTAGGCATTAATGAGGCCGTCATCGAGGCAAGTTCTTCTGCAGGCTTATTTTTAAAATGCAATCTATAACCAAAGGTAGAACGATCCATTTGTTTTTTCATGGCTTTAAGTACATTTTGGTTGGAGTGACCGATATTTGAAACCATTGGGCCACTAGAGGCATCAATATATTTTTTGCCGTTAGTGTCCCAAAGGTATATTCCCTCTGCTCGATCAAGTTCGGGTCTATCGATATTGTCTAAGTAAAATAGGTTACTTTGATTATTATTTTTAGTGTTATCAGTCATCATTATCGTTCATTTAAATTTTTAGATGCCGAATTAATTTATGTTTTTAAAATTAATCTGTTTATTAATTTACCTGTTAGTATAGAACTTAGTTTTACATCTTTCGGAGCAACAGTGAAGACGAAATTTTTGACAATGATTTTAGCGGTCTTATTTTGTGCATGCAGTTCTGAAGAAACTGATATCTACATTGACCAACAAGCAAAAAATTCAGCATTAAATACGATTTTGGGTGGTGACATCAGAGCTCATATCGAGATTCTTGCCGATGATGATATGCAAGGGCGTGAGGCTGGTACTGAAGGTTATCAACGCGCTGTCAATTATGTGATAGATCAATATAAAGCTATAGGTCTAAAACCAATTAGTGACAGTAATACCTATCTTCAACCAATTAATTTTTTTGAAACGCGTTTAATACCCGAATCAGCCGAGATGTCATTGGAGAAAAATGATCAATCTCTTAAATTGGTATTTCGTGATGATTTTATTCAGTCCGGAAGTTTTGGCGATGCTGAAGAGCACATTAATGCCCCACTCATTTTTGTTGGTTATGGAATCGTTGCTCCTGAATATAGTCATGATGATTATGAAAATCTTGATGTTAAAGGAAAAATTCTGGTGATGTTAAGTGGCGCACCGCCATCTTTCGGAACTGATCAAAGGGCTTTCTATTCTTCACGCGGCGGTAAGGCAGCAGTTGCAGCATCTAGGGGGGCAACAGGTATTATTAGAGTTAGGACCCCGATAGATCAAAAAAGATTTAACTGGGAAAGGTATCTACCGGGGATTGGATCCCCAGGAATGAGATGGATCCAACAGGACGGACAACCCTTTGAAGGACACCCTGAACTCATTGGAAGCGCTTTGTTGAGCGAATCAGGCGCAAAAAAATTATTTGATTTTTCTAATATTAATCTCGAAGAAATTTTTTTAACACGAGAACAAGGAATAACTGGAAGCTTTGACATGAATATTAATGCAAAGCTAGCACGTCGTTCTCTTCAGCGAGAGATCTCATCTAGTAATGTTATCGGTTTATTTACTGGTAGTGATCCCGACTTGAGAGATGAGTATGTAATATACACTGCCCATCTTGATCATATTGGAGTACGACCAACGGGTAGCGGAGATGACATTCATAATGGTGCCTACGACAATGCTGCTGGTATCGGTATTATTTTAGACATTGCTCAAGCCGTTGGATCGATGCCAATTAAACCTCGACGTTCTATCATATTTGCAGCTGTCACAGCGGAAGAAAAAGGTCTACAGGGGTCTTCTTATTTTGCAAAAAACCCGCCAGTAGCGGTGAATAACATTCTTGCCAATGTTAATATTGATATGCCATATCTAGGGTTTCCGGTTAATGATGTAGTAGCTTTTGGAGCAGAACATTCATCTTTATATGATGCTGTACTTGCGGCTACAGCCGAACTGGGTATGGAATTAACACCCGATCCATTGCCACACGAAGTTCGTTTTGTGCGTTCTGATCAATTTTCATTTGTCAAAGCAGGTATTCCAGCTATCGGGTTTAAGGCCGGGTCTCAATCATTAGATGATAATTATGATGGTGACCACATGTTGGATGATTTTTTGAAAAATCACTATCACAAAGCCTCAGATGATTTATCTTTGTCATTCAGTCATGAAGGGGCCGAAAAGTTTGCTCGCGCAGGCTTCTTAACAGGTTTATATATCGCGAATGATGAACAAAGACCTCAATGGAATGAAAATGATTTCTTTGGAGAAAAATTTGCACCTTAATTGAACAAATTTTCATGCATCTCTCTTAGAACATTTTTTTGCACTTTTCCCATGGTATTTCGAGGGAGTTTTTCAACAAATATTACTTTTTTAGGCAATTTAAAATTTGCGAGTTTTTCTTTGGTGTGTGAAATAATTGTTTTCTCATCAATGGAATTTGGTTGTGACAGCACTACAATAGCTACGACAGCCTCTCCAAAATCGTTGTGTGGAACACCTATCACAGCTGATTCATTAATGCATTCTATTTGATCAATAATGGTTTCGATTTCTTTTGGGTAGACATTAAGTCCTCCAGTAATGATCATATCTTTACTTCTGCCAACTATTGAAATGTATCCATCCTCATCAATTTTTGCTTTATCTCCAGTATTAAAAAACCCATCTTTAGAAAAATCTATTGCAGTTTTATCAGGCATTTTCCAGTATCCCATGAAGACATTGGAACCTTTTACTTGGAGGTTACCGATTTTATTGACTCCAAGAATTGCATTTTTTTGATCAACAACACGTAACTTAACGCCAGGTAAAGGAGGGCCAACAGTTCCAGGTTTCCTCTCTCCTGAAATTGGATTAGAGGTGTTCATATTGGTTTCCGTCATACCATAGCGCTCGAGAATAGAATGCCCTGTCCTGTTTCTAAAAGAGCGGAAGGTTTCCTCCAATAATGGAGCTGAACCAGAAATAAAGACTCTCATATTAGAACAAATTTCTTTACTAAAATTTGGTTCCGATAAAAGCCTTGTGTAGTAAGTGGGTACACCCATGAACACCGTTGACTGAGGTAGCAATTGGACTATTTTTTTAGCATTAAATTTATTGATCCAGTTCATTGATGCAGCACTTAGGAATGCACAACCAATAGCAACAAAAAGACCATGTACGTGAAATATAGGTAGCGCGTGTAATAGAACATCTTGTTCGGTGAATTGCCATGCTTGTTTGAGGGTGGCTGCATTACTAACTAAATTGCCATGACTCAGCATGATACCTTTTGGAGTTCCTGTCGTGCCTGATGAATATAATAAGGCAGCTAGATGATCGTTTGGGGTATGAAAAGTTTTATAAATTTTTTCCGCTGATTTTGATTGTTCGATCAGCGTACCTGAGCCATCACCATTGAGTGTGAGGAATGATTTTATAGACTGGGTTTTTAATCTTAAGGATTTTATCTTCTTTAAATTACGGTCATCGCAAATCATTATTGTTGGTTCGGCATCGTCAAGAAAAAAAACAAGCTCAGTTGTTTTATATTCAGGGTTTAATGGATGATAAACAAATCCTGCCCGTAAGCAGGCAAGGTATAAAAATAAAGATTCAGGTGATTTTTCAACTTGAACAGAAATTCTATCTCCGGGCTTCACTCCAACTCGAGCAAGGTATGATGCAATTCTGGCTGACTCAGTATTTATATCATTAAAGTTAAAAGATTTGCCATCTTCGGTAATTATTAGTTGTTTATTAGGGCAACGTTCAAGTTGCTCTGAGAAACAAGAAAAAAGATTGTAATTTTTTGCTTTCATGATTTTGCTCTTATTGATGACACATGATAAAACAAATTTAAAAAAATAAAAAAAACGGAGAACAATATGGTGATCTATGGCGTGGCCTTGCTTTCATTTTGTATGTTGGCGGGTATATTTATTGGAGAAATGATCGGAAAGGCTATTGGTATTGATGCTAATGTCGGTGGAGTAGGTATTGCCATGCTCATGTTGATCATCTTTTCAAACAGTCCCTCTAAACGTTACCAGCTTAGTTCGATAACAGAGTCTGGAGTCAATTTCTGGAGCGCCATGTACATTCCCATCGTTGTTGCTATGGCGGCAAAACAAAACGTAATAGCCGCTCTTTCAAGTGGTTGGATGGCAATTATCGCTGGTATTTTAGCTGTAATTGTTAGTTTTCTCATGATTCCATTGTTAGCTAAGATTAGCAGAGGTCAGTCTAATGATTACTGATATTCTAGTCGAAATTCTTACGACCAATTCTATTATCACTGCTTTTATATTTGTGGGTTTGCTAACAGCTATTTCATACAAGTTTTCCGCTCATTTTACCAAGGGTTATTTTCATGGATCTGCCATAGCAATCATACTTGGTTTAATAGCAGCCTATATGGGTGGTTTTATCACCCATGGCGATAATGGTATTGCAGATATTGGCGTATTTTCGGGAGTCGGCATTCTTGGGGGAGCTATGTTTCGTGATTTTGCAATCGTGGCTACGGCCTTTGGTGCAGATCTTAAAGCTCTGAAAAATGCCGGTTTTATCGCTGCTGCCTCAGTTGTCATCGGCGTGATATTATCTTTTTTTGTAGGCGCCTTTGTCGCCATAGCATTTGGTTATAATGATGCGATCTCTATTACAACTATTGGCGCTGGTGCGGCAACCTATATTGTTGGACCTGTTACCGGGACAGCTCTCTCCGCCGGATCTGAAGTGATTGCTCTAAGTGTTGCAGCGGGACTTACCAAGTCAATTATTGTAATGGTAGGTACCCCCATCATTGCCTCAAGAGTTGGGCTCAATAATCCTCATTCTGCGTTGATCTACGGAGGTCTCATGGGAACCACGAGTGGTGTTGCTGGAGGTCTTGCTGCAACAGACCCTAAACTAGTGCCTTATGGAGCGATGACCGCAACGTTTTATACAGGAGTGGGTTGTTTGTTGGCTCCTTCGGTTCTATATTTAATTATAAAAGCAATAATGTGAGAGAGAATTTTGAAACAAAAGCAATACATTCATATTTCAAGGCGGAATATACTTAAGGCTGTTGGCGCGGCCAGTTTATCGATCTCGCCACTAAGTGGTTTGGGTAATGAGTTATTTTCTGATCTGACTGATTATAGTGCATCAGGACTTTCTGCATTGATAAGAAATAGAAAGACAAGCTGCGTTGAAGTTATGAAAGCATATCTTTCAAGAATTAATCGTTACAACCCAACCTATAATGCCGTTGTTAGTCTAGTTAATGAAGATGAATTAATTAAGCAGGCATTTCTTGCAGACCAAGAACTTGTAAAAAATATATATCGCGGCTGGATGCATGGGATGCCCCATGCTATTAAGGATTTGGCTTTTGCA
>Ga0209019_1001073_pt1 | contig 13773 bp, 16 predicted proteins | sample METZYME_3_300m_FD_187549 | JGI IMG/M metagenome (GOLD analysis project Ga0209019, IMG submission 187549) | Marine microbial communities from oxygen minimum zone in mesopelagic equatorial Pacific - METZYME_3_300m (SPAdes) (version 2) | ecosystem: Environmental > Aquatic > Marine > Oceanic... | reverse complement strand
AAGCAAGACGTTGTATCGGTTACCTGCCGGAAGGCGCGCCCTGTTATCCCGAGATGACTCCGAGTTCATTTCTGGAATTCATTGCAGATATTCGTGGTTTGACGCCCGCGGAAAGAAAGACTCGCTTGGATTCAGTGATCGAGGCGTTGCACCTGGGCCCGGTACTGGATCAGTCAATAGATACTCTATCCAAAGGCTTTAAACGCAGGGTCGGATTGGCCCAGGCCATTCTTCATGACCCCAAAGTACTGATTCTGGATGAGCCGACCGATGGGTTGGATCCGAACCAGAAGCACGAGGTACGCGAACTCATCCGGTCAATGGCAACTAACAAGTTAATTGTTTTGTCAACGCACATATTGGAGGAAGTGGAGGCTGTTTGCACGCGGGCGATCATCATCGCAAACGGGTCGATACTTGCAGACGATACCCCGGAGCAATTGGCTCGTCGCTCCCGCTCCCACAATGCCGTTCGCTTGTGTGTCGGCGCAAATGAAAGTTTCGATCAGGTGCAGGCAGCGTTGGTTCAACTGGTTTCTGTCGACAGTGTCGAAGTGGATCGCGGTAGCCGAACCATTACGGCTTTGGCAAGGACCGAGGCCAGAGACGGTGAGACCTGGCAGGAGGTTTTCGATCTCATTTCACGCCAGAACTGGGACATTACCGGCTTGCAACTCGAGGTTGGGCAACTTGATCAAGTGTTCCGGGAATTCACAGGCGGTAGCCACGCATGAACGTCATCGGCGCACTTTTTCGCCGCGAACTGCAAAGTTATTTTGCGACGCCGGTTGCTTACGTGTTTATCGTCATTTTCCTGGTGTTGATGGGTGCATTTACGTTTTATCTCGGAAATTTCTACGAACGCGGTCAGGCTGATCTCGGACCGTTTTTCATTTTCCACCCGTGGTTGTATCTTCTTCTAGTGCCGGCGATCGCTATGCGTCTTTGGGCAGAGGAGCGAAAAACTGGCAGCATCGAGTTGTTGATGACACTCCCAATCACACCATGGCAGGCCGTACTCGGAAAATATCTTGCCGCCTGGGCGTTTACAGGAGTGGCGTTGTTGTTGACATTTCCAATCTGGATCACAGTCAACTATCTAGGCGACCCGGATAACGGCGCGATTGTTGCAGCATACATCGGCAGCTTTCTAATGGCGGGCGGATTTCTCGCTATCGGCGCGTGTTTGTCGGCAACGACACCTAACCAGGTGATTGCATTCGTAATTACGGTAGTTGTTTGTTTTATGTTTCTGGTCTCGGGTTTCCCAATGGTGTTGGATTTCTTCACGTCCTGGGCCCCACAAATTCTGGTTGACGGCATTGCGTCCTTGAGTTTTCTGACGCACTTCGAGAGCATTAGCAAGGGCGTGATTGATCTTCGTGACCTGATCTATTTTAGTTTTCTGATCCTAGCTTTTCTTTATGCCAACACCATTGTCCTGCGTTGGCGTCAGGCTGAGTAAACGGTGAAACGAAATATTCAACGGCGATGGAACGGATTGAGCCTGGTGGTTCTGGCCTTAGGGTTTGTTGCTGCCGTGATTGCCAGTGATCGGGTGTTTCAGGGTTGGCGAATAGATCTAACAGAAAACCGTCTCTACACGTTGACAGAGGGTACGGAACGGATCCTGGACAATCTAGAAGAGCCGTTACATTTGTATTTTTATTTCTCGGATCGCGCGACACGGAACATCCCGGCCCTGCGCGACTATGCCGGCCGGATTCAAGAAGTGCTCGAGGAATTCGAAGATGCCGCAAAAGGCAATCTAATCCTTGATATCATCGACCCACTTCCATTTTCTGAGGATGAAGACCGTGCGGTGCAATTCGGCTTACAGGGAGTTCCCCTAGCCAGCAGCCCAGACCCGGCGTACATGGGGCTGGCAGGGAAAAATAGCTCCGACGGCGTCGAGGTCATCAGATTTTTTCAGCCGGACAAAGAAGCGTTTCTCGAATACGATATTGCGAAGTTGGTGGTAACGCTGGCCACCGTGGACAAACCTGTCATCGGACTGGTTTCGGATGCGCGAATCGCTGGGGGCTTTGAGCCGCGAACGCAACAGATCGCTGATCCATGGGTGATTTATCAGCAGGTTGAACAGTTGTTCGAGTTGCGCAACCTCGGAACTGATTTTGTAGATATTCCTGATGATGTCAGGGTGTTGTGGATCGTTCAGCCTAAGAACACCGGTGCAGCGACGCTGTATGCAATAGACCAGTTCGTCATGCGTGGTGGGACGGCGTTGATCTTTGTCGATCCGATCGCTGAATCAGACCCGTTGCCACCCGAAATGGTGCCAACTCAATATCCCGCGATGGGGCAGTATTCCGACCTGCCCGTTCTGTTCAAAGCATGGGGCATCGAGTTTTCCTCGAATGACGTGGTGGCTGATGCGCAGCTCGCCCTGCAGGCATATTCAGATGCTGATCAACGTCCCGTACGGCACTTCGGGTATCTTGGTATTACCTCTAACGAGTTGAATGGCGAGGATGTCCTAACAGCGAATTTGGACACTATCAATGTGGCTACAGCCGGCTATTTCGAGGTTGCAGAAGGTGCCCCGGTGACGATTGAACCGCTGATTACTTCCAGTACTTCGGCGGCTTTACTGCCGTCGACCGAATTCATCTATCTACCCGATCCTTCTACCTTACATGCTGGATTCGAACCGACGGGCCAGAAGTATACGCTGGCGGCACGGTTCAACGGCGACCTGCCGAGCGCATTTCAAGGGGGGCCCCCAGAGCGCAACGCCGATGTGCAGGAGGTTGAGTCGAACGATGAATCTAGGGCTGTGTTGCGCCCACACCTAGTGACGACGGTTTCGCCGGCAAACCTGATTGTAGTCGGCGATGTCGATATGCTGACCAACCAGATGTGGGTTCGACTTCGGGATTTTTTCGGCCAGAGCATTCCCAGTCCAGTTGCAAGTAACGGCGCATTTGTTATCAACGCGCTCGACAATCTATCCGGCAATTCGGATCTAATTTCAGTTCGCAGTCGTGCCAATTATTCGCGCCCATTCACGCGGGTCGACAAGCTTCGTGTTGAAGCGGAATCCCGCTTCAGAATTACCGAGCAGCGATTACAAAATAAACTTGCCGAGACGGAACGCAATCTATTGGAACTCCAGTCAGCGCGTGAAGATACAGGTGGCGTTCTGTGGACAGATGAGCAGCAGGACGAGATAGACCGGTTTCTCAACCAGCGAGCGTCAATCAGGCAAGAGTTGAGAGCAGTACAACGAAACCTCGATAAGGATATTAATCAGTTGGGTTCGGTACTGAAAAACTTAAATATCGTTATCGTGCCGTTTTTTTTGACAGTGCTTGTTTTAGCCAGTATCTGGCGTCGTCGCTGGCGTCGATAAGCCCGCACGTTTAAGTCTTGACCCAGTTCTAGGGTCGGGATCGGAACGACCACTGATTGCTTCCTACCATCGGCCCAAAACTTGGGAACAAAAGGTTCCGCCTTGGTTCATGTATATCCGAAACTGTACGGTCTTTTGTTTGCTGGTTTTTCTCGCAAGCCCATTCATTCAGGCTGCGGGCGAGTCGGCGTGGAAAGAGGTGGTTGTTGATCAGGGGGTCACTGTGTGGAGTCGGGACCGGTCAGGCCGTGTGTTGCCGGAACTTCGCGCTCGGGGACAGATGAATGGTGAGCTTTTTCATGCCATGGCTGTGATACTGGACAATGAACGTTCTTGCGAGTGGGTCCCCAACTGCACAGAGTCGCAGGAGATCAAACGACTCGATGGGCGAACTACATGGGTCTATAGTGTGACTGATTCTCCATGGCCGGTATCGGATCGTGATACCGTCGTCAAAGTTGTTGCTGAGACGATAGAACCGAACAATAAATATCGCGTCTTGATGCAGGCGCAGCCGGATTTTCTCCCACTGGTCGAAGGACGGGTCCGGATCCCGTATTCCAATATCTATTTCCTCTTAAAACGAGTCAACGCCGATACCATCGAGATTGAGTATGGACTCGATGTCGACCCTGGAGGTGCATTGCCAAAGTGGATGGTGCGTCGGACTGCCCGCAAGACATTAATCGAAACGATTATTGCTCTCGAAGCGCAGGTCGCCCGTACCCGGAGCCAGTATCAGTTTGAGGTTAAATTATTGACGGAGGAATTCCAGTAGAAAATTGAACACTACGTCGACGACAGTGTCCGGTAGGGTTCGAACCAGCTGAGCCCTGCCAGTGTTTCTCCCGCAGGGACGTATTCGCACCCGACCCAGCCTTTGTACGCGAGTTCGTCCAGAAGCGAGAACAGGTAGGGATAATTGATTTCGCCAATATTTGGCTCATGCCGACCGGGCACCCCGGCAATTTGTATATGGCCGGTGATCGGCAAGTAGCGATGAATGTGATTCGCCAGCTGGCCACGCATCATCTGGGCGTGGTAAATGTCGAGCTGCAGGCGCACATTGGGTTCGCCGACCTCGTCGATAATTCGAGCAGCATCGCGCACGTAGTTAAGAAAATAGCCGGGCATATCTACGTTGTTGATCGGCTCTATCAGCAGCGCGATATTTTTTTCGGCGGCCCGTAAAGCTGCGTGTTTTAGATTCCCAACAAAGGTCTCGCAACAGTCTTCCAGGTCTACATTATCCGGTATGACACCCGCCATTACATGAAGGCTTGGGCAACCGATTTGGTCCGCGAAAGACAGGGCTTTATCCAAACTGACGGCGAAGTCTTTTTCACGCCCCGGGATAGCAGCCAATCCACGCTCGCCCGAATCCAAATCCCCCGGTGGAGTGTTGCATAACACCAATTCCAAGTTGTGCGTTTCCAGTTGGTGACGCAGCATCATGGGATCGAGGTTGTATGGAAACTGGCATTCAACCGCACGAAATCCAGCCCTCGCAGCCGCTGCAAAACGGTCGGTGATGTCGAGCTCAGTAAAGAGCAAAGAGATATTGCAAGAAAAGTTTGGCATCTTAGTCGCAGGTGTGCCTGCAATCTCGTTCGATCAGTCAGCCTGCAATGCGGTCAGTACTTTTCTTACTTGGTCCGCGTGGCCCTTTGCCTTCACCCGCTTCCAATGCTTTGCAACATTCCCATCGGGATCGATCAACACCGTAGAGCGGATAACGCCCTCGGAGATTTTTCCATACATATTTTTTTTGCCCCACGCACCATACTTCTTCATCATTTTGTGGGAAGGGTCGGAGAACAGCTTGATTTTAAGTTTGTACTTTCGAATGAACTTCTGATGGCTGTCAGGAGAATCTGGGCTGCAGCCGTAAACAATCGCTCCAAGCTTTTCGAATTTCTTCAAGTCCGATGTAAAGTCGCAGGCTTCGATGGTACAGCCGGGCGTGTCGTCGCGCGGGTAGAAATAGAGTACCGACCACCCACCTGTTATATCGCTTAATTTGATTTTGTCGCCATTTTCATCTGGCAATGAAAAAGCCGGTGCTTTCTTACCTTCAATAATCGACATCTCTTAGGCCTCTATTATTGAAAAATTAGCATTGTATAGAAACTAATAGGAGTGATGAATCTGAAGAAATTTCAGCCATCATTATAAGAACACGGACGGAAAATCGGGCAGAATATAGAATGGCGTTTTTCGAGGCATAAAGTGATTGACATGTCCAATGCTGTAGCACGGGAACTCGCACCGACAGGTGTATTGAGGGCTGCCATCAATCTCGCCAATTTTCTTCTGGTAACTGGGGCAAAGGAGAATGGCGAGCCCACGGGGGTTTCACCCGATCTCGCAGCTTCAATCGCGAAAGCACTCAAAGTGGAAATCTCTTATGTTGGTTTCAACAGGCCCGGAGAGTTGGCCGACGCTGTTGTACATAATACCTGGGATATTGGGTTGATTGCTGCTGAACCTGTTCGGGCGCAGCACATCGACTTCACTGCAGCTTATGTTGAGATCGAAGCCACCTACCTGGTCGCCGGTGATTCGCTAATTCAAAAGATCAAAGACGTCGATCAGGCAGGGGTTCGTATCGCGGTTGCTGCACGAAGTGCATACGATCTTTACCTAACCCGGCATCTGCAGCATGCAGAACTGGTGCGGGCGGAGGGTTTGGATGAGTCCTTTGACCTCTTTGTTCGTGAACAGCTGGATGCTTTGGCGGGTCTTAAGCCTCGTTTGCTGTCCGACGTTGAAAGAATAGAGAACGCCAGAATTCTAGAGGGTCGTTTCACAGCAGTGCAGCAGGCTATCGGTATTCCGTCCGGGAGACCCGTTGGGTTTGCTTATTTATGTGAGTATGTTGAAAGTGCCAAGGCGTCGGGCCTGATTGCTGAGTTGATTACCCGTCACGGTGTTAAAGGGCTGTCGGTCGCTCCTCCTGAGTAGGCAATGGCGCTGACACGTTTCGATCATATTGTGCATCGAGCAACGAAAAGTATTGGCCACGTCGCACAGTCTTGGCGCGGGCGATGATTGTCCAATGACAACACCTGAGTTCGAACGGTTTCAAGCGAGTTTAGGAGATACAACGCCTTCTGCCGACCTCAGTCGAGCGTTGGTCGGATTGTGGTACGACGGTCGCGGGGACTGGGAGGCTGCACACCGTGAAGTCCAGAAAGGGGATGGTACTGACGAAGCTTGGGTGCATGCCTACTTACACCGGAAGGAAGGTGATTTAGCGAATGCTAGCTACTGGTACCGTCGCTGTGATCATGCACAATTTTCCGGATCGCTCGACGAGGAATGGTGCCAAATTGCGACTTTGCTTCTAGCGAGAACCAACGATGACCAAGCGGCTGAACAATAAGGTTGCACTTGTAACCGGCGCTGCATCCGGGATTGGTTGGGCTACAGTCATGCGTTTTCTGGAAGAAGGTGCCCGGGTGGTTGCGAGTGACGTGAATCGCGAAGGGCTGGAAGGCCTGGCAAAGGAATGCTGCGACAGGCCACTTAAGACTCGGGTTGTTGACGTGGGAGAGCGCAGCCAGTGCGAGGGGCTGGTGGCCGATGTACTCGCTGGTGAGGGTCGCTTGGATGTGCTTGTGAATTCGGCAGGGATCACTCCACGCGGGCTTGGGGAGACTCTCGATTTTGAAGAGAAATGGGATGCGGTGCTTCGTATTAACCTGAAGGGCACCTTACTTATGTGCCATGCGGCAGTCGATGCGATGCGGCAACATGGAGGCGGGGCCATCGTCAATTTGGCTTCAATTATGGGGCTCATTGGTTATCACCCCGACCTGCCCTTATCCGACGGTTTTAATCCCTATCCGCACAGCAAGGGTGGGGTCATTCAGATTACTCGGGATCTCGGGGCGCGTCTCGCCCCGGAGAAGATCCGTGTCAATGCGGTGTGCCCGGGGTTTGTCTATACCGCTCTGACGGCAGGTCTGGCTGAATCACCAGACTTGCATCAGCAACTGATCCGGCGTCACCCGATGAATCGGCTCGGCGAGCCAGAGGAAATTGCAAACGTTATCAGTTTCCTGGCTTCGGACGAAGCGTCATTTGTCACTGCGGCAGCATGGACTGTCGATGGCGGCTACACTGCTTCCTAGTAAATGCGGTGGACCGCTTCCAATTCCGAGTCAGTTTAGTCTGCGCCCGGGCGGCGGTGTATCGATCTCTACCCCAGCGATCCATTGCCCCTGGAACCGGAAACCTTGTTCCGCCATCTTGTCGAAAAACCGCTGAGGGTCACTGCCTTCTAAGTGGGCTTTATGAGCTTCGGCATCTTTGAATATCTGGGTGTACAGAAAAACATTGTCCTCTTGCAGCGAGCGGCAGACGTAAAACTGGTCCATTCCCGGCTGATTTTGCAAGCAGCTGTACCGGTATTCATCAATCAGGGCCTCGATTCGATGGAGGTCTCCTTCGACTACTGCGGTGACATGAACGATATAGGTCACGGATTCAGGTTTTTAAGGATAGAGGGTTATTCGTGAACGAAGGTTCGTCGTGCATGGGGTCGTACGATTTGGTGTTCGAGGGGTCAGCAACAACCCCAAGAAGTGCAAATTTGTTATTACCGGAATAATTTTAACTTTTTTCGGTGGCTTTTCTCGCCGAAATTACAGCGAAGCATAAAGTAATGAGGGCAAACAGCCCAATTATTTCGTTAAGGCAGATGGTAGTCGGCCGATGGCAGGCGATCCCGATAACGGGGCGAAGTGGCGTTTTCGTGATCCTCGCTGCAGGCGCGTTGACCGCGATGCATGCTGTTGTGCGGCACCTGAGCACGGACATTCATCCATTTGAACTTGCGTTTTTCAGGAGTCTGTTTGGCTTTTTCGCCTTATCTCCCATGTTTTTTCAGCACGGAGTGAGGTCAATCCGTACAGCCCAGCCGAAACTGCAGTTCTTGCGGGGGATTACGGGAATCGGTGCAATGTTGACCTGGTTCTATGGGCTTAGCCTGGTGCCGCTCGCCGAAGCGACAGCCTTGAGTTTTACCAATGCCATCTTTGGTTCGATCATTGCAGCAATCTTCCTAAAAGAACATCTGTCGCGTCAGCGACTGGCTGCTGTCTTCACAGGCTTCGTTGGGGTCTTGGTCATACTGAGGCCCGGCCTGATCGAGTGGAATGCTGGGACACTCCTTGTCTTGTTTTCGGCCATCTGCTGGGGCAGTAGTGTTGTCATGGTCAAGAAATTGTCTCAAACCGATTCAACGGTCTCGATCGTCGCATGGTTTGGAATTCAGCTAAGTTTGTTGTCGTTCCCGTTCGCAGTTGTGGTGTGGACCTGGCCGAGCTGGACCGACTATGTATGGCTGGGATTGATGGGTATCTTAGGCACGCTCGGGCATCTGGCAATGACCAGAGGTCTAAAGCTAGCCGACTCGGCTGTGGCTTTTCCGCTCGACTTCACCCGGTTACTTTGGGCGGGACTGTTTGGGTTCGTGTTTTTCGCTGAGTTTCCAGATCTGTGGACTTGGGTGGGCGCTGGCATCATTATCGTAAGTACGATTGTTTTTTTGTATCGGGAATCGCGGACGTCACTTAGATAGCATCTACGAGGATGAAAAGTACAGCGTCGATGGGTTTGGATCGACAGCGAATGAATCTCGGTCTTGAGTAGTCGCTTTGATTTTGTCGTGATGGTGACGATCGGCGACGACCCGCTATACTGGCATCGTTCGCCAATATCATTCTGATTTTTTTCGTCGAGGATGGGCGCGGGTAAATTCTTAAAACTGAATACAGGAACAATCATCGAGGTAGTAATGCGATTTCAAGGAACGAAACGGTACGTCGCCACAGAGGATCTGCAGATTGCAGTCCATGCCGCGGTCACGTTGGAGCGGCCGCTATTAATCAAGGGAGAGCCTGGCACCGGGAAAACCTTGCTGGCTGAAGAAGTGTCTCAGGCACTGGGTAAGCGTCTCATCAGTTGGCACATTAAATCGACCAGTAAGGCGCAACAGGGATTATATGAGTATGACGCGGTATCGCGATTGCGCGATTCTCAACTTGGCGACGAGAAGGTCCATGATATCCGCAACTACATCAAGCGTGGCAAGCTTTGGGATGCCTTTGTCGCCGATGAGCGGGTGGTACTCCTGATCGACGAGATCGACAAGGCAGATATCGAGTTTCCAAATGATCTACTCACAGAACTCGACCAGATGGAGTTTTTCGTGTACGAAACTGGTGAGACAATCAAGGCACAGACCCGGCCGATTGTGATCATTACCAGCAACAACGAAAAAGAATTACCGGATGCCTTTCTGCGTCGTTGTTTCTTTCACTATATTAGTTTCCCGGACAAGAAGACGATGGAAGAAATTGTGGCGGTTCATTTTCCCAGTATTCGCCAGGATCTGGTTAAAGAGGCGTTGGATGTGTTCTTTGAGGTACGAGAAGTTCCGGGCCTCAAGAAAAAGCCGTCGACCTCGGAATTGATCGACTGGTTGAAGTTGTTGATGGCCGACGAAATTCCAGAAGACATCCTGAAAAACCGTGATAAGAACAAGGTGATTCCTCCACTCTATGGCGCACTGCTGAAGAATGAGCAGGACGTCCACACGCTCCAGCGATTAGCATTCCTTTCCCGGCGCGAGGCGCACTGAAGACGATATGTTGATCGATTTCTTTCTTGGGCTGAAACGGGCTGGACTCCCGGTTTCTACCAGGGAGTTTCTGGTTCTCCTCGAAGCGATGGAGAAGCGCCTGGTACTTGGATCCGTGGATGATTTTTATCATCTCGCCCGCTTATGTCTGGTGAAAGATGAAAAGCTGTTCGATCGATTCGACCAGGCATTCAGTGCGTACTTTGAAGACCTTCAGTCCTTCGACGAATTCATAGAAGCTTTGATTCCAGAGGACTGGCTGCGGTTGGAATTCGAGAAACACCTATCGGAAGAGGACAAAGAAAAGATTAAATCTCTCGGGGGTTTGGAAAAATTGCTGGAGGAATTCAAGAAGCGTCTTGAAGAGCAGGAGAAGCGCCATGCCGGCGGCAGCAAGTGGATTGGCACGGGTGGAACCTCGCCATTCGGGCATGGGGGGTATCATCCAGAGGGGATTCGTATCGGTGGAGAAGGGAGAAATGGGGGCGCGGTCAAAGTCTGGGATCAGCGTAACTACCGCAATTTGGATGACTCTGTCGAATTGGGAACCCGCAACATTAAGGTCGCATTGAAACGGTTGCGCAAATTTGCACGTACTGGTGCTGATGAAGAGTTAGATCTGGATGACACCATTCGATCGACTGCCAGAAACGCCGGATTGTTGGATCTCAAGCTGGTCCCGGAGCGTCACAATTCGGTCAAGGTGCTTATTTTTTTTGATGTCGGTGGGTCGATGTACCCTTACGTGCGCATCTGCGAAGAACTATTTTCGGCAACCCGAAGCGAACTTAAATATCTCCAATACTATTATTTCCACAATTTTCTTTATGATTTTGTGTGGGAAGACAATCGCCGACGCAATAGTGAAGTAACACCGACGTGGGACATCATTCACAAATTTCCGGCCGACTATAAGATTGTTTTTGTAGGCGACGCTGCTATGGCGCCGTACGAGATCGCGAGTCCGGGTGGTAATATCGAGTACATCAACGAAGAACCTGGCGAAACCTGGATGCGCCGCATGACTTCAACCTATCCGAAGTTGATCTGGCTGAATCCGACACCGCAGGATTATTGGAACTACACGCACTCTATTGATATGGTGCGTGAATTGATCGGCGACCGGATGTTTCCATTGACGCTAAATGGGTTGGATCAGGGAATGCGGTACCTGTCCAGTTGAGGTGCGGCAGGATGATAAAACAGCGGCAGTCGATATGACCGAAGCACGGAATGTTTTGGGAGAGCCTTTGGCCATTTGTTCAGAGTCTCCTAAAACGGGGTTTTATCGGGACGGTTGTTGTCGAACAGGGCCAGATGATCTCGGCACCCACGCCGTTTGCGTACAGATGTCCGAGGAGTTTCTGGAATTTTCCCGAGCACGTGGTAACGATCTCAGTACGCCGCGACCCGAGTTCGGCTTTCCCGGCCTTAAGTCTGGTGACCGCTGGTGTCTGTGTGCCCAACGATGGCAAGAGGCCCACGAAGCGGGATTGGCTCCCCGCGTGGTGTTGACGGCTACGGACGAAGCGGCGCTACGCTACGTTGCACTCGACGACCTCAAATCAAAGTCTCTTGATTTGTCCTGATCGAGCTAACGAAATCCCATGGTGTTGGGTAGCCAACTAACTGACCTCACCGCGACGGAAGTCGCCCGTAAACTCCGCGCTAAAGAGGTATCTCCACTCGACGTGTTGGATGCTGCCATAGAGCGAATCGAAGAAGTAAACCCAAAGGTCAATGCATTGCCAATTCTATGTCTTGACCAGGCGCGCGAAAAAGCGATAAAACTGTCACAAACTGTCGCGTCAGGAGGACCGCGCGGACCGCTCTTTGGTCTGCCGATTGCGATAAAGGATTACAACGACCTTGCGGGGGTTCGCACCACGTATGGTTCCCCGATCTTCGCCAACCACAAGGCCGATCGATCCGATGCCACGGTATTGAAACTCGAGGCAGCCGGTGCGATTCCGGTCGGAAAATCAAACGTACCAGAGTGGGCCGGTGCCCATACCTTTAATCCAGTATTTGGGCACACACTGAATCCTTGGGATGCTCGGTTGAGCGCAGGAGGATCCTCCGGTGGATCGGCAGTTGCATTGGCTACAGGAATGGTATGGCTGGCAACGGGGAACGATCTCGGTGGCAGTTTGCGAGTGCCGGCCAGCTTCAACAGCGTAGTGGGTTTGCGACCCAGCCCAGGCCGGATAGCACGAGGTCGCCGACTCCCGGCATTCGATACATTGTGGGTGGAAGGCCCCATGGGGCGTTGTGTTGCTGACGTAGCGTTAATGTTGGACGGAGCTGTCGGCAGCAGCCCGGACGATCCATTATCGTTTGATCATAATGGCGCCTCATTTGTTAGTGCCTTAGAGGATACGGCGCTGCCCCGACGGGTCGCTTTTAGTCCCGACCTTGGTATCGTGCCGATGGAGCCGGAAGTGGCTGAAATTTGTGGAGCTGCGGCCCAACGGTTTACAGAAATCGGTGTGGAAGTTTGTGATGCTGCGCCGGATTTTTCAGGTGTGATCGAAGGATTTCAAACATTGCGGGGGGTTTTGATCGCGGTTCTAATGGAAACGCTTCTCAAGGATTATCGCGAACAGATTGCACCTGAAATTGTCTGGAATATCGAGAAGGGCCTCACGGCGACGAACGCTGAAATTCTAAAAGCGGAAAGAGTGCGGTGGGAACTGTATCATCGGATGGCTAGTTTCTTCGAACACTACGACCTGCTGTTGTGTCCCACAGTCTCGGTACCACCGTTCCCGATGGAGCAGCGTTATGTCGAAACCATTGCGGGGCAGCCGACCGAAACGTATATCGATTGGATTGCTATCACGTTTGCGGTCACAATGACATCTTGTCCTGCACTGAGTCTTCCAGCAGGATTTTCGTCATCTGGTTTACCGATTGGGCTGCAGGTGATCGGTCGCCCACGAGGAGAAGCGGAACTATTACGGGCTTGTCACCGAATGGAAGAAGTACTTGGATTGGCGTCTAAGGTACCTATGACTCCCCGATCATCCACAGCAGTCGATTACGTTGAAGATGGAGTCATACCAACAATTCTCGGCAATTTCGATTTGTAATCACAGTGCTTTTTGACTGAACATCACTGATGTACATAAACCAGCGGATTGATACAAATGGACTCGGATAGATCGGTCACATACGAGGAGGAGCGCCAGCAGGCCTACAAACGTCAGACAAACGTCGGTAAGCAAAAGCTCTCCAAGATGATGATCGTGATCGTGGCACTGCTCGAAATCAGTGCAATGGGTGGCATGGCATATTTGATTTATTTGATTTATTTCAAGTGATAGGCCATGGGTAAGCTGGAGTCTAAAGATTGGCGCTGGTTTTTGATTTTTTGTGCCATGAGCGCTTGTGTATTTGTTGGAATCGGCGGGGTGTTACTCGCGATCCAAGCTTTAATTGTAATGAACATCAAAAGTTTCTTTCTATATCTGTGTTGTGTGCCGTTCTGGGTAGCGGGTCATTGGTTGGTCAAGAAACTTTGATGACAATGGTCACTCTACGACGGCACCGAACCTATGTTTACGGAACAATTGAAAGAGGGCAAAGAGTGGCTTGACGTCGCGAATTACGTGGTTGCGTTGACTGGGGCTGGGATTTCTACCGAATCGGGAATTCCGGATTTTCGTGGCCCCAAGGGACTTTGGACCCGAGATCCAGATGCTGAAAAACTTTCCAACATTCATTACTACGTGAATGATTCAGCCATTCG
>Ga0209019_1001062_pt1 | contig 13853 bp, 5 predicted proteins | sample METZYME_3_300m_FD_187549 | JGI IMG/M metagenome (GOLD analysis project Ga0209019, IMG submission 187549) | Marine microbial communities from oxygen minimum zone in mesopelagic equatorial Pacific - METZYME_3_300m (SPAdes) (version 2) | ecosystem: Environmental > Aquatic > Marine > Oceanic | place... | reverse complement strand
TTTCGCCCCCAATCTCCCCTGTTTGAGACTTACTCCGTTCTGGTTCACCCTCAATCGAATCGATGAAATCCGCCTTCCGGGGTACTGCGCGTCTTTCTTGAGATATTGAGGGCCTCTCCGAGCATATCCGCGCTCATCATCTCACTCTCGAGCCGACTGTTGGCAACTCCGGTGATTATTGACATCACTTTGATGGTGTCTCCGAAGGCCGGATCTTGCCTTGCTCCGAAGATGACATTGGCATCAGGAGAAAGCCTCTCTGTCATCAGGTCACAGACCTGATTTGCCTGCTCCAGCGTCATGTAAGGGCCACCGGTGACATGGATGAGAGCCCCCGTCGCCCCGTCTATCTCGATGTCGAGCAGTGGGTGGTTGAGTGATTCGTGGACGACCTCCTCAGGCCCCTGGTCGCTCTCGCCGTAGAGCATCATCGTCACACCGCCTCCCTTCATGATGGCGCGGACATCTGCGAAGTCGAGGTTGATGAGACTCGGCAGGGTGATGGTCTCGACCACTCCCTTGACGATCTCGGCGATGAGTTGGTCCATGATGCTGAAGGCCTCATCGAGAGGCAGGTTCGGGACGAAGTGGAGCAGCCTGTTGTTGTCCAGTACCAACACCGCGTCGGCCGCCTTCCTCAGCAGGTCGAGCCCCTCGAGCGCTCTCTGCATTCGCTGCCTGCGCTCGACTGAGAACGGAGTCGTTACGACAGCCACGACGAGGGCCCCCGATCGCTTGGCCTCCTCAGCCACGATCGGAGCGATTCCGGTTCCTGTGCCTCCGCCCAACCCAGCGGTGACGAATACTAGGTCGGCCCCACCGACAATCTTGGTGATGACGTCCCTGCCGGCCTCGGCGCAGCGTCGCCCAGTGACGGGATCCCCGCCCGCACCCAGTCCTCTGGTGATGTGCCTGCCGACCAGCAGTTTCTGCATCGCCCTTGTGTGGTCGAGGTGCTGCTTGTCGGTGTTGATTGCGACGGTGACCGCTCCCTCGACGCCAATGTGGGTGATGCGATTCATCGTGTTGTTGCCTGAGCCTCCACAGCCACAGACTAGGATGCGTGGATCTGGGGGCCCATACGATTCGAGCTCCCTGTCGGTTAGCGCTGTTGGAATCCTACCGTCGGGTATCTGATCAATTGCTGATGCCGGCGCCTCAACCATCCATCCTACCTCAGTGCATCCCCGGCATTGCTGCCTACTTCACGAAGTGCGTTTCTCGGCCTTCTTAACCGTTGAGGGATATGACGACCTCATCGAGGCGATTATCAGAGGCTCTCCGGAAAGCGAGATAAGCAGGAGGTCACTCCACTGGCATGACCGCGCTTAGCTCAGTTGGCTAGAGCACCTGACTGTAGACTGAAAACACATGGTTGTAGGCAGCCATCAGGGGGTCCCCGGTTCAAGTCCGGGAGCGCGGACCAATAACTCTCTCAGGCGCCCTTGGAGCAATGTGGGCAGACTGATAAAGGGGGGTTTGGTCGGCAGGCCGCAACGGGGTCTGACAATGGGTGTTCAACAGCATATTAGGTCACTCTGGAAGACCCCCAAGGCATCACTGCCGCCTAGGTACCGGCGCGACCGCATGGCGAGTTGGAGGCGAGAGCCTGTGCACCAGAGAATCGAGCGACCCACCCGCATCGACGCTGCTCGCCGGGTTGGCTACAAGGCCAAGCAGGGAGTAGTCGTCGTTAGGACCCGAGTGCGCCGAGGAGGACTGCGCAAGAGCAAGGTCCACATGAAGCGCAAGCCGTCCAAGGCGGGCATCAAGAAGATTACTATGGGCAAGTCGATTCAGCGCATGGCAGAGGAGCGAGTCAACAGGCGATACCCGAATCTCGAGGTACTCAACTCATACTGGGTAGGTGAGGACGGCAAGAACAAGTTCTTCGAGGTCATCATGCTCGATCCGGCACATCCCGCCATCAAATCGGACAAGCAGCTCGGCTGGGTGTCCAGCGGCAACAGTCACCGTGGGCGCGCGTTCCGCGGTAAGACCAGTGCTGGCAAGCGCGGGCGCGGACTGCGCAACAAGGGCAAGGGGGCCGAGAAGTTGCGGCCCAGCCTGAAGGCCAACAAAAACCGCGGCAAGTAGGCCTCCTCCGGCCGTCAGATTGATGCCTGTTGATTCTCGGCAGCAGCCAATGGCAGACCGGCAAGTGTCTGAGATTCGCGGGCTTCCCGTAATCATGCCTAGTGGGAGGCTGCTCGGTACAGTCCACGACACGGTCATCGACACAGATGGCTGGACTTGCACGCATATCTTCGTGGCTGACCCCCCTGCTGATTTGGTCGAGGGACGAACCCATGTCGCGATTCCCTGGAACTGGGTCAGATCGATAGGCGATGTCGTGCTCCTACGGTGGTTCCCGTCCACCCCCATTCCACGAAACACGTGACGCCGCGTCTGCATCGTGAACCCAAAATCAACCCCAATCGCTTGAGCATGGGATGAACGCGACTGCGATACGATTCAAAAGCAGAGGGCGAACCGTTCTGCGTGCGCCGAGCGTCCGCCACCCTTCTGATTGCTCTGCTACTAGCCTGCTCGGCACCTCTGGCGCATGCAGATTCGAAGGGCATCATCTCATGCGTCAACGCCGACCTGTCGATGATGCCGGCAAATTGGGATGCTGATGACCAGTCATGCGTGAGGATCAATCTGGGAGAGTTGGAGCCTGGCGAGATTCTCTCCTTCGACCTCACCACGGATTCGAACATCGACATCCTCATGTTCTCGGTCAACGCGATCTCAGTGTACCAGAACGAGCAAGCCTACCGTAGCGATTCGATTTGGGAGAGGAACTCGGTCTTCGAGGACTACAACGGAACCGGTTCCTGGCACTGGACGGTTCCTGACGACAGGGAGATGACCCGGTGGTACCTCGTTCTCGACAACCTAGCCCACCCCCAGGATGATGGAGGCGGTGCTCAAGGCGGCTCGATAGCATCGATTTCACTCGACTCGGGAATGGTCACACCCGGGCCGTTCACTCTCGCCGATACCATCGTCCGACTCGATCCCGGCGAGCACGCGGTCCTGCACGGTCCATTCGTGGTGGATGCGGGCACTCAGGTCAGGATGGATGCCAACACCATGGAAGGCGCCCCCGATGTCTTCCTGATGACTTACTCTCAGAAGATTCTGTACGAGCAGGGTGGCACCGCTGCCTCACGCGTCGAGGGCACCGACATGCTGCTCATCACACAGGAACGCGACATGGTCTGGATGGCCACCGAGGCCTACGAGGGAGAGGACCTCTATCTGATGGTCGATAACAGGGCAGGCCCAGCCGGAGGAGGTGCTGGAACAGAGGATATCGCGATCACGGTGACACTCTCCCTAATCCCGGTGCTGGAACCGGTAATCAGCGGCGATGGCTCTCTCGAGACGATCAACGTCGGGGACATCGTCACCCTAGATGCAACTCAGACCCCGAACAACTCCGGGCAGATTCCAGAGTCCGGCTTCCATTGGGACACCAACGGTGACGGCGTCGACGACACCGCAGGCTCCTCCATAAATGTCAGTTGGTCGAATCCGACCAATGTCACCATCAGACTCACCGTCGTCGCGATTGACGCGCGCAGTGCCAGCTCATACCAAACGATCGAAATCGCGGACATCTCCGAGCCCGAGGTTAGCATAGGGGTCTCTGCGATACTGGAGCGCACCTACGGGGACGATGTGGTACTCAGCGGACAGGTGAGCGACAACTGGGGCATCGCCACCATAGAGTGGCTAGTCGACGACGTGCTGATCCGCACCAACTCCGGCAGCGACGAAGGCGCGACAGTGTTCAGTCACACGTTCAACTCCAGTTACGCCGCCGGATCTCACACCGTCACCCTTCGGGCCACCGACAACTCTGGCATGGAAGCAGAGGACACTGCGACCATCACTCTGTACGACTCCACCCCGCCAGTCATCGGTATCCACCAGGAGGAGGTGACGCTGCAGATCGGGCAGACATTCCGCTTCGAGGCCAACGTCAGCGATGCCGAGTCGAACAATTTGCTGTTCTCGTGGGATTTTGATGACAGCTTCGACTCTGATTCCGACGGCGATCCGAGGAATGACGACGACGGCTTCGGTGACTCGGTGCTGTGGAGTTACAACGCCTCCGGACCCACGACTGTAGTCTGCCAGATCGAGAACGATGCCGGGTTGGTGGCCGAGTTCGAGGTGCTGGTCAATGTGCTCAGCGGCAGTGAGGGGGATGGCATGGACCTGATGCAGTTGGGACTCATGGCTGCAGCTGCCTTGGTTGTAGTGATTATGATGGGTCTAATGGTCTGGCGATTCATGTCCAATCGCAGGCTCGCAACGATAATCGCTGAAGATGAACAGCCCGATCAGGCCGCCTCCGCGGTGCCATCTATCGATGAGCAGAAGGCAATGTGGGGCGGAGCAGAGTCGGTCGTGCAGACCGAGCAGCCCACTCAGCAGGTCTTCGGCGACGTCTCGAGCGGGATGTCCGGCTCAACTCTTGGAATCTCAACCGCTATGGGCGAGCCCGAGGGAGAGGAATTAGATCCAGACATCGCAGCGCTGCTGCAGTCATCTAGGGAAACCGGACCCTCCGGTCCGAGCGCTGCGAACGAACTCCTATCCGAGTTCGATGACGATGACCCGGTGGAGAGAGAGGACATCGATTTCTCACATGAGTCCGAGACTGAGGAAACCGTGTCAAACTGGTCTCCCGGCGAGACCGAGGCCGAGGTATTCCAGCCCGAGGAGCCCGAGCCGGAGCAGGACCGCACAGTGCGCCAGAGTTGCTCTTCGTGTGATAAGAAGTTCGAGGTTGAGTTGCCTCCAGGAGTCGACGCCGCTAGGACAGCGTGCCCACACTGCGGCTCTATCGAGTCAGTCAGTCTGAACTGACGCCTGTGGCCCCGATTATTCGACGCAAAGCCGGTTCCTGTAGGGCAATACCCTATAGCGCACCTCTAGGAGGTGCGAGCATGGACAACACCTGTGTCCGTCTGGTCTACAGGGCGCCAAGGGCGAACAATTCGCATATCTTGCTGATGGCCCTGCTGTTCCTGCTCCCCATTCTCTCTCCCTTCTCCGTTGTGAGCGGTGAGGCGAGGATGGAATCGCAGGACTTCGAGGTATTGGACCAACTGTCCGAAGTCCTCGAGGAGCGGCAGGAGATGCTGGACAGCAACTCCGTCGCGCAACTGGCCCAGCCGACCATTGAGGGGGTCAGCAACTCTGTGACGCCTACCGGGTCCTCCGATCCTCTCGCTAATGTGGACGGAATCCTAGATGGAGCGAGCATGGTGACAACCGCTCCGCCGCAACCCCAGCATCCGGGACCTTACGACCTGCTGGTGAATCCCAGCAGCAGTCCTCCCGGGCAGGTCGACAACATCTGGCAGACTCTTGTGAATCTGACCGACTATGTGATTTGGACAGAGTACATTGATCTTGAGGGTAACACGATTCAGAGCTACGAGGTGGTAACATTCTCCGCTAACCTGCTTTCTCTGCTCGACATCAACTCCGACCCGCTTCTGCATGAGGTCGACATCGACAATGACGGGGACGATGATATCGAAGTCGGACTGAAAATCGCATGGGAGTTCCTAGGTGGCTGGGGGGTTGAGGACGGTGTGCTGTGGATTGAGCCCGGCATTTCTTATTCGGTCAAGCTACTCGACTCCAGCCAGAACGACCCAGACTGGAACCAGCTGGACTCACTGCAGGTATCTCTAATCAAAGCCTTCGCATATTCCGGCCCGGACTCCATACTGGCCCTTGGAGAGGGTGAAACCTACGTCTGGGTGGTCGACTCGAGATTCACCACTCAACCCAACGACTTCACTCTCCGAGTTGGAATCGAGAGATTCTACTTTGACATCTCGGGAGCCAGCTCCGATCTGCTGTTCACTCTCATACAAGCACTCACTCTCGGCATCGTCAACTCGGGTGTCGACGAATCCGGCATCACCTTCGCCTCGATCTCAGCGCCCTACGCCATCGAGATCAGGAACTCGGGTCAGTCCGATTGCCCCGATCGCTACTCGCCAGACGAGTTGCTGTACGCCACGCACACGGAGTTGAACTGCGGGGTAGCCGCCGGCTTCGGATACCTCCACTTCTCCCCTCCAGACGACAACGGTGACAGGGACCTCTGGGAGTTAGCCTACATCGAACTTTCATTCCACCCCAACAAGGACGCTGTCATTATTCCCGAGGAGGTTGACATCGTCATCAGAACAGACAGCGTGCTGCCGGAGAACGGTTTGGTCGACGGCGAGGACGGACTGACTACCATTGAGTATTGGGCCGATCAGAGGACCGATCTGCATATCCACTTCCATGAGAACCGCTCCGAGCTCCCTCCCTCGGAGTCCGAGGATGGCAGCAGAGGCAATGTGACCGACTCCGTCGGTTGGCTCCGCGGCATGCCCGCTGGCTCATTGTCGCCCGGCGAGATCGAGCGAGTTTTCAGGATGCTTGGTTCGGACGGCTCACAGTCGCAGTTGCCCGGCCAACTCCCTTCGAGGATGGGGCTGATTATAGGGATCAAGAACTTCAGCCGAGACAACAGCGAGAACGTCGATGACCCGACACTGCCTGTCAATCCAGCGAATCCTCCTAAGACGCTGATATTACTTCGTTCGGTGCAGTCTGTGGAGGAGATCGACTACGACTCGTGGTTCCTGCGCGAGGGCGCGCCTGGAGATCACCGCAAGATTCACATCTCCGCCAGAAACGTTCCCACCGCCGCGGTTCTGTACGGCTCATTCGAGTTAGGTGGAGGGGGTGCTAGCGACAACAGCTTCGATTCTGAGGACAGTCTGGATTTCGTCTCGAAGATAGTCGACAATGTGCTGATAAACATCGTCGATCTGTTCCTCGACATCGGCAATGTGCTGAATGACATCCCGTCCGCGGTTGTCGATGTCATCAGCGGGGGCGTCGATGGGACCAGCGGTTTGGAGGGGCGCACATTCCACCTGCTGCTGACAGACAACTGGTTGGTGACCCGGGCTGACATGCCGATTCAGTCCGTCTCGGTTCAGATAGGCTCCAGCTCGCATCCAGTAATGTCCGGCGACCATCTCCTTCTGGCAAAAGACAGAGAAATGGAAACTGTGAGCGGAAGGAACGGCCCTGTAGACCCCTTGGTTCCGGTGGCGGCCAGCATCCGTTTCAGCGGGCTGGTGGCATTCTCATTGGTCGACGACGATGAATTAGACGAGCAGGTCATGAGTATGCGAACCGCCTCAGACGAGCCGTTCGGGTTCACTTACATCGAGCACCCTTCTGAAATGCTCGAAGGAGCCTCCTTCGAGGCCCTGACACTCAGTGATATCCCTGACAATCTATCCATACAGGTCTCGCTGAGCGGAATGGAGTACCTCGCTTCGTCCGGAATCGAATCGATTGCCTATGTTGGAATGGATGGCACGCAACGTCAGGCGGCTACCATAACTGGCGTGCCCGACTCGTTCAGCACCACATCCGGCACCGTCACTGGATGGTCCGCCTCTACTCCAATCTCGTCCATTGAGGCGCAGATCAGTAATTCGACAGAACCGGTCAGGATGACGGGCGACCACTTCCTCTTCCATCATGACCAGGAAACACAGACCTCCACCATCTCTGCCAGACTGACCGACCTCAGCGAGGTCAGTTGGACCGAGCCGGTCGAGGTTGGGGCCCTAGGTCCGGCTGGCAGGGGGACGGCTCAGATCTCGGTGTCCGGCGACCGAGCCCTGAGCATCAACGTCGACCACGCACCAACCGTGGGAGGCGACCCCCTATCGGTGCTGGCCTCAATTGACCCCCTCCCCTCCACCGTTGGAATCCAGATACCCACCGGAGCCGACTCCGGGTCCAGCCTCGAGGTGCCCGAATTCAACACCTCGAACGGGCTTTCCGGAGTCGCTTTCTTCATCAGTGGATTCGCCGACCTAGGCAGGTCGATCAACAGCGTCCTGTCGGGAATTACCTCGGACATATCCACCAGTTCGGAGACCGGAGAGGACTTCTCCTTCGGCATTCTGTTGGAAGCCGACTCGACATTCGACCTGACGGTGGAGGCAGTGCACGGCGACGGCTCGCTCAAGGCGCCGACATGGGTCCACGGAATCGCCTTCCAATCTTCTCCCTCGGGCATCGCCGATGGATTCCACCTGAGGATTTGGCTGCCTGAGCTGCCTCCGCTAATCGACTTCTCGATTTCTAGGCAGAACAAGGTCAACGGCCAGGACTGGGGCATCAGCATGGGTCTCGAAGGCTGGATGCCCGCGCATAGCGAGCTCATGGTCCAGATCTACGGAATCAACGGCCAGGACCTGCTGCTGACCCTTCAGGGCATGACCGTCGGAGCTCCGACGAACCTCGGTCTAGACGCGGTTTTCGAAATCAGATCGGTCGGTGAGATAACCGAGGTCACCACATCGACCCACTACGTCCTCTCCGAGAGGCTGGACTGGGTCCACGTCCTGCTCATCAACAGGGAGGCAGGAAGCAGGACCGAGGTGATGATCCAGGACATCCCCGAGACAGTCGATCTGCAGGCCAGCATAGGCACCGCGATATCCATCGATATGACGGTCCCAGAGCAGTACAGGCGTGACGGCTCGTCTGTGGGCGCCATCATGATGCAGCAGATGCAGTGGCTGGACTCGGCATGGTGGCCGGTAACGGTGTTCCTGACTGATGTGCCTGGATGGATCAATCTGACGACAGCACCCTCACTCGAATTTGATATAACGCAGAACCTTGCCTTCCAAGGCTCTCCGACCCTTGAGTTCAGGGCCTCCGAGGAAGGCATGTCACTGTACATCGAGGCATTCGGCAGGGCGATCAACAAGAGAGGAGACACGATACTGCTGGCCGAGGGAATGACCGATTACATGTCGATTAGTACCACGCAGACTTTCGGCCTCGCCATCAGATCGGGTGGCGACGGGGTCGAACGCCTGTACATCCGAATGAGCAACGTCCCCGTCACCCCGCCATTGGTGCTCGAGGAGATGGAAGCACTAGGTGAGAACTTGCAGCGGGCCACGGTCAACATCAGGGAGCTGGTGGGCCCATACAGCATCATCGAGGTGGATGACGTTCAGGGTGAGAGGATCATCGTCTCGGCCCGTGCCTCGGCCGAAATAGAGGGCAATGAATTCGACCTCAGGGGCGTCCTCCTCGACGCTCAGGTCACCGATGGAATACCGACTGGTACGACACTGGGCGTCAACGGACTGGCCTCCGACCTCTCTCTGCTCAACATGATTCCAGGAATGAGCGGCTCGACCAAGCACGTGATGGTCATCGAGCCCTTCTCCTCTGCGATTCTGACAATACTCGCGACATTCATAGGAGGGGGTTGAGATGGGACTGTTAGAGAGGCTCAGGAGCGAGGACGAGGAGGCCGATTCCCAGGCCGCTCACGAAGTACTCGAGAGGCTTGAGAGGATTGAGGAGGAAGCAAGGCGACACATCTCACCGACCCGAGTGATTTTCGCTTCTGTAGCCGTCATACTCCTACTAGCTGCGAGCCTGTTCGTTCTGACTTGGATCGTCCCCTATGACAGGGTGAGCGTGGATGTGGTGTACCGCCAAGGTGGTCCCGGCCACATAGTTCTGGTCGAGCTCGACAACGACGGCAGTCGCACCATTGAGGACATCGACCTGCAGGTCAGGTTCATCGATTCAGACGGGGTAGAGGTGTCCAGATCGTCGTTCCTCAGAGACAACCTACCGGCGCACTCGTCAGTATCCGGAGACGACATGGAACTGCTCATCGACGGAGCCTCCGTGTGGGAGAACTACACCATCGAGATCCTGCTCTACTACGATTCCTACTCCGGGCAGAGAAGTGAGAGGTGGACTCACGATGTAGGGGAGTGGACGATGGAGATTTTCGCTGACAAGTCCCAGTACCGATTCCTCTAGAGTCCGATTCATGACTTTTCGTGGGTTCGTAGAACCCATACGCTCAAATTGATGACGAGAAGGCGATAGCCGATGACAAAGCGCTCTGTGACGTTGATGATGACCATTCTTCTGTTGTCCTACGCCCCCATTCTAGGCCACTCATCGACTGAGGATGACGCCACTGCGCACTCCTTGGAGCGCACAGCCGAGAGGGTGGAGATCTCCCCTGATCCCGATAGCATCCAGGACCTCGGCGCCCCGCTCATCTCCTCCGGCTTCGAGGATCTCCGGGCGACTAGGGCGGATTCCAGCATCGGTGTCTACACCCAAGCAGGATTGCTCCCAGCAGTTCAGTTGAGTGCTGAGTTGGCCCAGCCTCGAAACGACCTCGCAATAGTCCTCATCGACGGCGAGGTCGGCCTCTGGGACGCGAGGCAGGCCCTGCTCGAGGCCGGCGTCGAAGTCAGATCTACAATTCCCCCTTCCGGATTCCTCGTGCAGGCCTCGTCCGAGGGCATCTCCGCACTGTCTCGGGCCGAAGAGGTCGTGGCGGTTCATCAGGTGCCAGCCGGGCTCCTAGTCCACCCCGATCTGAGAATGGCTAGCGGGGAGCAGACACTCCTCGTCGAGGTCCTCGGCTGGAAGGACTCGGACCTAGTTAGGCAGGACCAACCCGGCATGGGCCTCGAGGACTCCCTGAGCAGTGCCGCATTGCTCTGGCTGCAGGAGGCGTGGTCACCCGAGCAAGGTAGGATGTGGGGCGTAATATCTCTCGATGATGTGGCCGACTTAGTCAGACACCCCTCAGTCGCCTATGTCGCCCCCATGCCGGTTCTGGTTCTGCACAACGACCAGGCCAGAGTTCACATGGGAATCAACTCAGTCGAGACTACCTTCATCACCGGATTGAACGGCAGCGGGCAGAAGATTGCCGTGGGCGATTCCGGCCTCGACGACGACCATGGTGACTTCACCGGAAGAATCGCTGGCCTTACTTCGGTCACCCCCGGTGATCCGTCAACAGCAGATCTCTCTGACGGGCACGGCACCCATGTTGCCTGCACGGTGATGGGCGACGGCTTCCGCAGCAGTGGTTCCTACCAAGGCATTGCCCCCGAGGCCCAAGTCTACTTCCAGGCGATGGAGGACGACGACACCGGACAGTTGTACAGTTACGGCATCAACAGCATGCTCAATTCCGCCTACAACAACGGCGCCTTCCTGCACACCAACAGCTGGGGCGCCGGTAGCGGCAGCGGCAGCTACTCGACCCAATCAGAGGATGCGGACGATCGCACCTCGACATGGGATCAGTACTGGTCCTACCAGGGGATGACCGTGCTGTTCGCAGCTGGCAACGAGAGGAACGAAGGGGTCTCTCCGCCTGGGACTGCGAAGAATGTCATAACCATCGGTGGGCATGTTAACCGATACAACGGTGCTCCCGACGAGATGTACTACTGGAGCAGCCGCGGCCCGACAGACGATGGCAGAATCAAGCCAGACCTAGTCGCCCCCGGGGACTATGTCAGGTCGTGCAAGTCGCAGGAGGCAGACAGCGCCCAGGGCACATGGAGCAACAACTGGTATCTCGAGTACAGCGGCACCTCGATGTCCACCCCTGCGGCCGCCGGAGCAGCGGTCCTCGTCAGGGAGTACCTGATGGAGGTAATCGGTAGGCAGGCGCCTCAGGGTGCTCTGATCAAGGGACTGCTGATACTCGGCGCTCAGGACATGGGGACCCGCGATATACCCAACGACGACGAGGGATGGGGCAGAATAAATCTCGTCGAATCACTGATTCCGGACAGCGATGTCGGCATCTTCGTTGACGATCGCTCGCGGCTCTCCAGCGGACAGACGAGCGAGTACTCCTTCGACATCACCCGCGCGGGCGAGCCGATGAAGGTGGTACTGACTTGGTCCGACTACCCTGGATCGTCGTCTTCCTCGACCCAACTCAGGAACGATCTCGACCTCGAGGTCATCTCACCCAACGGACAGGTCACGTACAAGGGCAACACCTTCGTCAACGGTCGATCAGTCACTGGCGGCACCAAGGACTCCACCAACAACGTCGAGGTCGTGCTGATTGACAACGCCGCCACAGGGACGTGGACGGTGCGTGTGCGCGACGCCCAGCATGGAGGCGGCAGAACCTGGCAGCCATACGCTCTAGCTGTGCGTGGCGTCAATGTCAACGACCTGAGTCCAGATCCAGCCTTCGTGCAGAACTCCTTTGAGATATCCTCCCCGATCCCCCAGGTCGGAGAGGAGGTTGATGTCTCTGTCGTCATCCAGAATCAGGGTGCCGGTTCGGTCGCCGACCTGTCAGTCATCGCCCGAGCCGACAACGACTTGCTTGGCACCCATCAGTTGAGCATGTCCCCCGGAGAGTCAGCTGAACTAGAATGGAACTGGACGCCGATTCAGGAGGGAGATGTGGAGTTCACCTTCCACATAGACCCGAGTGACACAGTCGAGGAGGCCTCGGAAACCAACAACTACCTCACGCAGATTGTGGTAATCAGCGCACCAGGGGTCAGGGTGTCCTCCGAGCAGGAGACCGTCACCCTCGGTGACGCGACAGACAGCTCGACCACGTGGCAACTCTCGCTGATGAACACCGCTCTGTTCGAGACCAACGCGACAATAGAGGTCAGCGACCCTGTGCGGATACAGGACGGAGTGCAGTACGACTGGTTCACCTCGTTCACCTCGAACACCTTCAACTTGGAGGCGGCCGAAACCGCATCGGTCAGCCTGACCATGGTGCATCCCGCACCCCCGTCTCCCGGACTCTATACCATGGTGGTCACCGGTACCGATGTCGAGAACAGCGTCACCTCGGAGCTGGTGATTTTCTTCGATGTGCCCGTGCTAGCCGGCGCCGACATTGTGATGCCGGGCGAGCAGTTCCTAGTGAGCCCGCTCGAGCCCACAGAACTGCAGATCCTGGTCTTCAACGAGGGCAATGGCGCCCAGACCTACGATGTCGAACTGGTCTCACCCGCTGGTTGGCATCTCGGATTCGACACGATCGGCGCCTTCGCAGGATCCTCGCACGGCTCGACCGGCACCATGGCCAAGGATGCCGGCCGGACAATCGACATTACAATCAACCCGCCGGGAGCAATGATTCCAGCCGGCTCCGTGTTCGACGCTGCGATAACCATCCACTCGCGCGTCAGCTCCGACTCTTGGAGCGAGGACATTTCGCTGGTGATCAAGGCGATAGACGAAGTCAGCACGACACCGTCCTCCGACGGTGCCGAGCACGACATCGCTCCTGACGCGCTGCTACAGATTGAGGTGGAGTTCAGTAATCAGGGCAATCGGATGCTGGACCTGCAACCGTATGTGCGCAACATCCCGGGTGGATGGGGTGTTTCTGGGGGGTTGGACACGATTAGCATCCCCGCGGGCGAATCTGAGGTCTGGTCCGTGGCACTGCAGGGCAATGGAGTAGCTGTTAGCGGGGATCTGGAACTCAGATTCGCTACCAATGACGGATTCTACATAGACTGGAACAGGACTCTAAATGTCCTCTCTGGCGCGATACCCACTCTGAGTTTCCACATGGTCGCTCTGCCTGACGGAACCGTCTCGGACTATCCGCTGGGAGTCGGAGTCCACCCTGTCGGCGAGCCCGGCTTCGACCTCGCTTGGACAGTCACCAACCAAGGCTCGACGACCTGGCGCCCTACTACTTACCTCGAGGTGCCGGACGACGATTGGTCAACAACGTGCTCCGCCCCCTCTGCGCTCTCAGCGGGCGCATCGTCCACAGTTTGGTGCACAGTGGTGATACCCCTGTCAGCCGAAGCCAACTCCGAGCCAATCGTGACTCTGGTTATGGAAGGCGAGGGAGTCGAGGTGAGCGACTCGATATCACTGCTGGTCGAGTCTGTGGCTAGGGTGAGTTGGACCCTGACCAACCAACCGACAGGGCA
>Ga0209019_1001061_pt1 | contig 13855 bp, 12 predicted proteins | sample METZYME_3_300m_FD_187549 | JGI IMG/M metagenome (GOLD analysis project Ga0209019, IMG submission 187549) | Marine microbial communities from oxygen minimum zone in mesopelagic equatorial Pacific - METZYME_3_300m (SPAdes) (version 2) | ecosystem: Environmental > Aquatic > Marine > Oceanic... | reverse complement strand
ATTTGATTTTCTACCCAAAGCCAATCTGATAAAGCCTTCTGCTTTTGTCACGATTATCGAAGGTTGCAGCAAATTTTGTTCTTTTTGCGTTGTTCCATATACAAGAGGCTTGGAAGTCAGTAGACCTCCAGAACAAATCCTTGATGAGATTAATCATTTGGCTTCAATGGGGGTCAGAGAAGTGACGCTTTTGGGGCAAAATGTAAATGCCTATCGGGCAAAAAATTCAGAAGGAGTGAGAATCAAATTATCACAGTTAATTGACCAAGTAACAACAATAGAGAATATAGATCGAATCCGTTTTACCACTTCCCACCCACTGCAGTTTAGCCACGATTTAATTGAATCTTTTTCCAATAAAAAGTTAGCTAATTTTCTTCACTTGCCTGTTCAGAGTGGATCAAATCGCATCCTAGAGTTGATGAAAAGAAAACATACTGTTGAGACTTACATAGCCAAAATAAACAAGCTTAAAAAAGTGAGACCTAATATCAGTATATCTTCAGATTTTATAGTTGGATTCCCAGGTGAAACAGAAGATGATTTTAGACAAACTATAGCGTTAATCGAAACAGTAGGTTTTGATCAATCCTTCAGTTTTATATTCAGTCCCAGACCACAGACACCTGCTGCATCTATGAAAGATACCGCAAGCTATGATGAGAAACTGGATAGGTTGCAACGATTGCAGGCAAAGATCTCTTCAAATGCGATGAAAATTAGCAAAAGTATGGTTGGGACAAGCCAAAGGGTTTTGGTTGAAAAGAAATCTAAAAAAGTAAAGACGCAATTGGCAGGCAGAACAGAAAACAATCGTTGGGTTAACTTTGATGGTCCTGAAAATTTAATAGGACAATTTATTGATTTGACCATCACAGAGGCTTTGCCTAATTCTCTTAGGGGCAGGCTATATCATTAATATTTTTTATTGAAGATCATTTAACTTGAAAACAAAAGAATTCCAAATAGATGCTGCTGATAATGAAATTTTAGCCAACTTGTTGGGGGTGTTTGATCAAAACTTGCGAGTTATAGAAGAAACTCTTGGTATAGAGATTAAGAATAGAGGCAATATCTTCTTGTTGTCTGGATCAATTGAGAATCTAATTAGAGGTGAAAAAATCATTAAAGATTTATACATTAGCGCTACCAATGAAAATTTATCAGAGAAGAAAATACATCTATTAGTAAGAAAATATATGGGAAATCATGAAGAACAAATAAATATGGAGCAGACTCCAGATATTTCAACACCAAGGCGATCAATAAAAACCCAGAGTAGAAATCAATCTGCTTATATCAAAAATATTAGGGAGAATGACCTCTGTTTTGGCATTGGGCCAGCAGGAACTGGTAAAACCTACTTGGCAGTCGCCGCCGCGATTGAAGCACTACAAAAACAAACTGTGAGTAAGATTATTTTGGTTAGGCCAGCTGTTGAAGCGGGTGAGAGACTAGGATTTCTTCCAGGTGATCTTTCCCAAAAAGTCGATCCTTATCTTAGACCAATGTATGACGCTCTTTATGAGATGCTTGGTTTTGATAAGGTAAGTCATTTGATTGAACGAAGAGCAATCGAATTGGCGCCACTTGCTTTTATGAGGGGGCGATCGCTGAACGAAAGTTTTATAATTTTGGATGAAGCACAAAACACCACTATTGAACAGATGAAAATGTTTCTTACTCGAATGGGATTTGGCTCTAAATCAGTGGTAAATGGTGATATCACTCAAATAGATCTGCCAACAGACAAAGTGTCAGGACTTAAACATGCTGCAGAAGTTCTTACTGGTATTGAGGGTATAGGTATTATAAATTTTAATCACTCAGATGTGGTTAGACATAAAATTGTTCAAAATATTGTTGAGGCATATGAAAAACATCAAAGATGATTTTCTTGTAATGCTTAATTTCTCATGAATCTTTCAGACCAACAAAAAGTATATGTACAAACTCAGATTGAAATTGGTGACGCTCTCCCTTTAGACAATGAAGATATTCAGAAATGTATAGATTTGAGCCTTAAAGCTTCAATGCAGGAATCTTTATTACCCTTTGCAGTTAACATAAGAATTGTTGGTTACGATGAAATTCTAATTTTGAATAAACATTACAAAAAAGAGAATTTACCAACCAATGTTCTGGCGTTTGAAGGAAATTTGGAAGAAGAGAAAAGTTTAGGTATCCAACCACCTTTTCTTGGCGATGTTATTATTTGTTTCCCAGTGGTAGAAAAGGAAGCCATGGATCAAAAAAAGACTTTTGATCGATATTTTGCCCATATGTTGATCCACGGATTCTTGCATCTGCTTGGTTTTGATCACCAAAATGATAAGGATCAAAAAATCATGCAAGAGCTCGAACATGAAACTCTAACAAACTTCATGCTTCAAAAAATGGACCAGCCCTACAATATTTTTGAACTAAAGTGATAATGAATACAATGAGTTCTTTGACTAAAAAATTAAAATCTCTCTTTCAGCCAAAAGAAAATGATTTGGAATCTTTTTTTGATCTGGTGAATTCAGATCGATGGATTAAATTTATAGGACAAGATGAAATTAGGATGATTCGAGGTGTTTTTGAAGTTTCTGAGCTCCAGGTTAGGGACATTATGATTCCCCGTTCAAGTATGACAGTACTGGATACTGACGCATCCATAACAGATCTTTTACATCAAATTGGTAATTCCGGTCATTCTCGGTTTCCAGTGATTGGTGAAAACAAAGATGAAGTTCTCGGCATTTTGTTGGCGAAAGACTTGCTGAGATTTTCAAACCAAAATGATAATAGCGATTTTGAAATAAAAGATTTTCTTAGACCTCCAACTTTCATTCCTGAGAGCAAGAGATTAAAAATTTTACTTAATGAATTTAGAAAGAGTCGGAATCATATGGCTATTGTTGTAGATGAATATGGAAGAATTGCTGGACTGCTAACCATTGAGGATGTACTGGAGCAGATTGTTGGAGATATAGAAGACGAATTTGATGCTGAAGGTTTACCTATGATACGAGAGAAAGGAAAGGGGCGATTTGAGGTAGATGCTTTGATCCGGATAGAAGATTTCAATGAGTTTTTTGAAACTCAATACTTGGATGAAGACTTTGACACTCTTGGAGGAATGATCATTAATAAATTAGGTAAATTCCCAAAAAAAGGAGAAAGTCTGTCGATGAATCCTTTGGCTTTTAAAATCCTTAGATCTGATAGCAGAAGACTGCAGCTAATAGAAGTGAGGGAAATTGAATAGGCATCACTTATTGTCATCTTTCGCAGGAGCGTTATTTCTTTTAGCTTTCGCACCCTTTGGTGTTTCAATTTTAGCAGCAGTTTCAATTGGGTATTTGTTCATCCTATGCTTAACACAACCACCTAAAATTGTTATCCAATGTTTTTTTTGTTTTGGCCTAATTTTATTTGTTTTGGGATTGTACTGGCTTTACATAAGCATTCATACGGTTAGTGGAGGTCCGATTTGGTTGGCCATACTATTGATTGTCATACTGTCTGTTTTTATGGCTCTGTATTATGCACTTGCAGGCTACTTGATTAGTATCAGTTACACTAAATTCCAGTCGCAATCTTTAACCTTATTAATTATTGCGCCTTCAATTTGGGTTTTAATTGAGTGGCTTAGAGGCTGGCTTCTATCTGGTTTTCCTTGGTTCAGCGTGGGTTACAGTCAAACCAACACATACCTTTCTAACTGGGCACCCATCGGAGGCATTTATATGGTTAGTTGGATTTGTGGAATCTGTGCAGGTCTATTAGCTTTGATTTATTTAGGTAAGGGACAACATAGCTATAAAGCAGCAGCAGCATTGATCACAATCATTACTGTATCGCTACTGTTAGGGATGTTTTCATGGACTCAATCAACGGGTGAAAAATTTACTGTTAGTTTAGTTCAAGGTGGTATCCAACAAGAAAGGAAGTGGCTGCCTGGTGAATTCAGTAAAACACTTGATTTGTATAAAAGTAGTTTAATAACCTCTAATAAAAGCGATTTAGTGGTTTGGCCTGAGGTCGCAATTCCTAGTATTGCGTCCAACGTTGAGTCTTATCTTGATGATCTTAAGAAAGTTGTAAAAGAGAACCAAATTCAAATGTTGCTCTTCGGTATTCTTACCTCTGATAAAACATCTGGAGAGATCAGAAACTCAATGATGGCAATTGGTTCCAGTGATGTTGTTTATCACAAAAGACATCTTCTCCCATTTGGCGAGTATTTTCCTGTGCCCGATTTAATCAGGTCATGGCTCCAGAGCATGGGTCTTCCAAACAGAGATATTCAACGTGGGAATACTATCCAAGATATGCCACAGTTGAGCAATATTCTTATTGCCCCATCAATTTGTTATGAAGATATTTTTGGCTCAGAGTTATTGGGATATTTCCCAGAGGCAAATCTTTTGGTGAACATAACTAATAATGCTTGGTTTGGTAAATCTTTTGCTTCGGAACAGCATTTCCAGATGTCAATAATGAGAGCAATAGAGTCAGGCCGTTATTTATTGAGAGCAACCAATACTGGTGTAACAGCCATAGTAGAGCCAGACGGTACTGTAGAACGTGCACAGTCTTTTAAGTATTCAATATTATCAGGAACGATTGAGCCGATGATTGGCAACACTCCTTACACAAAATATGGTAACTCTTTGATTGTTATTCTATTGATTCTGAATCTTTTTTTTAGCTATTTATGGGTTAAGAAGCAGATAAAGATATAGATAGAGTTTCCACTAATTTTCATACCGATGTATGCTTGATATCTGTTTTTTTGTTTAAAATAAAATATGTCTGATAGACCATATAATCCAAAGCAAATTGAATCAGAAGCTCAAGCATTCTGGAAGGAGCATCGTGTTTTTGAAGTTCATGAAGATCCCAACTTAGAAAAATTTTACTGTTTATGTATGTTTCCATATCCCAGTGGTAGATTGCACATGGGACATGTTCGTAACTATACAATTGGCGATGTGATCTCAAGATATCAGAGAATGTTGGGCAAGAATGTCATGCAACCAATGGGTTGGGATGCTTTTGGGCTACCTGCAGAAGGAGCTGCAATTAAGAATGCTATGGCTCCTGCTCAGTGGACCAGAGATAACATTGAATATATGAAGCATCAATTTAATATGCTTGGTTTTGGGTACGATTGGAATAGAGAACTTACTACTTGTGATCCAAGTTATTATCGATGGGAGCAATGGATGTTTACAAGGTTGTACGCCAAAGGTTTGGCATACAGAGATAAGGCAATTGTCAATTGGGATCCAGAAGAAAATACTGTTTTGGCGAATGAACAAGTAATAGATGGTAAAGGATGGCGATCGGGGGCTTCTATTGAAAGACGCGAAATGCCGCAATGGTTTCTTAGGATTACAGACTATTGTGAGGAACTTCTTTCAGACCTAGATGATTTGGATTGGCCTGAGCCAGTCAAAATTATGCAAAGAAACTGGATTGGAAGATCGGAAGGAGTTGAGATTATCTTTAAAGTTGTGGGTTCATCCCAACAATTAACTGTTTATACAACCAGACCAGATACTTTATTTGGAGCAACTTATATGGCTTTGGCTCCTGAACATCCTCTCATCCAGCCGTTGGCAGAGAAGAGCAAGGAGATCCAAGCATTTTTAGACAAAATAAAACTCCAAGCTGTTTCGGAAGAAGCCCTTGAAAAAATGGAAAAAGTTGGAATTCCATTGGGTCTCGAAGCAATTAATCCAATCAATGGCAATAAAATTCCTATTTGGGCTGCCAATTTTATACTTATGACTTATGGAACAGGGGCAATAATGTCTGTTCCCGCTCACGATCAAAGGGATTATGATTTTGCAAAGAAATACAAATTACCTATTCAACCAGTGATCGTTCCGAACGAACTTGAATTGGAGCACGACTTTAACGAAAATGCATTTACTCAATCAGGCAAATTAATTAATTCAAGTAAATTTGATGGAATGAATTCTGAGGAAGCGATAGAGGCCATAGGCTCAGAGTTGGAAAAACAAGAAAAAGGAAAAAAAGTAATCAATTATCGTTTGCGAGATTGGTTGATTTCTAGGCAAAGGTATTGGGGTGCTCCAATCCCAATGCTTACCGATAAAAATGGGAACATTTTCCCTGAATGTGATGAAAATTTGCCAGTAGAACTTCCTGAAAATGTAACCTTTTCAGGGGTACAGTCTCCAATAAAATCTATGAAAGAATTCATTGAGTCAGTTGATCTAATATCAAATGAAATCCAAAAGAGAGAAACTGATACATTTGATACTTTTATGGAGTCTTCTTGGTATTATGCACGCTTTTGTTGTCCAGATAATGATGAAAAAATGCTCGATGAGAGAGCTAAGTATTGGTTGCCAGTTGATTTATATATTGGGGGCATCGAACATGCAATTCTTCATCTGCTGTATGCTCGGTTCTATCACAAATTACTAAGAGAAGAGGGTTTGGTGGAAGTGGATGAGCCATTCAAGCGTCTACTGACTCAGGGTATGGTACTAAATGGCGGGGTAAAGATGTCAAAATCTATGGGAAATACGGTTGATCCCGAGGAGATGATTAATAATTATGGAGCCGACACGGTACGATTGTTTATGATGTTTGCTGCACCACCAGAACAATCGTTGGAATGGTCAGATAAAGCTGTAAATGGTGCATATCGTTTTTTACGAAAATTTTGGAACATTGTCCTTAGCAGAATTGATGGCATTGCCAACATAAAACCTATTGGTGAGGACGATATCTTTAATAATTCACAGAAAGAACTGAGAAAGATTACTCATAAAACTATCGCAAAGGTGAGTGATGATATTGGAAGAAGATACACTTTTAATACTGCCATTGCGGCAATTATGAAATTGTCTAATTATGTCTCCAGTTATCAGATAGATACAGATCTTGATCGTAAAGTTGTTCGGGAGGCTCTTGAGTCAATGGTTTTACTCCTGTCTCCAATTGTGCCCCATATATGTAATCATTTATGGATCGAGTTGGGCCATAAGAATGCAATCATAAACGAGTCATGGCCTATTTATAATGACAATCTAACTGTTGATGATGCATTGGAGATCGTCATTCAGATTAATGGTAAGTTAAGGGCACGGTTGAATGTAGCAGCCAATATTGATGAAAAAACACTTAAAGAGCTTGCATTAAAGGAGCCAAAAATATCCAAACTTATTTCTGATCAGAAAATCAAGAAAACAATCGTAGTGCCCAAGAAACTAATAAATTTTGTGACGTGATAAATTTATCGAAGAAATTAATAATCATCTTGACATCTTTGACGTTACTCGGATGTGGTTTTGAATTGCAAAATACTGTTAATTTTGCTGGAAAATTTGAAACCCTTTATATCCAAACTGCAGACCCATATACTGTTTTTTATCGCACCATAAGGCGACAAATGCTGAGCCATGGGGTTGAAATAGTAACTGAAAGTGTCAATGTAGATTATGCGTTAATCATCCACCAAGATGAATCCAATCAAAGAACTTTGTCCGTTTCTGGAAGAAACACACCCAGAGAATATGAAGTTTACTATCTGGTTAAGTGGTCGTTGGTTAAAGGTAACCAAGTTATTATCCAACCAATGACTAGCAGCAAATACCAAGATTACACTTTTGATCAACGTCAATTATTGGGAAAATCAAATGAAAGCCGTATCATTCAGGAAGCATTGGCAGAAGATATAGTTCAGATGATCTTAGTTAAACTGAATCAAGTGTTATAAAAAAATGGCTAGAATACATTTTATTTATTCAACCATGAATGCAGGAAAGTCAACAGCATTGCTGCAAACTAATTTTGGTTATTTGGAAAAAGGGATGAATACACTCTTATACACCTCAGAGAAGGATAATCGATACGGGAATTCAGAAATTGTTTCGAGAATTGGTCTAAAGAGCAAGGCAGAGACTTTTAAAGACAGTGATGATTTGTTTGATTGTGTCTCTAAAACACATACCAAAAATGCCATAGACTGTGTATTAATTGATGAAGCACAGTTTCTGACAAAGGACCAAGTGCATCAGTTGGGTCGAGTTGTTGATGAGCTTGATGTGACTGTTTTGGCTTATGGAATACGAACAGATTTTCGGGGTGAACTGTTTGAAGGTAGCCGATATTTATTGGCTTGGGCAGACCATTTAAGTGAAATTAGAACCGTTTGTCATTGTGGGAGAAAAGCAACCATGATCGTGCGTGTCAACGATAAAGGAGATATTGTTCGAGAAGGGGAGCAAGTAGAAATAGGTGGTAATGAGAGATATCTATCTTTGTGTCGACTCCATTTTAATCAAGGTATTACTAAAAGAATCTAATAAATTATCCCAACCACTAGGCCAGTAAAGCAAGAGGCAAGCGTGGCGGCAATCAATGCTTTTCCACTGACAGCAATTAAATCATCCCTTCTATCAGGAACCATGGCGCCCATCCCACTAAGTAAAATACCCACACTGGATAAATTGGCAAAACCACATAGGGCATAGAGCATAATTATTCTACTTCGCTCAGAAAATTCACTGGCGTCTATCGCCGCTAGATTTACATATGCAACAAACTCATTGAGAATGGTTTTGACTCCTAGTAAGGAGCCTCCGAGTTGTGCTTCTGACCATGGTATGCCCATGCACCAAGCAATCGGAGAGAAAAACCAGCCGGCGATCCTTTCTAATGAAAGAGCCTCTCCCGCAATCCATGGCAGTGCTGCTAGACCATAATTCACTAGAGTTACTAGCGCGATTAGCACCAATAAGAGTGCTGCTATACTCAAAGTTATTTGTAATCCATCTTGGGTTCCACGCGTCAACGCATCCATGGTGCTTCTGTACAATTGTGATTTCTCAATTGCACTTTGATCTTCTGTTTTTACGTCACTAGGCATCATAATATTGGCGTACATGATTGCAGCTGGTACAGAAATGATTGAAGCAGTTAAAAAATGACCAATAAGAGCAGTTCCGTATAGATCAGCTAGCATGGTGGTATAGACAACCATCACCCCTCCTGAAATTGTTGACATGCCCACTGTCATCAGAACCAGTAATTCGTGTTTTGTCATTTGTCTGAGGTAGGGTCTGATCAACAAAGGTGCTTCTACTTGGCCAAAAATTATATTTGCTGTTGCACTTAAACCAACCGGTCCACCGATATTAAGCGGTTTTTTAAATAAAGTAGCTATGAACTTTATAATTATCGGAAGTACTTTCCAGTGCCAAAAAATCGCTGAGAGAGCTGATACGACAATAATCAACATTAACCCAGAAAATATAAATATATTGGCACTTGCAGGGTTAGTCACCTCAAAAGGTTTCGGTGTACCATCGGCAAGGTAACCAAAAACAAATCCAGTGCCTTGATCTGTGGCTGCCTTTAAGGCCAAGACTCCCTGGGAGATATTTTCAAAAAAAGCAGTAATTAACGGTACTTTAATCAGTAGAATTGCAAGCACAAACTGAAGCAATAGCCCACTAATCAAATACTTAAAATTGATATTTTTTGCATTGTTACTAAATACTGCACCTAACAGCAGTAAAACTAATGCGCCTATTGTAATTTGCAGGTAATACATGTAGATACCATTTTACAAAAGTTTTATCTCATATAAACGTTGTTGAAGAAAATCATCAGCCAAAATGTTGTCTTTGTAAAGATTGGGATTATCTTCATCGATGCAAGATGCCAAGGTTTCAATGAGCCAATCTGGATTAGGATGGAGGAAAAAAGGGATGGAATATCGGGAAGTATTTTTAATTTCTTCAGAGTCGGAGGTAACTCTATGAATTGCAGAAGGTAATTGGTTGTTCGTGAAACGCTCCAACATATCACCAACGTTACAGAGGATAGTTTCTTGTCCAGTTTCAGCTGGAATCCATTTGTTGTCTTTAAGTATTTCTAAGCCAGGCTTATGACCACCTATTAATAGTGTTATTAAATTAATATCCCCGTGAGCTCCAGAACGATCACCCAATTCTTTCGAAATTATCGGTGGGTAGTGTATGGCACGTAATACACTGTTTCCTTGATCAATAAATCCATCAAAATAATTTAAATCAAGGTTCAAATAGATGCCTACTGCTTGCATCAATTGTCTTCCAAATCGATCAAATTCTTGAAACAGCCTCTGAGTTGTAGTTTTAAATTCTGGTATTTCAGAAACAAAGCAATTATCAAACATAAATTCTTTGTATGGATGTTCTTTCGGTAGATCTCTTCCCATTTGCCAAAATTCTTTTAAATCTGCGTATTCACCATCCTTTGGGGTTTCAATTTTGTAGGGTGTGTAGCCTCTTGCTCCGCCTATATTTTTATCAAAATACTTCATTTTCAAATCTGTGGGTTGCTCAAAAAATTCTTTGAAGAGGGAAATTGAATCGTCAACTAAATCTCTGGTTATCGGGTGATTGGTAACTCCGCAAAAGCCCATGTACCTGAGGCCATTGCCAAATAAATAAGCAAATTCTTCTGGATCCTTATCCCAAAGATCGAAGCTAATTTCTGTGATTGGATTCATGATGATTCAGACTACAGTTTGATTGGTTCTCTGAGAGTAAATATTTTTTATTTTCACTGAATGAACCTCAGTATCTTCTTGCAACATTAGGTATTATAACTTTGGAAAGAAAATTTAAACTATTTTAATGAAAATAAAACTATACAACACTTTTTCTGGTCAAAAGGAAGACTTCGAGCCGATTAATGCCAATCGAGTTTCGATGTATGTTTGTGGACCGACAGTCTATAGTTCTCCACACATTGGCAATGCGAGAGGCCCAGTTATTTTCGATGTTTTGGCCAAGTTATTGAGGATGAATTATGAACTTATTTATGTCCGAAATATCACTGATCTTGACGATAAAATTTATCAGGCAGCTAGGGATGAAGAAACTGGTATTGATACCATCACTCAAAGGTATACAGATATTTACCAAGAAGATATTAAGGCTCTAGGAGTCCATGAGCCTGACATTGAACCTAGAGCAACTGCCCATGTCGCTCAAATGATAGAAATGATAACCAAGCTTTTGTTAACTGACCACGCCTACGTGAAGGACGAACATGTGTTGTTTAGTGTTGACTCTTTTCCAGCTTACGGTCAACTGTCCAACAGGAAACAGGAAGATTTAATCTCTGGTTCACGTGTGGAGATTGCTACTTACAAAAATAACCCAAACGATTTTGTACTCTGGAAGCCCTCAACATCTGATCTTCCTGGATGGGAAAGCCCATGGGGTTTTGGCAGACCTGGATGGCACTTGGAGTGCTCTACGATGGCAAAGAGCTACCTTGGGGAAACCATCGATATACATGGTGGTGGCAGTGATTTAATTTTTCCCCACCATGAAAATGAATTAGCACAAAGCATATGCAGCCATTTGGGAAAAAATTTTTGTAACTACTGGGTACATCATGGACTTGTGGACTTTAAAAAAACAAAAATGTCAAAATCAGAAGGTAATATTTTACTAGTTAGAGATCTTCTTAGTCATTCTTCCGGCGAGACCATTAGACTCGCATTGCTCAGCACACAATACCGTCAGTTAATTAATTGGAGTGATGATTTACTTACAGAATCTAAGAAAAAACTGGACCGACTCTATAGAGCACTTCAATCTTGTCCCGATAATGATCTCGAAGGAAAACCATCTGAGAAAGTTCTAAAAGCACTCTGTGATGATCTTAATACCCCGATGGCATTGGCTGAGTTGTTTAAAATAGCCAGAGAGATTAACAGCACTAAAGATAAAGAGAAATTGGTTGTTTTGGCATCAAGCTTTAAAGCTTCTAGCCATTTAATGGGATTGTTGCAGTCAACTCCTGACCAATGGTTTAAATCTTCTGACAATGAGTCTCTTTCTCCTGAGGAAATTGAAACTATGATCAAGCAACGAGAATTAGCTAGGTCTACCAAAAATTTTAGTGAGGCAGACGAGATTAGAAACAAGTTACTGCTTTCTGGTGTGATCATAGAAGATGGTCCTGATGGAACACAATGGAAGTTTTTGGATTAAAATAATCATATGAGCACATTGCAATTGAAATCAGTTAAAGAAATTGAACTGGAGATAGCAAAAGAATTTGAGATATTTGACAGTTGGATGGATCGATATGAATATATTATTGATCTTGGTAAGCAATTAGCTTCATTCCCGGATGAATGGAAAATTGAAGAGAATAAAGTTCATGGTTGCCAATCACAGGTCTGGTTCAAAACCGAGTTAAAGAACAACTTGTTTGTTTGCCAAGCGATTAGTGATTCTGCCATAGTCTCTGGATTGATAGCTTTATTGTTGAGGATTTACAACCAAAAAGATCCCAGCGATATTGTTGAAACAAATCCGACCTTTGTATCTATGATTGGCTTGGATGAGCATTTGAGCCCAACACGAAATAACGGTTTGAATGTAATGCTGAAAAAAATCAAAAATGATGCTAGAAATATGGGCTTAAACCAACAACATAAAACAAATATAAACTGATCTTATACAACGATGTCTATTCCAGAACAACTAACAAAATCAGTCATAAAAGCTTACCAAAGGCTCATATCACCTTTTTTTAAACCAACCTGTCGATTTCAGCCAACTTGTTCCCAGTATGCGATGGAAGCTCTGGATCGTTTTGGGTTTTTTAAAGGCATATACCTAGCATTTGCCAGAATTCTTCGTTGCAATCCCTTGTTTGCCTTTGGCCATGATCCTGTTCCTGAGCAGTTTCAATTTATCACTCGTCTCAAAAAGCCCTAAAAAATGGATCCAAACTTGCTAAACATTATTTGCTGTCCAGTTACTAGAGAAAAACTGAGTATAGCTACGTCTAAACAACTCGAATTCATCAACGCTGAAATCGCTAACAGCACGCTTAAAAAACTGGACGGATCAATAGCTGAAAAACCGCAATCCAAGGCACTTATTAATGCTACTAAAACACTGTTGTATCCGATTGAAGAAGATATCCCAATCTTGCTTGAAAACGAAGCAATCAAGCTTAAGGGGACAGTTATTTGAAAATCTCAAGCAATGAATTAGCCAATCATCTAGCCAAGACCTTTAATTCAATTTATTTTATTTCTGGTGTTGAAGATCTATTAATCATTGAGTCGTTAGACACAATCAGGAAGGCGGCAAGCAAAAACGATTATACTGATAAGACTACCTATACGGTTTCAGGACAGTTTAATTGGAGTGAGATTGATAATTGTTTCAAAAATCAGTCTCTATTTGGAGGTAAGCAGTTCGTAGAAATTCATATTCCCAGTTCCAAGCCAGGGAAAAAAGGCTCAGAATCAATCACAAACTTAATTGCTAATCTACCTGAAGATGCTTTGCTTGTGGTGGTTGCAGGTAAGCTTGAAAAAAGCACAAAACAAGCGAAATGGGTGAAAGTACTTTTGAAGCATGCAATTGTTATCGACTGCTCAAAAATATACCCGTCTCAATTTCCAGGCTGGTTACAAAATAGATTGAAAGTCTATGGTTTGGGTATAGATCGTGATGCATTGGAAATGTTTGTGGCCCTTACTGAAGGCAACTTAATTGTAGCCAAGCAATCAATTGAACGTTTGTTAATGATGGAAGTGACTGGAAGGGTAACCATGGAAGATGTTTCTCAATGCGTGGCTGATGGGGCACACTTTGATTTGTTTCAATTGACAGAAGCAGCAATTATGAGAAAACCTGAAAGAGTGCATCGTATTTTTGAACGTTTAAAAAGCGAAGGTATGCGACCGGAACAAATGCTTGCTGTGTTGTATTGGGAAATTAAAAACTTGATGGATGCCTCATTGGACATTGATAGTGGTTTATCTGTGAAACAAGCAATGCAAAAGGCCAAGATCTGG
>Ga0209019_1001056_pt1 | contig 13917 bp, 7 predicted proteins | sample METZYME_3_300m_FD_187549 | JGI IMG/M metagenome (GOLD analysis project Ga0209019, IMG submission 187549) | Marine microbial communities from oxygen minimum zone in mesopelagic equatorial Pacific - METZYME_3_300m (SPAdes) (version 2) | ecosystem: Environmental > Aquatic > Marine > Oceanic | place... | reverse complement strand
TTTTACTACATAACGAAAAATATTATCGCCAATCTGATTACTTGATATAAGTGATTCTCTGATTTAATTCTTTTTCTTCCGTCTGCAACTTTAGTAAATATACACCCTCACCCATATATATTCACTGAAAGATAATTTTATTTAAGCAAAATCATTTTTTTAGTTTTAGTAAATGACCCTGTATCAATCCGGTAGAAATACATACCTGCACCCACCTGACTTCCTATTTGATTCTTTCCATGCCATTCATAGTTATGGTATCCGGCGTCCAGGCTGCTATGAACAATTTCTTTAACAGCATTGCCCAGGATGTCATAGACAATGAGTCTAACCTGCTGAGCTTTTGGAATAAAAAACCTGAGCTCTGTGTATGGATTAAATGGGTTTGGGTATGCTGCATAAAGTTTATAATCCTTAACTGTCGTTGAATTATCTGTTCCTAATGCATCAGTGATATGCATATTAATAGGTAAAACTACTGTCTCATCATTCGATATCACTATTACGTTTCCATTATAATAATTATTAACCGATAATTCTGAGGTATTAACACTTATATCTAATTCTTCTGAATAACCAGAGCCTAGCCAAGTATTAGAACTATAAACAGATAGCCATTCTGATGTAGGTATTAAATCACCAGCCCACACAGCACCTGAAATAAAACCGTTAGATCCATTGTTACTTGCATCGTGCAATACTGTACCGGTCATAAGCTCCATCGGATAAAAGGCAACTAGATAATCTGAACCGTTAAATCCATCATGATTATAAGATAAATTAAATCCTTGCCCAGCATTGACTAACACAAGGATATCATTTTCAGTGAGTATTCCAACAAAAATTCCTATATCATCGATCGATCCCGATAAATAATCTGAATAGTCACGCATATCTGCCCCCAAATAAGTATGAATTGTACCGTCCAGGTTGACTAAACCATCAGAATTGCTAGCGCTTTCTGTTCCATCAACATAGATACGACCACCTCCAAATTCTACGTCTTGAACTATAACTACATGATGCCAACTGTCATCATTAATACTTTCCGGAGTGGTTAATGACCATTGATATCCATCACTGTAGGTCCAGAAATGGAGTTTCCCTGAACCATTTACCTGTAATTGATACTCACCATTATAGCCTCCATTTCGCTGTTGAATGATCACCTGCTCTGTTCCAAGGGCCTTAATCCATAGGGAGATTGAGAAATTGCCTGCTCCGCTTAATAAATTTGTCCCCAAATCAACATAGTCATCGCTGCCATCAAAAGATAAAAATCCATTCCCATCCAATTCATATTCGAAAATTAAATCGTAGGATAAAATAGAACCTTCTTCACCAATGTTTGATATTTCACGTTCTACTGTAATGACTGTATCAATTGGGAGATTTAAGGTAATCTCCGTTGTATCAATACTCAACTCTGGTACGGAAGAATTATTAATAGTGAAGAAAGAATTATTAATATCAAAAAAGATATTGTCCGTACTTTTCACCATTATTCGACAAGAATGATTGGTGGGTACGCTGGGCACAAAGATATCTTCAAATCCATCATTTTGTGTAGCTTCCGCCAGTAAAATATTATAACTCTCACCTCCGTCCAGAGATAAATAAATATCTACGTTTTGGCAATTTACGCCATCTGGGTTACTGGTATTTGCCACGTCCCAGGTTACAGTTTCATTTGTACCTGTTTCCCAAACCAATGCTTCTGTTTGAGATGTGACTCTAAATGGACCTGCACCATTTGCCACAAAAAACTGTACATTCGCATAACGATAACCTCCAGAATAAAGATCATTATCTCTTACTAGGAGACGCATATTTATTTCCCTTTCAGAAAAAGGTAATTTTTCAATAATATAATCATCAGTGGGTGTCAATGGCATATCATATTGATTTTCAAGTAAGGCTCCCATATTAGGAAAATATCTTTTATGTCCATCTACAGTACCATCAACACTACAAAAGAGAGGTCCGGTAGCTTCTGGAAAATTGGGAGACTCAAATGCAACATCAGATACATCATTCTGCTCCCAAGAAAATGTCAAATTATCAATATCTGTATCATTGGAATTACCATCTAATACAAAAGGTGTTTCTTTAGGTATAGTAAAGCCCCCATCCGGGACACTAACTGTCGGTGGTACATTACCGGTAGGTGTACGAATCCAACCACGCTGATAATAGTAACCACTGCTCCAGTACATTTCTTGCTGATATTTTATGGCAATATCAATAGTGTGGGACGTATACTGATCCCCGCTACTGCCAGGTATCGTAGAACCACGCCAACACATGATGCTGCCTCCAATTGTACTTCTCCAGCCACCTTCAGTAGAGCAATTATGCGCTGATCCAAGATTATGACCAATTTCATGATTAAAAATACTATAAGAAGGTAAGTTTGCTGATGTGGAACCCGGGACATAGGCCAACCCACCTCCATAACCGGTATTAAATACCGCACCATATTCCCACATTAATGATCCAGCCGGAGTATTATATCCACCCGGTCCTATGACTTCTGTAATATGATCCAATACCAGAGGCAGTTCCACGTACATATCATATGCTGTAAAGTCAGCAGGTGTGGGGTTATTATCTGTATATATTAATACGTCATTATTTTCAATAAGTTCTAAACAGAAACTTAATTCGCGAACCCATAATAGATTGATCTGATTCACCATGGCATTCAACCATGCCAAACCCCCGGCTACTGTTCCATCAGCAATCTCATTATTAGCTTCAGCGGTTATAATACCAGCAAAACGATATGTAACCAGTGTATCTCCAATGGTATAGCATGGTTGTGCTTCCCCGACACAGTCTGGAAAATCATTCCTATTTTGGTTATTCTCAAGAGGGTGTATCATCATAATTACATCATCATCCCCACACCCAGAATATTGATTGTTTAATTGGAAACCAATCTCATCATATGAGACACGATATAAATCAGGATATTCTTTTAAGGGATCTATAAAAATATTTTTATCACTTCCCATAATCATAGCCTTTACACCATTATCGCTAACAGTAACACTAACTCGTTCCCTTGGATTTTCTAGTCCTATACCTGTGAAGGTTTTAATATCCGGGAATTTCTTCATTAGTCTTATTGGCATCACTGGTGAATAAAACATTTTGAAAATTTTTAATTTACCATCTACAGTTGGAAAAGAAATAAAATTATCAGAGTTTTTTAAATCGCCCAGCTTCGGATTCTCTGATAACAATCCCAGTAATTTTTGTTTATTTAGAGATACACGACATGTTTTACCATCCTCATCGATATCTAGATATTCCCATGCATTTACAGATTCAAAGTTCTGTTGTAGTTTTAATATAGGAGTATTTGTCAGAAGTGGATTCTGGGCAATTAATAATGAAAATATTGATAGATGATATTTTAGGTGTTTAGTCATAAGAATACCTCAATTATTTACGAAGTAAAAAATATATTAGGTGCGGATTCTTATTTTCACCTTTATAATTTATTTTTTCATTGCCCTTTATACTTATCAATCTTTGGGCTTAAGACAATAGATGCAGATTAAAAATTGCCGTGATATTTAAGTCCGAACCATGTGTTTTTATCTGGTAGCCATCCCCCTTGAATATCGCCAGTAGTATTATATCTCGTGATGGTGAATGCCAAGTTATCATAAATATTTAAGTTTAAAGTTGTAACAGTATTAAGCGAAGAAATCAATTGGAAGGATATTTCATAAAAAGGAACGTCACTAATATTGATAAAATCAAAATATTTCACCCTTTCAAGTAATTCTGGCTTCTGGCCAATATTGCCAAGAATATCAAAACGAAAGAATAAACCCCAGTAGCGGCTAAATGAACGACCCTCATCAATATCAATTACTTTTGATCCCGACTGGTAAAAGGTACGATCGTATAGCCCTTCTTCACCCCTACTTCTATGGGCAACTTTCAGATAGTGCAATCCGGGAGTTGCTGTCATTTTAGCAAAAAATGGCAATTGTAGAGGGACCTCAACCGTGGTAGCCATCAAGGCATACATATCCAGGATATTTACGTAACGATCTTCTTTCTTCATTGTATCTGTATTGAAAAAATTCGTGTTTTTAATAGGGCTCCCAATAGTCTTAGGATAAAACGAGAAACCCATTAAAGCATGGAAGTCGGTTCGCGTTGAATACATATTATCAATATTGATTTTACTATAAAGGCCTGGGTAATCGGAGCTCAGATACTTTGGATCATCCAACTTCCCTAGCGAGCCTAGGCTGAACCCGACTGGCAGGCGTAGGCCAAATTCTGAATTTCGGGTGGCCACACCAAGTTCTGTAGATCCTGCGGTGACACCTGGTAATCCAATCAATTCATTACCGACAGACATATTTGCGGCATATTGGATCAGGTTGGACCGCATGGAAAATCCCTGCAAAGACATCATAAAATTATTTGGATGCCAGACAGCGAATTTGGAACTGTAGCCTGCCAAAAGTCTTTCACTTTCGTTTTGAAAGAAAACGACCTCTGACTCACTATTGAGATACTGACTCTTTTCTATGAGCACCTGCTGAATATCCTGGCTTAAAACCCAGTCAACTCTTTCTCGGTTAATAATTGTATAATTAACACCATTACCATACCAAATCTGATGAATCTGTTCTGTATTCCCCTTTTCCTGCACAATAATAATCTGATCACTTGGGCGCATTTGCCTAATAATCTCATCCTCACCATCTTCAATGGATGAAGTGCCATCATCATCTTCCCCGGCTGCAAAACGTAGTCTTATATAATCATCGATAGCATCTTCCATCAAGATATGATATGGCATATGATCTACGGTCCAGGCAATATATTTCCTGCTATCAAGGCTCTCGATAGATTTTTCTACCTCGTCCGTAATAGTTATCGATGCCGACCTTTCAACAAATAGGTTTTTATCCTTGGAATCTGTTGCCCGAAAATCGACATGGTAGGTATTATCCCCATTTGCATCTTTGGGTGATTCATAATCAGGTTCCCTGAGAAACGCCAATTCTCCGCTACGAAGAATCTTGAAACGTCCTTTATCATCGCCACCAACAATCTTATACTTAACATAATCTTGATCAATATCCGGATCTTCTGCCATCAATTTGGCAACTATTTTTTCATTCTCCTCTGGATGAGAAATTGTCATCTCAGGATCTTCTATAAATCTCGGTGCTTCATTCACATCAATTATATTTACTACAATTTCACTGGTAACCTTTTTATCACTTCTATCCTTACTGGATACCATAAGTTTATAACTATCTCGCAACTCATAATCGAAACTTATATTGGAATAAATGGATCTATCCTTGATTTCAAAATATGCGTTATCATTTTCTCCTCCATCAGAGAAAGAATAGTCAAAAGAATCATCTAAATCAGGATCTGTCGTGGATAATTCTCCTATAAGGGCCACGTCAGCCCCATTCTCAGCTACACTGTTATTACCCAAATCTACAGAAATTGGCACATCATTCATTGGAACAATAGTGATCTTAATTGTTGCTGTATCAGAAGAAAATCCATCATCAATTGAATACTGGAATTCATCAGTACCACTTACATTTGCATTGGGAATATACGATATATTAAACCCTTGAAGTTCTGCAGTACCGAGACTAGGTTTGGATAGCATAATCAAATCTAGGTTATCACGACTGTCTAACTTATCATTTTTCAGTACATCAATAATCGTTGCTTCATCCTCTTTAAGCATTTTATTATCATTCACCGCCTGGACATTTTCAGCCCGCCCTGCAGTTATCAATAAAACAATGGCAACAGCAATTATAAAATAGGAACGAATATGTTCAATCATTTAATGCACCCTACCTTAAAATTGGATCGCCATATAGGGAGCAAAAAGCAATACACCACCTTTACCTCCCGGATACCATGTCCAGGTTTTATCTGGATATTCCTTATCGGACCGAAACTCAATACCACTTCCCCGAGGATAAAGAACACAGTCCACACCCATGTTGACCCTTTTCCATACATTATGTTCTAGCCCAAAACCAAGAGACTTAAACCCGCTTCCCGATGAATTAAACTGGAAATAGGATTTGCTTTTTTTATTGTCCGTTACTCCTTCCACTTTTACAAAAAATCCTAATGCTTCTGCCCCGTTAATTCTGTCCGTTATGGAAAAAATATCTACATCATCGACTACATCAGGATTAGCCAAATCTATGCGTCCATGAATAAACTGAGTAAAAGAGAGACCAGCTTTTAGCCTTAAAGAAGCAAATGGCTGGCTAACCTTGATTTCTCTTCCCCTTCCCGATCTTTCTCGAACAACAGCATTCGCGATACGTATTAATTTTTGATCTTCATCGCTAAGTGACTGCAGTGATAGAGATCCAACCTTTTTACCATCCCAAACCAATTTCTTCAGAAATTTCTGATCACTGTCACTCAGATCAGCAATCTTTAGTTTTACTGGTTTCTTATCCTTCTTCCTAAGCAGGATCACTTCAGTCTTTCCCTGCTGATCCAACGATGCATGGATCACATTACCAGATCGGGAGGTCCACTTGCGTCCCTTTTCTGCTTTCTTATGGGCCTGGGAATTTTTTTCCATGACAATATATGCTTTTTCATTTTCAACTTTTACATAACGGCCCTGATATATGGTCCCTTTTTTTGTTTTCCACTGTCTTGACCTGGAAAGTTCCCGGGCAGCATTTTCTTTCGCCTTTTTCTGATCCTTTACACTAGTACCATATTCTGTAAGTACTTTCCTGTTCAGGCCGAACGTATTGCTCCAGTACAGTACTCCGCTGGAAGCCGGTATAACCAGGTGTTTACGGCTGTAAGTATTTTTTGCTTCAAAATCAACGCCAACATCCATGTAATTTATCTGTCCACCAAGTGCATGGGTATCAAATTTGAAGCCCGCCCCATAGACACTCTCGATCGGATGCTCAATTCCTGCAGCAATTCTAGTGGTGGTTACACCGGGAATGATAATATAAGTGCTGGCAATATCATTGGAGATCCCAAGGTTTAGATTTTTTGACAGGTGCCGATATAGACCCAGAACCGGCAGGCCAGATTCCAAACGAAACGCTAGGCTGCCTGTCTTCTGCCGGATGAAGGCAGTCATGGCGGTAGAAACGTCAAACTGGGAATTTGTCCACCAGAACGCATCTCTCGCATCCTTAAAACTTCGTTCCTGGAGTACATTATCCAGTGTACTAAACATTTCCAGCTCGGAGAGGTCCCTCCTGCTCACATCTTTCCATTTATATTCCCTGGACATAAGATGTTCAACAAGAGATGGATCCATTTTTTCTACCTGATCCATTAAGAAGGACTGATATTCTCCCATCTGATAGTTCTTGGCTTTCAGTTTTTTAAGTTCAACTGCATCAGGCATAAGAGCCATATGGATAATGATTGAATGAGATGCCTGGATCGTATTGTCTTCGTATTTATCAGTTTCTATCAGCTTGTTAATGTATGCTTCGATGAATTCACTGTTCACGATAGGGTCCGCCACTTCCCAATAGAGCGATTCACCCTGCGAGAAAATCACCGCTGCCCACAGTGAAATAAAAGTCCCGGCTATTTTCCTAGTTATCATAGTATTCGAATTCATTATCAGAGACTGTTTGCTTTTTATACTTATCTATCACCTTAATCTTAATCGTGGTTGTGGTCCCAAACTGCGGTTCATCCATCTCAAAGCTGTATTTTACTACTCTTCTGTTTCCTACTCTCTTCTCCTTCTGCTCTTCTTCAAGCCGTCCATATACACCAGACAACGGCACAACCTTATTTTTCCCATTCTTATTGCCATATGTTGTAACAGTCAACAGCATATTATTGGTACGTTTCCCCAAACGTTTAAAGGTAAGCTTAGGTGGTGGAATCTTTTTAACGGTCACATTGTGCACAAGATTACGGACAGCAACACCATCAACAAATGTTTCCAGTTTAAGCTTCCCTTCCTTCTTAGGAGTAAACTTTGCTCTATATGAATTGTAGACATTCGCCCCCATTGCGGTGCCGGAGACTTTTACGGAGATTCGATCCCGGTCCACATCCTTGACCCTGCTGTCAAAAACATACTGTTCACCAGTATAGATTTCACTTTCTTCCGCGGGTGTACTATATGCTGGGTCTACAACAACAACTTCTGTGCTGGCCAGACTTGATTTTTTATCCTTTGTCCTCAGTCCAACCACTTCAATGGTGCCGTCACTTTTCCCCATTCCTTTAAGGAAAGTCCTGGGCAAGCCTTTTACAAGTTCTTTCACAAGATCTTTGCCTCCTTCTACCGAGACGGAAAAATCCTTGTCCGTGTTCACACCACCAACACTGAAGGGGATTTGCCAGTTAAGACCTCTTAAAACTGTATACTTTTCCTTATCGAAAAGCACAAAAAATTCTGACTGAAGACCATCCATGTAAATAAGCGTCACCGGGGAATCAAATCTCTTTTCAATAGCAAATTTTCCTTCGCGAGAAACTTTTTCATTGATGATATTATAGAGCTTATCAGCAACCTTATAATCACCAAACGCTTCACCCCAGCTATCCACAGTTTTTTCTGAAATATCAGGGATAAATTTTATTCCTAGATTTAAATCATAGGGTTTATTGATATATTCATCACTCACCGATGATAGTTTTACATTTAGAGCATATTTTGAGCCTTCCAAGGCTTCATAACTCACAGAATCCAGCTCCCAGATCATAGAATCGTTTATAGCTACTTCTCCACCAGAACTCACATCAAGTATGGGAGTAGTAAAACTGGGCTCAAATTCAACAGTGCCTTTTTCATATTCCCCATCAAGATCAAACGTTAACTGGTAAAATTCTTCATTTTCAAAGTTTGACTTTACATTATTGATTTGTACCAGTGTCTTAAGCTTATCATCAGCAGCAGTGAGAAGAATATCATTCTGACGCCGCATATATATAGAGAGCTCCCCTTCAATTGCAAAGAGGCTTAAAATAGCACCTAGGTTTATCAGGAAATAAACTTCAACTTTTTTCATAACTTAGAACCTATTTCTTGATGGCCTTGGTAAGGATCTCGTTTACTTCTTTTTTCACTTCGTTGCGGAGTTTCTCATTTGCAAGATTCGATAAGCCTTCTCCCATCTCCGCAACTTTAGTTACCGCAGCTGTCAGTTCTGACAATTCTTTGCTATCCATAGTGGCAACATTTTTGCTGGTTTTCCCGTGACTGTCCCCTCCTTCATCAGCCCCAAGATTATATATACTTTGAGCATAAAAAATAAGCAGAACAAATTCCAGCAAAATGGCAACAATCGATAAGTAGGTCATGACCCCGATATGATCAGGATCAATAGTAGCCACGATTGACCTAAAGCCAACAATCACCAAAAGAAATGCTGCTCCGCCATATACCATAGCTGTTCTGGCATTCATATCTTGTCTAATTTTCATTATTAATTTCCTCTTTTTAAATTTTTTCCAGGGTTAGTGTGAAATTTGCATCAGGTATATCCTGTACCGTGTTAGCATTCGAATCACGAATACCAAATTTTATATAAAACTCATACCTGCCGGGGCTGGTTAGATCGCCAGATTTAACGAAAACCTTTTGGTCAGTAGCATCATTATAATTACTGTTAGAATTATATTCATAAACTCCCGTATGTACATTTTTGCAATATACCTGTAATTGGGTCTGTCCATCTTCGCCAGTATTATTCAGGCCTGTGTCTACAGAATAATGAAACCCGCTAAGAGATGATACGAATAATTTTCCTTCCATTGTGCATTCACCTCGGGCCTGTCGGCTGAGATTGGGATCAACACTATATGTATAGACAACGTCAGAGCTTGAAAATGTATAAGTAGCTTCTACCTGATTGGTATAGACTGTGCCCGGCACAGTTGTCGTATCTGTAGTATCCGAGTTTTCCCCAGATGAAACGGCTGAAATCGTTTCGGAATTTGCGAGGTCTAACGTCCCATCTTCTGATTGGGATGGATTCAGGTCAAATACTTTGGCATATACGTTGATATAGCTTTCATCTTCAATCAAAAAGTCATCTGTGACTACATCAGTTATACTGATACTGAAGGTTTCTGTATCAAATTTACCTAACTGATCCATAATTATCATTTCAACGGTATTGGCAGCACCAATATCACTCTCGGTTGGGAACCCACTTAAATTCCCGCTAGCATCCCAGGAAAGCCAGGCAGGATGAGAGTTTACAGTAAAGGTTAGATTATCATTGGGGTTGGGATCCTGCCAGGTCACCTGGTGCTCATATAATAGGTTACCTAATGCAGTTGTCAGTCTATTACCTGTGAAATAGGGTTCCTGGTTGCCAATAACGTTAATGGAAAAGTCATACTGCGCATACAAGCCGCCTTCATCCGTGACCACAAGCCGAACATCATTGTTGCCACCAACATCACTCTGAGCTGGAGTTCCTAAAATAACACCATCACTCTCCCAGGAAATCCAACCTGGTTTTGCTGTGACTGTGAATACCAGGTTATCACCTGCATCAGGATCATCCCAGTCTATATCAAACCCATAGGGGTAACCTTCATTAGCAGATGTTGGGATGACCCAGGTGTTTGTAAAACCTGGTTTTTCATTAGCATTCATTACAGAAATTATAGTCTCAAAATCACCTGATAATTTTTCGATACTATCGTCAGTCGCCCTGATAGAAACAGTTAAATCACTGGATTGGTTACTAGAAATGAGTGCTTCATAATCAAGGGCATCGGTATTTAGTTTTAATACCCAATCGTTCTCTACTTTTGCGACAGAAAAGGCTGATGAAATCGGCGTCTGATCAACAATTATAAATGAATGCTCGTCATCCGGATTCTCATCTTCAACATTGAGCGATCCTATAGGAACGCCGGATTGGCTATTCTCATCTACCTTTCCTTTGCCCTGCTCCCCTACATACCCTTCATACCAATTAACACTACCATTTATCGGGTTTTTCTGATCCAGGTCTTTATAATTACCGGGAAAGGCAATACTGGCGTCATCACAGTTCATAATGGATATGACAGCAAGACTGGCTAAGAAATAGATGAAGTAATTCTTTTTGAAAATCATTTAGAATATTCCAAGGAGAATACAAAGTAAGGAGACAGGTTCTTCATAATATCATCTCTTCTTTTTGCGGATAAACATGTTATATTAAATGATGGGACTTAAAACTATTTATTGTATTTAATACAACGAAATTACTACGCATTATTTCTTTAATAAATATTTTAATGCAAACTATGCAGGTGCATAGCCAAATTTTCTGATCCGCTCACACCCAGTTTTCTTCGCAACCTGTAACGATGGCTTTCAACAGAACGGACGGAAAGATTCATTTCTTCAGCAATCTCCCGGGTATTGTACCCAGCCTTCAGATAGCTGCAAACTCTGAACTGGGAAGAGCTTAGGTCTGGGAATGCTATGGTCAATGTCTGGATGAAAGGCCCCTGACTTTTGGAGAATTCAGAAAAGAAATTGACCCATGTATTTTCAGAACTCATAGCTGATATTATAAATTCTACAAGGGAAAAATGGTACGGCAATAATACGCAATGGAGGTATTTTCCGCACCGAAACCAGATAAGGGTTACGCCTGGGCGTCTTTAGAAATATCTATAGAATGTAGAAAAGTGACCAGGTCAATACTGCGGTCCAGGTTCAGTTTTTTTCGTAGTCGATAACGCCTGCTTTCTAGGGCCCGCACGGAAAGTCCCGTAAGCTCGGCCATCTCTTTTGTATTCTGGTTCATGCGCAAGTAGGAACAGATTTTCAGATCGGATGAGGTCAACTCAGGATAATTGTCTACCAGCGTCTCCAGGAGTCCGGGATAGACAGATGCGAATTTTTTTTCGAATTCTTTCCAGTCCGTATCCGCATCAAAAGTTGATTTTAGCTGGGAACGCAAGCTACGGAACATTTTTTGCTCTTCTTTTGACAGCAGATTTATATGATAGTCCACTTCCTTCTTTAGGGTATGTAAAAGATCATTCTTCTGAACAATATAGGCAGACATGGAACTCAGTTCCCGCTCCTTGGCATTCAGCTCTATACGGGTCATTTTTGACTCCTGCTCAGCAATACGCCTTTGCCTATTTGCTGCCTGTTTTTCCTGGTTCATAATCCGCTTTTCCTGCTGTGATGCGATATGCCTGCTGCGAAAATTCAGGACCACAAGGATCAATACGACAAATCCAAATATAGTCATCAGCAGGTTTCTCTGGACCCGGTTCTTTTCCCGCTCCAGGTCCTGTTGTTTGGAGCGCAAGGCAGTCTTCAACTCTAAATTGTTCAGCATGTCATTCATTTGAACTGACATCTGCCGTTCTTTCAGGACAATGATACGGTCTGCTGCCGCATTTGCGCTCCCGTAATCACCAATCGTAACCAGGAGCTCTCTTTTCTTTTCCAGAAGACTAAGCTCCTGCCCTATCAGCCCTTGTCCCGCCGCTTTCATCAGGCCCTTCTGCAGGTACCAAAGGGCGGAGTCAGGCTCATTTAATGGCATGAAAGACTCTGCAGTAAGGGCCATGAGCTGGATATAATCCATGGGCCAGGACTTATAATATTCTTGAGCTCTCTTATAATAAATAAAAGCCTTAGCTGGCTGGCCCAGTCTAATTTGCAACTCGCCTCGGTATTCCTGGCTCTTGCCGGCATAGCGCAGAGATAACTGGGGATTGATCTCTTCTGCCCATCCCTGTCTCCCGCTCTGCTCATCATCTGGCAATTTGTAGATCAGCGAGATAGCGTCTGCCCGGTTAAAGTATTCAACGGATGAATCGAGCTTACCCCATTCCAGGTACAAATGGCCAATACTCAGGTAGGAATGGGCCAGGTCCAATGGTTTGCCCAATTCCCTGCGGACTTCCAGACCCTGCTGAAAATGTACCAGGGCATTGGCAAAATTATTCAGGCCCTGTTCAATCAAACCCAGGTTGTTCTGGGTTACAGCCTGCCCTGCCAGGCTATTGTTTTTATTGATTTCAAAATAATAGTTTGAAAATACATCGTAGGCTTCTATGTATTTGATGCGGGCTTCTTCCATCAAACCTTCTTGGAAATAAACATTACCCATGTTCACCATCAGCCAGGGAAAACCTTTCAAACGCCCAATTTCATCAAACTCCCTTTCAGCTTCCATAAAATACTCCAGGGCCTGCAACGGTAGACTTTTATTCATGGAAATTTCACCAAGAATTGAGAATACAGAAGCAATGGTGCGGTTGGGCCGGCGTTCTGGATAGAATTCCAGAATATCATAGGCAAACTGGATCGATTCGCGCGGATAGGAGAATTTCATCACCCGGAGTGAATCAACCAGTTTTTCGCCATCGGATCCAGCGATCTGGTTTTGATCAGGGTCGGCCCGATTCAACCCGGACAGGGTCAGGATAAGAATAAGAAGGTGACGCAGGTGAGTAGTCAATGCAGTAGTAATATTTTCCCGGTAGGGAAACTAAATACTACGGAGTATCACCGCAAAAGAATATAATTAATTGTCCTTCAGCTGCTCAAACAATCCCAGGGACTGCCAGCGGTCAATAAGTTCCCCCACCTCTTCCAGGTATTCCTGAAAAATGCGCTGCAGGATGCGCTTTTTCTGATTGACGCTCTCGTCTCCATTAAGACTGGCTTCTTTCAAAGCCTTCAGGGCCAGTTTTATCCCATTCTGTTCTGCCAGGATCCGGGATACCGGTTCATAGACACAGGCCTGTACCATTGTTCCGTTCTTTCCACTGTCTACCTTGATGAGCGTGCTTCTTTCCACCATCTTCGAGATTCTGGAATGGATGGATCGCTGGCTTTTATTCAACTCTTCTGCCAGGTCTTTCACTGAAACCGGGCTGGGATAGCGGCCATAGACTTCCGCG
>Ga0209019_1001053_pt1 | contig 13938 bp, 10 predicted proteins | sample METZYME_3_300m_FD_187549 | JGI IMG/M metagenome (GOLD analysis project Ga0209019, IMG submission 187549) | Marine microbial communities from oxygen minimum zone in mesopelagic equatorial Pacific - METZYME_3_300m (SPAdes) (version 2) | ecosystem: Environmental > Aquatic > Marine > Oceanic... | reverse complement strand
CGTAATTTAGATCGATATGGTCACGTGGCTCGCAAAACATTCTTTGCCGAAGGCGAAGAAGGAACTGTCGAGAATTGGGGTAGACTAAAGCCAAAACTCAAACAGGATGTTCGGAAAATCAAGGCCGCACTTAGTAACACAGGCAGCATGAATCTTGAAGAATTTAGAAATGGGGCTGTTATTGAACTAATGTCTACCTACAGCCAAGAAGTTGTTGGAAACACACATAATATGCAAGTTAAGGAATAACTACTGTTTACAGATTCGAACTAATTCTGATTCTAAATCCTCAATACCTGTAGCATCCATAACCGAGACAGAAATAGAATTTGGGTAGTCCAACGAGAATTCGGGTTCTAAATCAGATTTGCTATATACATCTAACCAATTATATTTAGAATAACGAGTTTTCAATTCATCATGCAGGGCTTTCTGTATCTCAATAGAATAACCTGAAGTTCCAGATAAATCAGTCAGAAATACGATGACTGGTTCTAGATGTTCAAGGGCTGCTATTCCCTGTTTTTCCATATCATTGCGTTCTGTATCTGGACGATCCAGAAGACCAGGGGTGTCCATAACTTGAATAATATCGTATTTGACCCTTATATGCCCTAACGAAACGCCTTTTGTGGTAAAAGGATAACTCTTGATCTCTGGTTTCCCAGAAGATATGGCCGCAATCAGACTGGACTTGCCAACATTAGGTGCTCCTGCAAAGACGGCCAACGGTTTTTCATTATCAACATTAGGAAGGTTACGGAATATAGAACGAGCCGAAATTAGAAAATTGAGGTTTTTTTCTACTTGCCTTACAACATTTGTCATTTTAGCATAAGCTTCACTCATAATCTTCATTGTGTTATCAGCACTTTTTCGGGCTCGAGCCTTAGGAACATACTTTGTTGCAATCATCAAAACTTCTTTACGAGCCCAATCTGCCCCCCCAAGAGCTTTTCTTAGCTTATCAACTCCAACTGTCAAATCTATAATTGATCTATCAAAAGAATGGATGTTATCAAATGAAGGAAAGGCTTTAACATAAGAATGCAACGGATTTGCAATATTATCAGCAACCGAATGTATCTTCCTTACTGCTGTTAATCTTGCCCGGTAATCTGCATTTCTGACGCTTTCTTCAACCTTTGAGGCTCTTCTCAGGGCTCTATCTACAAGTTCTTCTGCTGTGGCAATTGTAGGTATATCCTGAAGATTCACAGATTATCTATGATGGCATCACCAAATTCACTACATTTTAGCAATTTAGCACCATCCATTAGCCTCTCAAAGTCATAAGTGACGGTCTTAGCCCCTATAGTCTTCTGCATTCCTTCTACAATAAGATCTGCAGCCTCTGTCCATCCCATATAGCGAAGCATCATCTCACCCGATAGAATCACTGACCCGGGATTGACCTTGTCCTGACCTGCATATTTGGGTGCAGTACCATGTGTTGCCTCAAACAATGCGTGTCCTGTATCATAATTTATGTTCGCACCGGGAGCGATGCCGATTCCACCAACCTGGGCTGCAAGGGCATCCGAAATATAATCCCCATTCAGATTCAGGGTAGCAATAACATCATACTCAGAAGGGCGGGTGAGGAGTTGCTGTAGCATTGCATCAGCAATCACATCCTTGATTATTATCTGATCTCCATTCTCAGGATTCTTGAAGCTGTGCCATGGACCGCCGTCAATAGGCTGAGCTCCAAATTCTTCACGTACAAGTTCGTATCCCCAATCTCGGAATCCACCCTCGGTGAACTTCATTATATTCCCCTTATGAACCAAAGTCACAGATTTCTTGGAATTTGAAATGGAATATCTAATGGCCGCACGAACAAGTCTCTTGGTACCCTCACTAGAAACGGGTTTGATACCTATCGCACTTGTATCTGGAAAACGGATCTTAGAAACACCCATCTCGTTTTTAAGAAATTCAATTACTTTCTTGACTTCATCACTGTTAGCTTTCCACTCGACACCTGCATAGATGTCTTCTGTATTCTCCCTGAATATTATCATATCCACTTTAGCCGGTTCCTTAACAGGACTTGGGACACCTTTGAACCAGCGAATCGGACGGACACATGCGAACAAATCCAGACGCTGCCTTAATGTAACATTAAGACTCCTAAAACCACCACCAACCGGGGTTGTCAATGGGCCCTTTATCGAAACCAAGTGCTCCCTGATGGAATTTAACGTCTCGTCAGGCAACCATTCACCTGTCTGTTTGAACGCCTCTTCCCCAGCCAGGATCTGTTTCCAGGAAATCTTTCTATCATTACCATAAGCCTTCCGGACGGCAGCATCCAACACCTTGATTGCTACTGGAGTAACATCCTGACCTATGCCATCCCCTATAATTACTGGAATTATGGGATTACTGGGCACTTCCAGATTTCCTCCACGGCAAATAACTGAAGCCGGATTCATAATCGGGGCTAGACAGGCCTGTATAAATCGACCACGGATGTTATATAATAAACACGGTTTTGCATGTGATTCAATGGGCATTCTAAACGGTATTATTGTCAGAACTGCACCCTGGATGCCAAAGTTTATTATTGGAAGAATTGCCTCAGTTTATGTTGCTGGAGATAAATTAGAGGATGGTCTAAAGCTATCAAAATTGGTTAACTCCAAAGGTTTCTCAGCCACCTTAGACTTATTAGGTGAAGAAGTCCATAACAGAACCGAAACAAACAAAGTAAGGGACTCTTACTGCGAACTATTCGAGGGAATCGCGAATTTTGGAATAGATTGTAATGTATCTCTCAAACTCACTGCACTGGGTCTTAGAATCAATGAGGAACTTTGCTGGGATAATCTAAGCGTTGTTTTGGACAAGGCCCGAGAATACGATAATTTCGTGAGACTGGACATGGAGGATTCTAGTGTAACACAAGCGACAATCAACATGTGTATGAAAGCAAAAGACTACTACCCAAAATGTGGAACTGTGCTCCAAGCTTACATGAGAAGGACGGTGGATGATATTGGATCAATAGTACAGGAGGATCGCTCACACGATACTAATCTTAGACTGTGTAAGGGAGCATACAAGGAGAGCTCAGAAATTGCATACCAGAGTTATCAAGAAGTTCGAGACAACTATCTAGACGCTGCCAGAGTAATGATCAAAAATGAAGTCTACACAGGATTTGCCACACACGATGAATGGCTGATAAATGAAATAGAAGCACTCGTCGAAGAGCTTGGATATCCCAAAGATAAATATGAGTTTCAAGCCTTGTCAGGAGTACCTATAGACAAAACTCTGGAGAGACTGAGAGACAAGGGACACAAAGTAAGATACTACATCCCATATGGCCCCGAGTGGTACGCTTATTCCCTTCGAAGAATGAGAGAAAATCCAGATATATGGAAATACACTTTGAAGGCTTTCTTGTTCCGTTCCAAGCATAGAAATTAGAACGTCATCTTTTTGTAAAGCATCCAAGTAGCAAAGATATGGCGAGGAGAGTCAAGAGGAAAAAAGGCAACCCGAAAGCTGCCATTCCTACATATCGTGAAGAGGGGGTCAAAGCGGCTAGACCAGACACCAGACCAGCTCTCATCGCATTGTTACTGGTTATTCTGTTGATTGGAAGTGCATTGTACTTCACATCGATGGTAGAAGAGACACCTGTTGTGGAATATGGAGTAGATGCCAAGCTCCTGACTAATAATCATAACACGGAACCGGGATATGACACTGACTTTGTATTAATAGTGGAGAATACGGGTTCCATAACCGATACGTTTGATATAGGTGTAAAATCAAACGATGGCGGATTTGTAATAACTATTGAAGAAGGATACGAATCGATAATCTTGGCTAAAGATAAAATAAAACCAATCTTAATCAATGTGAAAACCTCAGCCTCAGCCACTGGACTATTGTATGCTCACTTGGAAGTAAGGTCACAAGGAGATATTAGTCAAAAAACAGAGATAAGGTTAGATGTCAACACAGACTATACATTTGGGAATCTGAGCTCTGTGGGCAACTCAGTGAGTGTTCACTACGCAGGCATTCTAGCCGAAAATGCGGAACTATTTGACTCAAGTATGGAATATATATGGGACAATTATGAAAACCGAAAATCAGGCGTTACAGATAGCAACAGACATACTGATGCTCTAAGTGCAGATAACATTGGATGTGATTCTCCTAGTACTCACGAAGACTGTGATGGAAGTAGGGGTATGATACCTGGTTTTGATGCAAAGATGGTAGGAATGTATGAGGGACAGTCATTAGCTGTAAGGATTCCAGCCAAAGATGCATATGGTGAAACTGGGACAAGCGAACTAACCGGAGAAGACCTGATTTTTGCAATCGTGATGGTTAGTATAGATTGACAGACCTTTTAGACTAGACTGCAAAGCTTCCAAATTCACGGCAGAATACACAGGGTCCCTTTCCTCCTGATGGTTCCCCACATGAAGGACATGAGGATAATTCAGAAGGAGCTGGAGAATTCTCTCTTATCTTCTCCATACCATTAAGGAGAGAATGACGGGTGCCTGGTTGTTTATTCTCTAGTTCAAGCAGTATCTTACGGAAAAGGTTCCTTTGGGCTTTGCCTGCATGTGGGCAATCTCCATCATGGAAATTCATACCTTTTAAGAATGCATAAAGATAAACTTCCTGTTCCGGTAAACGCCGAAGCGGTAGCAGTCTGGGAACAAAACCTGATTGAACATGTCTGTGTGGTGCCATCCTGACAAGACGAGAAACATCCCCTCTAGAATGGTTCATCAGAACTGTTTGAGAGAAATCATCAAGATTGTGTCCTAAAACCATACAATCTACATTCGCACTCTTGGCCATATTATTCAATGATCTACGTCTTAAGACACCACATGGTGAACAGGGGGAAGCAACGGGAGGGGCCTTCCGCAAAAGCTCGTCCAACGTCATTCCTATCAAATCCTTGTAAGAAGAAATTCTTATTTCCACGTCTAGGTCAGAACATTGTTTCTTTGCATACTCCAATGATTCCGAACGATAATCCTCAATACCCTCATCTACACAAAGAGCGATAAGGTCAATCCCCCTATTCCTGGAGTACATATTCAAAATGTGTAGAGATACTGTTGAATCCTTTCCACCAGAAAGTCCAACTCCAATTCGGTTTATCTTTAACTCAGAACTAGAACTAAGGCGATTAATCTGATTACGCAATTCCCTATCGACATTCTTCTCAAAGGATCTGAAAAAACATTTTCTGCATAGTATTTCTCCAGAATAGCGACGACTTATCACAGGCTCAAGTTCGCACGATTTACAAGGCACACTCAAGTATACATAGTACTTTATATTGATTAGAGGCTACCAAAAGTATGACGCAAATTTGACACCATAAGATAATTTATTTATGCTCAATAATAAAATTAATGGCATATTATATGTGTCAAAAAGCGTTAAGTTTATATACTGCTTTCTCTTGTTTGGGAATAACATGGCCCCCTTAGGACCTCTAACTACAAATCGATTAACTGTCCGTTTGGACCCTGAAAGGGCAGCTAGACTGGAATATTGGGCGACCGATGAGGACAATGCTGTAAAGATTAAATCTTATAATCAAATACTTCAAAAAGCTCTAGATGAATATCTAGATCGTAACACTGCCTCTTCAACTGAAGGGGCAATACCCATAACCATACCTGGACTGGTCAGAGACAAACTTCATGATCTTAAAGGGAAGGGATTTGGAAGCATAGACCATCTCGTTTCTGAAGCTATCGAAAAGTATGCTATGGCTAAATTGAAAGATGAAAAAGAGTACCAGTTCCTCAGTAATGAGGTTGGAACCATGACCAATAGAAGAAAAATGATCTTTTCGGACTATGGGAGTGACTAGAACTCCATGATGGACCGTTTGGAGAGTTTTGACAGTAGTGACCTGATGGAATTTATTGCCCCACCAAAAATAAAGATAGTAGGTGTAGGTGGTGCTGGTAACAATACCTTGAGCCGTTTGTACTCTCGCCAGATAAAGGGTGTAGAAACTTTTGCGCTTAACACAGACGCCATGCACCTAGATAATTCTCAAGCTGATTTCAAAACAGTCTTAGGAGCAAAAATAACACAAGGAAGAGGAGCGGGAGGAGATCCACATTTAGGAAGAAGATGTGCAGTGGAAGATGAAGAAATCCTGAGAACTATGGTAGATGGAGCTGATATGGTGTTCGTAATTGCCGGCATGGGTGGAGGGACAGGTACCGGAGCTGCTCCTGTAGTTGCGCAATATGCAAGGGATACCGAGGCCTTGGTAGTTGGTGTTGCAGTCTTGCCTTTTAGCACTGAAGGAATCAATAGACGAAAATGTGCAGTCAGAGGATTACTGGAACTAAAAAACAACTGTCATTGTGTTATAGAGTTAGATAATGAAAAACTTAATGATGTTACAAAAGGTAAGTACCCTATGGGGCAAGCATTCGCAGTTATGGATGATCTGATAACTGAAACCGTACAGTCCTTATCAGAAGTAGTGACCGAACCATCAACCATTAATGTGGACTTTGCCGATCTAAGAAAAATTATAGAAACCGGAGGCAATGCAAAAGTCCTCTATGGTGAATCCGAGAGTTCTGAACCTGGTGATGTCCTTGATGCGGTTCTGTGTAATCCCATCCTAAGTCCACTCATAGGCTCTGATTACAAGGGCGCTGAGGCTGTCTTGCTGCACATTGCCACAGGCAATGAACTTACGTTGAACAGTTGTTCTGAAGTTGTCTCAGCTCTAGAATACGAACTTTCCGATGATGTTAATCTAATCTGGGGACTGCGAACCGATGATTCCATGGGTTCCAGTGTGAAAGTAGTTATGCTAGTTGCCTCCATTCCTGAAAGTGAATCTGAATTAGAAGATATTGAAAAAAGTCTATCCTCTCTGGGCGATTCTGTTCAGATGATTAACTGATTGTTATCACACCTTCGCTGTAAGTCGCATTCAGTCCATGGGGATGAGGCTTACAGCACCACAACTATCACCAAGCAAGCTCAGGCCAAAGCAACAGCTGAACCAACTCGTACTTACTGAGGTCAGAGGGGCCAAGGACCCCCCTTTTTGCGACTCAGGTTTTGTGAATCCGAGTGCTTACTCTTCTTCTTCTCTCTGTCTGAGGGCAATACCTACAGCAGCCAATAAGCCACTCAAGGTCATGCTCATTAACGACAATGAGAAAGATGGTACTGTGTTTACTTCCTTCACAGCTGTTATAGTGATTGGAACACGGTTATTGTTCTCGTTGGACTCAGCAACCGAATCTTCCGTATCTACAGCCAGATAGAAGGTGTATGCACCACTGTTAGCTTCTCCGGGACCTGCAGACATACCTAATTGCGCTGCAGTAGCCTTGAAGGAAACAAACTTCTTGTTGCCCTCTACGACGATCTCAGCGCCTTCAGCTGTAGTCCTGGTCTCATCTATAGCCCAACCACTACTGGTCCAGTAAATTGCCACTTGAACACCCAGAGGATTACTCTCAAAGTCCAATAGTCCAACCTTGAAGGTTCCAACTGTCTCAGTGCCAGAGTTCATTACTTCAAACATGAAACTGAAGTATGGATCCTCTCCTCCGGTCTTCTTTTCCCATCCGACACCAGATTCACCCCATCCTGTAGCATGGGAAATGTATCTTACATCACTTCCAATGGAAAGGTCTGGTTTGGCTATGATCATAGTTGCTTGACCATCTGAATCACCACTAGTAAAAGTGTCGTCATAGTCAGACCAAGAACGTGCATCGGCCTGAATACTATAGGTTCCAGGTGGAGCCCAAGCCGCAAGACCAACGGTAACATCTATTGAAACCGTACTTACCATACCGGGAGCAACAAGGCTCGAAGCGGTTGGTTCACTAGGCTTACCAGCAATACTGTCCCAATTGGACTTGGTTGGATTGTTTATTCTCCAGCCTGTCGTGGAAGTGTATTCTGTCGTTCCACTGGGCCAAGTTATGAGACCACCCTCATTGATGTAGGCTGTTTGATCACCACCACTGGTGTCATCACGACCTCCACCCCATGAACCACTTATTGGCTTAATGGCCACAACACTGTCCTGATCAATCTCAAGGACTGAATCCACTATAGCATTAGTTCCATCATCTAAAGTGATAAAGTAATTATCTGGGAATGTTACAACAAAGTCGACTACTGCAGCGTCCGAAGCGGCTCCGTAGTTGTTCACCTTAACCGTGTAAGTTCGAGTTACCGAATCACCAGTTGATGAAGATGGTTCAGCATTCTGAGTAGTTGGTGATATCTCCTTGACATCTACTGAGTAGTCATCCAAACCAAAGACGGATGGATAATATGCGGTGAAAGTTCCACCATCACCAGCACCTGTGTTAGTTCCAGTCAGACGAATCTGCATGGAATTACGGATGTATTGGTCCTGTAGATTACCTGAACCATCACTCAACTGCTCTACGCTTCCCAAATCAGCAAAGAAAGTCTGCTTGGTTGCGTTATCGAAACTGCTGCTACCAGTCCAACGGTCTGGCAACTGGGTGTAGTTTGCTCCGGGTATGGAGTACAAAGTTGATTGCTGATCTGTATCTCTCCACTTTATATCATACCAGGCACCACTCGAACCAGCCCTAACCTGAGCTTTCACATGAGCATCTGTTAGATCATACTCGGCTTCTACAACCAGGAAAGGTCTGCTGTTCCAGACATCGAAGGAATCTGATGTTAAGGACCCATCATTTTCTCCGTCCCAGACATAGGAACCTTCACTCCAGCCACTACCCGTTGTCCATTCATCACCAGTCAGAAGTGCGGCACCAAGTACAATTGTAACTGTCTTGATGTTATTGGCTGGGTTCTCATCATGAACCTGTTGTTCATCATCTCTCCAAGCCGTGACTCTCATCTGGTAAATTCCAGGCGAAAGGCCGGAACCCCAAGTCCAGTCACTACCGCCGGTAGTTGGATCAATGGTAAAGGTTTCACCCTTTTCAAGAGCAACTGGAAGTGTGAAGTAGTTGAAGGAATGGTCAGCAGGCCATACACGCAGACCATTGGAGTCTGTCATGACAGCTGTAACCGTCACACTCGTCTGAGGCTCTAAACCTATTCCCTTAACTGTAACCGACAAATCGTGCTCTCCACCAGAAGCTGCATAGCGATCAGTTGAGACGTCCGTGATGTCCAAGTTGTTACGATATTCATTACCGATGACATACAGGTCATCTATCATAACTCCCTTGCCTCCGCCATTCGAAGTCACCACTCTAAAGTCAATCCAGGTCTGATAGCCTTCAAAGGCGTCCAGACTTAGTTCTTCAACAACCCATTGTTCTTTATCAGAACTGGACCACGCACAACCACAATCTCCTTCAAAGGTCTTTATGACTGTCCATGTTCCAGAAGAAAGCTTCTGGTCACTGTCGAAATCAGTGGCTGCTCTTACCTCAAGTCTGTCTCCTGATGCCAAGTTCCATTTGATAGCAAATGATAGAATTGGTTTGAAAGCAGCTCTGAGGTCCACATTGACGTCGGTCCCGAATCTATCGCCATTTCCATCCCGATCAAAGGTATCTTGGGTAATCAGACTATCGTCAGAACCACCACCTGTGCTCGGACTGGATTGACTATATCCACTTTCCTTAGCATATTGCCAGACATACTGCCCTGAATATGCATCATTATCTATGTCTCTTTCCACCCAACTGTTCTGGGTAGTAGACAGCCTATCCACAGTAGTATAGGAATAAGGATCCCTATCACTATCTATGTCATCGAAGAAGAAAGTATCAAACACACGGAATGACACCGTCATGGAATTATTCCACGGGAAGTAGTCCTTACCAGCCGGCACTAACACCTCCACCGTAGCGTAATATGTATTGGCACCCAGACACTGGAATACCGCGAACAACTCTGTCTGATCCTCATTGCCTCCTCCAGCTGTAACATCACCATAGCGTGAGTCTCCAGCAAGGTTTGCAATCGTGGGCTCGGTCTCATCCAAGTTTCCAGACTCGTCCTCACCCTGTAAATTAGTTACAGAGAACTTGACGGGTAGATCTGTCCATGATGCTTCACCAGCATTTATGACCGTAGCATTAATCTCTCTCCATAGACTGTTACCACCATTGTTCTTGACGATAAAGTCATTATCGACAGTAACGTCACCAACGGCAACATCACGGGTTATCCTTTCTGTTCCACGGAAAACAATCTCATCTATCCACCAACCATTGAATGGTCGTTGGGTGTTTTCTGTGACCTGGTCATTATCAGCGTCTGCCATAACTCTCCAGTAAACTTGAGAAGTATCATCAGAACCAAACCAGTCAGCTGTGAGCGTATATCCTTGGTATTTGGCATTAGAACCACCCCAAAGATACCATGCACCCTCACCTGGACAGAATCCAGAGTAAGTAATCAAGTTAGTCCATGCGATTCCATCCTTGGAAATCTGCATAACGAACATGTCACCAGACTCCATACATCCACTGAAAAGCATACCAACCACAACCTCTTCCATGGCACTCAGGTCAAGAGGTGGGGAAACAAACCAGTCATCCTGATTGGGTTCCATTGTGAACTTTGGACATCCAGTATCTGATAGTGAATTACTACCCCAGGTACAGCTTCCATCGCTGTTACTCTTGTACCAACCATTCTTGTTGGACATTCCCAATGAAGACTTACCTTCGTGATAGACCGTACCGACGGTCTTGTTCAGCGAACCTCCGTCCGCAAGACAAGTATCAGCATCTACTGCCCATCCACAACCATCTGCGTCTGTATCATAACTAGATATTCGATGGAAGTTGATGTGATCGAGACTGTTTGCTCCATTAACATCACTGTCACCAAATGTGATTGATGGACCAATTTCGTCCTCAGGTTGCTCACCATTCTCAATCCACATGCCTACACCTACATCGGCTTGGACATAGTTGTTGGCTGCCCCCTGGTCTCCAGTGTGCATAACTTCCACTGCTATTCTATCCATTCCCGCACTTGTGAAAATAACATGACGGGCCTTGTTCTCATCAACACCATCATATATACGCTGCAAGCGGTCATTCTCCTTGTTGAAAGTAAAGACTACACTGTCACCACTTTGAATTGAATCCGAGACGTGCATTGGATGACCTTCAGGGAAAGCCCTTGTGTCAAAGGTACTATCAAACAGAACCTGACCAAACTCGTTCTTCAACTTAAGGTGAACTGCAGTGCTGGCCTGTGGCAGCATACCATAATTGGTAACCGTTATTCTAAGATCGACTGGAACCATAGATTCCACGGATCTCCAGTATTGGACATGGTTTGGTATATCTACTCCCCCAATTCCAATATCCACGTTCTGGGTCTGCTCCTTTGTTACTTCCATCCACGAAAGGACGCTTGCAAAGAAATCAGCCCTGTCCGATCTCTTGTCGAACACGCCAATCTCATCGGCAAACATGAAAGCCTTGTGGGTCTGTGGACCTACATAGCCATCTACTGGAAACTGAACTGCATGTTTGTCAAAACCATCAGATGCACCCTTACGAGCATCCATCCAGAAAGCACCAGTGGCTGTATTATCGAAAGCCTTGTTTCCACAGGGCCTGTCCAAGTAGTGTACACCGCCGGTATCCGTTGAATATTCCTTGCCCTCAAAAATAGAACCTGATACACCCTTCATTGGGTTCGAGGTCCCACCTACAACAATGTATGAGGAATAGGTTGTATCCGAATGCATGTAATTGTTCTGGAAACTTCCACAACATGAATCAAACCAGTCACTCATCTGGGTCGAAACAAACATGTTTCTGTTGCTTGTACAGAAACTGTCTCCACCACCACAGTCCCCATCAAGATAGTCTGATAGGACTGACAGCTCAGAGCTGGACATGATCTGGGTATTCCATCCAGAATACCAGATAATCACTTCATAATCATCAACCATTGAAAGACCGGTGTCCCCACTTGGAAGCTCCTTGTTGGTCCCACCCCATCTTCCGACGCGGTAAACATCGTATGAATAACCACCATCATTCAAGGCGGTCGCGATGTGGGATGCTTCAAGCCATGGTCCGGACATCCAATTCTCTCCGTCATCATCGACCAATAAGACCTTGGCGTCGCCAGAGTCTTGTTTAGCTGGTGCGAAAGCACCATCTGCCATAGTCGATGCTATGGGTATTTCCTGACCTGGGTAGGCCATATTTAGCTCACTTAAAGCCTCTACACCATTGTCGGAAACTAAAGCTTCACCAAGGGTAATACCCGAAGTGATCTCGCTCTCTTGCTCATCATTGGAGCCTGCTGATGCCAACAGTGAAAAACCACTGAAAGCCAACAGGGCTACAACAAAGATTGCTGTCATTTTCCCGTATAGGGAGTCTGACTTTGATACGTTTGCATTCATTTTTGCACACCTTCTCGTTTTGTCCTAATACCGTACTATCGAAATAGAAACAGTCTACCGTCATTGACAAGGCCTTAATAAAATAAATCCCGTTTTTCAATAACTCATATAAAAACTTACTGGTTTCTGCTTTGGACATTGGAAGTCACTCTCTTTATGTCAAAAACCATGAGAGAAATAGCTGGTGAGTATGGATGGACCTCCCGTGTTCTCGTACATTCAAACTCTGAACCAAAATTCTCCATGACATCCAGACTGCCATCTTTGGGGGCCATACAGTAGAGATGAATATAACCTCCAGACCTCACCAAAGGACTTAGGAGATTAACATAAGAAAGTGATTTGGTAGGGTTATTCATTATTATTCTATCGTATTTGTCCAGATCAGCTACTGTGTCCTCTATCCTAGAGCAAATGAAATCGTAATCTGATACAGAGATATGATTAAGATGAAAATTATCATGTGCCCACTTCTCGGATTCTGGATTGGCGTCGACTGCCGTAACCCTGCACCCTCTTCTGGCCAGAGTCACTGAGAACGGTGCTGCTCCCGCAAAGGCATCCAATATTTTTTCACCGGAATCAACCAATTTGGAGATACGCTGCCTTTCCATAGCTAATCGTGGAGAGAAATAGACCTTGGATATATCCAATTTGAACGTCAGACCATTCTCCTTGTGAACTGAAACAAAACCAGGTTCACCACCAATCAACTCCAGTTTTCGAAGCCTATACTGACCTCCAACCCCCAAGTCCAGAGCGACCTTGGAGATATTCGGATTGCTATCCAGAAGGGCCTGAGCAATAGGATTCGAAGATTCACTTAGTTCATCAGGTAAACGTATAATCGCTATATCTCCGAATATATCGAAAGCCCTAGGTGCAAGCTTCCTGATCTCAGGGGACAATCTGTTTCTGTAATCTCTTGAAGAACGGTTAGTGACTAAACCTTGGCATTCAACTATCTCTCCTTCAACCGCAAAATTAAGCGGCCATAGCACAAAGCCCTCTTTTTTTATTGGCAAGAAATCGCTGTTCAAGGCATCAATGGATTCCAAGAATTCCTTGGATTCCTGAGCTTCACTATCTGGAACTTTCAGATGCTTGATCAATCTATTGATTCTCTATAAGATGCGGCATCCAGTAAACCATTGACTTCGCCTTCAGGTTCAATTAAAACCATCCAGCCGAATTCATAAGGTGATTCATTTACCAATTCCGGAGACTCCTCCAACTTTTCATTAATTGATACGATTTTTCCTGAGATAGGGGCATAGATGTCACTGGCAGCTTTAACGGATTCAGCGACCGCCATAACGTCACCCCTGGTAAATTGGTCTCCAACTTCTGGTAATTCAACAAACACAACATCAGACAATGAATCCTGAGCATAATCGGTAATCCCAACTCTTGCTAGACCGTCTTTTTTCCCAAATTTGAGCCACTCATGCTCCTCGGTATAATTCAGGTCATCTGGAACTAAGCTCATAAGAATGGCAGCCGCACTACGTGACCATTTAAGTGATTACCGCGTATCTCTA
>Ga0209019_1001051_pt1 | contig 13957 bp, 9 predicted proteins | sample METZYME_3_300m_FD_187549 | JGI IMG/M metagenome (GOLD analysis project Ga0209019, IMG submission 187549) | Marine microbial communities from oxygen minimum zone in mesopelagic equatorial Pacific - METZYME_3_300m (SPAdes) (version 2) | ecosystem: Environmental > Aquatic > Marine > Oceanic | place... | reverse complement strand
GATCCAACACGAGGCCGATCTCTTCCGTCAGGCCAAAGCGGGGGGATACCCGAACCTGCATGTAGTCACCCGGGTTCCAACGAACCACCTGCTCCGCGGAGGCGGGGGCGAAAATCCGATCCGGATCCGTGACGCGTTTGAGAACCAGGATCGATTGCTGAATCCCATATCGGAACTCTCCCACCATGCTCAGGCGCCTTCCGACGCCCAAGGTTCCGAACCCGCTCAACTCGAAGTCGTTCTGGCCGTCTCCGCTTCCAGTGTCCAGAAAGTTCCGTGGCGAGCCGATCCGGCTCGAGCCCAGTCGGTAAAGTGCACCCGCGCCGAGTTCCAAGCGGAGATTGGGTTGCGGTTCGTCTGGAGCGGTGTCCAATCCGATACTCCACAGGCGGGCGTTAGCATGGATTTCCACGTCTCCCAGCTCCCAAGGGCTCCTCCAGGTCTGTAGGGAATCGCCCTTCACTCGGTAGACGGGATTCGACACCAAGTCCAGGTACGTCGCTTCAGTCAACACTTCGGTGGCCAACGGGATGGTCGCCGGAAACGAAACACCAACTGCCTGATACGCGTTCACGAGGCCCGTCGTATTGGACTGGAGAGCGTCCCCCGTACCAGAGCCCTCGAGCGGGAATACCCCGTAATCCCCGTACGCGCGGGTCAAGGACTCGTGGTACCCTACGCCCGCCGCCAGGAGGCTCGTCGCTTGGGAGCACGCCGGACTAGAAGGGTCCGCCGTGCATAACGTCGTGACGACCCCGCCAAGCGCCTCGTTGGCCGTAAAGACCTCCCCGAGGAAGGTGCCGGCCCCACCAGGCGGGAGGCCCACGTCGGCTCCGTCCGTCTGGATGGAGGTCGCGAACTCGGCGCGCCGTCGCGAGAACGGAACCGTGGTTCCAACGGTGAGCCAGTCACGCAAGCCCAAATCCAGCCGGAGCGGGAGCCAGACCACGTCCCTTGTCAACACGGCCCGAGTCCCCCCGAGCACCACCGGCGTGATGGCGGTCCCCGCGGCCGTCGTCAGGTCGGCCTCCAAATCCTCGAAGGCCGGAAACAAGCGGCTGCCCACTGCCGTGTCCACGAAGTCGAACTCGAGGGGTTCGACCCCCTTGATGACCGATCCGCCCTCTACGCGCCGGCCAAAACGCTCGTCCGTGAAATAGAAGAGTGCACTGAGCTCGACCCGGAACTGGCCGGCCGCGAGGACAGGGCTCGAGAACTCCTGTGCCCCCAAGCCCAGAGGCGCAAGGATCAGGGCGAGAACTACGAGCTGTTTGACGGTCCTCACCTTCATACGGCGCTCGATTTCCCTCGGTTATGGTGCTTCTCAGTCCCGGGCCAGGACTGAGTTGGTGGCCGGGGAACATAATGGGGAGAAGAGGCCCTGGGAACTTGACATTTCATGGGCCCTTTCTAGGTTCCAGCGCACAATTGAGGGATGTTTCGGAAACGTTTCGTGTAGGTTTGGGTAAGGATCCGAGACATCTTTTTTCTTGCGGGAATAGCTCAGTTGGTAGAGCACCACCTTGCCAAGGTGGGGGTCGCCGGTTCGAGTCCGGTTTCCCGCTTTGCAGGAGGGGTGGCCCGTCACTCAGGACGAGCAGCCCCTCTTTTCTTTGGCGCCGTAGCCAAGCGGTAAGGCAGAGGCCTGCAAAGCCTTTATTCCCCGGTTCGAATCCGGGCGGCGCCTCTAGGGTTTCGGGAGTTACCCACATTACGGCTGGCCATATCCTGGCCATAGAAAGGGCCTCAGCGACGCGCTGATACCCCTTCTTGTTTGTGACCCATCCTCACGAGACGAGATTCTGTAACTCGTCGGCCGTCCTGTGGACGGTCCTCCGAGCCGCTCCTTCACGGAACGCGTCAACATCCGAGAGAGCGCCGGTAGACGCAAGCAGTCGCCCGTCTGGGGCGGCGCATCTCAGACGATGACCTCCTTTGAGATCGTAATGTCGCGTTCTTGCGACAAGCCTGATCGATATGTATGATCTCGGCTTCCCGTCTGCCACTAGGGGCGGCCTCATATCGCCGATGAGCGGTGCGCCGGCCCCAAGATGATTCATCCAGAGGAACCCGATCGGGACGACGGTGAGACCAACGGCCAACCCAACGATAGGCGGGCGATTCAGTGATCGGCGTTGGATCTACGCGATCCTGGCCGCGTCGGCATTTCTTATTGGAGCCGTCGGAGACTCGCGTCCCTGCCCGCATCACGAGTCCCTTCCCGTATTCGTCTCTGCACAGTTATCCACTCATGGAGGGCCCGGTGACGGGTCGGACCGCGGCGTAGCCCATGGAGGGGATCAGAGCGACACCACGCCCGATGCCCACGACTGCCTGTGCGTCGACATGTGCGAGGTCGACGCCCCGACTGAAGAGACGCCGTCGGACAGGGAAGTTCCCGAGCCGTCCGGTATCGATGATGCCCGTCCAGCGTCCGCCAAGCAGGTCTTCCACCCTCGCCCCACGGCTGTCCTCAGTCCGCTTCCCAACGCTCCACCAAACCTAGTGTAGGGTCCGAAAAGGGATCCACCTCGTCCGGCCCGTTGGCCAGCTCCCGTCACGTTGAAAATCGAATCAAGCTGGGTACACCGGCTGGGTAGCTTTGTGACCGTATCCCATAAAGGAGTAAAGAGGCGAACATGTTGAAAACATACAAATACAGTGGTCCGGCTTTCTTTGGGTGGAGCGCCGCGGCGTATGCCGTGCTCCAAATCGTCGTTTCTCTCGCCCTAACCGGCGGTGCACTGGGTGCGCAAGAGGTCAGGGGCCGCGTGTCGAGTGCCGAGGGTAGCCAGCCCATTGGCGGTGCCGTGGTTAGACCCGTGGGTGGGGAAATCTGGGCGACGACTAACGCGTCTGGCGCCTACACTTTGGTGGCCAGCGCAGGTACGTATTTGGTGGAGGCCAGTGCCCTGGGCTACCGCACCCTCAGGCAGGAGGTGACGATCGGGGGGGGGCAGGTGACGACGTTGGACTTCATCCTGGAGAGTCGCCCGTTGGCCCTCGACGGAATCTCGGTCTCCGTGCTCCGGCCGGACCTGGTCCCGCAGGCCACGTTGGCGGGCCGGGAAGTCGAGGAGGCCAACCCGAAGGACGCGGGTGAGCTCTTGAGGGCCCTGGACGGTGTGGAGGCTGTCCGGCGGGGGCCACTCGGACTGGATCCGGTGGTACGCGGCCTGCGAGAAACCGAGGTGGGCACGTACCTGGACGGGGCCCGGATGTTTCCTGCCGGGCCCGCCCGCATGGATTCTCCGCTCACGCACTTGGATCCCAGCGCGATCCGCTCGATCCAGGTCGTGAAGGGTCCCTACGCCCTCACGTGGGGTGCCGGCAACCTCAGTGCGATTCGGGTGGAGACGCAGCCTCTTCCACGGCAGGAAGCTGGGCCAGTTGGGAGCGTGGCTGCGGGTTACGACTCCAACCTCCAAGCCTCGGAGACCACCGGAAAGGTCTTCGGAAAGAACGGGAGGGTGTCGTACTTCGTCATGGGCGCCTGGCGCCAGGGCGACGACTACGAGTCGGGCGCCGACGATGCGGGCAACCGTACTCTGATTCCCGGAGACTTCGAGTCGTGGGAGGGGCGTGGCAAGTTCGGCTTCGACCTTGGAGAAAATTCCACGCTGGTGGTGGGCGGTGGCTACCAGGAGCAGGGTCCCATCGACTACCCGGGGCGGCTCCTGAACGCGGACTTCTTCGAGTCGACGAACTTTTCAGCGCAGTTCAACTGGTCCGGCCTTGGCACCGTTCGAGGCCTCGAGATCCAGGCGTACCGGAACGCCGTCGATCACGGAATGACGAACGTCGGCAAACCCACCGCCATGGACATGCCGGGGCGGATGCCCCCCTTCGCGCTGGACATCACGGTGGCGTCAGCGATGACGGTCGCCGGCGGTCGTGCGGCCGCCGACCTGGTTCTGAACGATGCCTGGTCGGCGGAGGTGGGCGGGGATGTCTATCTGACCAACCGTGATGCGACTCGTGAGATCCGGAGGGCCTCCACTGATATGCTCATGTTCACATCCTTGATGTGGCCCGACGCAGACATCGACGACATCGGAGCCTTCGGGCGGCTCGCCTGGACGAATGGTCAGACCCGTGTCGCGGGCACCGTTCGGGGTGACTTCGTGTCGGCGAGCGCCCCCACCGCGAGCGACTATTTCTTGGAAAATGTCGGGACGGATCTGGATGAGTCCGAGACGAACCTGAGTGGAGCCCTGACGGTCTCCACCGACCTGACGCCGAACTGGACCCTCGCTTTGGGCGGCGGGACAGTGGTACGCACCGCGGATGCGAGCGAGCGGTACTCGGATCGAGTTCCTGCGTCCAAGGCTCAGATGGCCGCTGAGTTCATGGGCAACCCCCAACTGGCCCCGGAACGGAGTTGGCAGGGCGATGTGTGGGTGGACGGAAGTTTTGAGCGATTCGCTGTCCACGTGGGAGCGTTCGCGCGAAAAATTGACGATTACATCACGATTGAGGCCACGGGCCTAACCAAATTGCTGCCGTTGTCTCCCAAGACCGTATTCCAGTACGTGAACGGCGAAGCCACCTTCAGGGGGGTGGACGCGTCCGTGACTGCCGCCGTAACCGAGGGCCTGACGTTCGATGCGGGAATCACGTACCTCCGCGGCCAGGATACAGAACTCGCCGAGCCCGCGCTCGGCGTGGCGCCATTCAGGACCTCTTTTGGCCTCCGGTACGAGGAGCCACTCGGGCGGTTCTATGTGGAGGGCTCGGTCAATCTGGTCGCGGAACAGAAACGTAATGCGCTGACTCGAGGCGAGACCGAGACCACCGGGTATGAAACGGGCGACGTCAGGGCCGGCTACGGTCTCCCGAATGGGGTAACGATACGCGTTGGAGTCCTCAACGTCTGGGATGAGAACTACGTCGATCATCTCAACGCGAAGAATCCGTTCAACGGTATCCAGATTGCGGAGCCCGGCCGAGTGCTGTTTGTCGATGTGGCTTGGAGCCCCTGATAGGGGTCTGGAGCTTCTTGACGTGGAGGTGAGCTTCACTTCCATGGTGTACGGGAGTTAGGCAGCTTCCGGTTCACGGAACGGTGGCCGGGTCCCACGGGACCCGGCCACCACCGAAACCGTAGACCCGCGACGATACACCGCAAACTGAGGGTCACACTCGGGCGGGTTTTCCGGTACTTCATCCTGGAACGGTGCCACGGTCACCGTCGGTGGCGAGCGCGTGATGCCTATTGACCCGCTCTTCCTGAACGACGACTCCATTACCACCGGAGGGGTTCTGGAAGACGAGTGGACATGTGAGATGCTCGATACGCTGGAGGAGAGACCAGCAGGCGTTGTGACGTGGCGTGCGTTCCGGACCGTGAGTCAGGCCCACGAGTTCCCCTCCTAGAGGGCGCCCACCGGTTTGACCGCATGGATGAGTACGTCACACCGGATTCACCTGCCTTCGTACTGGTCGTAAAGCAGTACGAGGGCCATGTTCGCTCCATGTTTAAGCGTTGGTTCGGATAGCCGAAGGACTCGGAAGCCTGTTGAAGGAGCACGACGGGTCGCGCACGGATGCCGTAACGTTCCGCTCGGAGTTTCCGCGGAAACTGCTGCACCTCGGTATGGGGGCCTTCGCGCTCCTGCTGCGCTGGCTGGCGCCGTGGCAAGCCATTCTCATGGCGTTGGCGGCCCTGGTCCTGAATTCGTTCTTTCTTCACGCCCTCACACGAGGGACTCTACTGCGGCCCTCGGAGCGGGACTCTCGCTTCTCACGGGGCCTGGTTCTTTATCCCGCAATCCTGCTGCTGACCTTTATCGTGTTTCGGTCACGCCTGGAGTTGGCGGCCGGCGTCTGGGCGCTGCTCGCCGTCGGGGACGGGATGGCCACGCTGTCCGGTCTGGGGCTCAAAGGCCCCGGACTGCCCTGGAATAGGGAGAAAACTTGGTCGGGCTTGGTGGCGTTCGTCCTGTTCGGGACCGCTGCATCCGCCCTGGTGATTCGCTGGGTCCAGCGGGCGGGGACATTGACGTTGGGCGGATCGTTGGTGCCCGACGGACTGCTGACGCTGGGCGGAAGTGACCCATCGGGGCGGATCGGAGATGCATTCCTGTCCGGTGGGACGGTTCTGCTGATCGGCTGTTTGGTGGCGGCCACGGCCGCTGCCCTCGCCGAATCGCTGGACAGCAAGGTCGACGACAACATTTTGGTGCCCGTGGTCGGGGGTGCCGTGCTCTGGGCAGCCACAACAGTAGATCCGGGGCTGCTCGTCGCAGCTGGAGTGGGCACTTCGAGTGGGGGCGGCGCATCGACCGGTTCGTGGGTCGTGGCCTGGCTGATCGGTGTGGTGATCGCGGTGCCGGTCACCGTCGTGGCCCACCTTGCGCGCGCGGTGGATCGAGGCGGTGCCATCGCGGGAATGCTTCTGGCCACGGTGCTCTACGTCCACGCAGGGTGGCCGGGGCTCGTGATGCTTGGCGGCCTCATGGTGATTGGCACTTCTGTCACCCGAGTGGGCTACGCGCGGAAGGGCGCCTTGGGTGTGGCGGAAGGACGAGGTGGGCGAAGAGGGATCGGCAGCGTCGTGGGCAACGCCGGGGCCGGGGTGGCGTTCGCTTTCCTGGCTGTGGCGACGCCCTATCCCGAGGCGTTCAGCATTGCGATGGTCGCGGCGTTCGCCACGGCTCTCTTCGACACTTCCGCGACCGAGATTGGTCAGGCCTTCGGGCGGCACCCTATCCTCCTAACGACGTGGCGGGCCGTGCCGGACGGCACCTCCGGCGGCGTGTCCTTGGCGGGCACTCTGGCCGGCGTTTGCGGTGCGACCGTTCTGGCGAGTGGCGGTTGGGCGATGGGTCTGGTCGCCGGACCGGCGGTTCTAGCGGTGATCTTCGGGGCGTTCTGCGGTTCGACTTTCGAATCGCTGCTCGGAGCGACGATGGGGAAGGATAGTGGCTCCGATCACCACCTTCGAAACTTGTTGAATACGGTGGTCGGGGCCGGTGTGGCCTGGGGGCTGGTGGCTTGGCTTGGTGCTTGGCAGGTGTACTCCGGAGGTCCTGCTGAGCTTCCGTAGCCACTACCTGCCGCGCTCCCGCACGGGCTGGATTGCCGTCCTCGCGTTCCTCGGCCTGATGGCGCTGGTCCAGCCGCCCATCGTCTTTTGGGTGGACACACGCTTCGGCTCCGGCTGGGTCCTGGGTATGCCGTTCCTCTACGTCTACCTGGGCGCCGTCTACTTCGCGCTGATCGGAGTCCTGCTGTGGGCTGTCCGGAGAGGCGCCTAGGGATGGAGAGCTGGGTGGTCGCGACCGGGTTGATCCTTCTTTACGTCATTGTCACCATCGTGCTGGGTGTTCTTGCCAACCGCGCGATGTCGCTGGATCTCGAGGATTTTCTCCTATATGGCCGCAAAGCGGGCTTCGTGGTTCTGTACCTCACGGTTGTGGCCAGCTACCACTCGGCGTTCGCCTTTCTCGGATCGGGTGGCTTTTTCTACCGGCATGGAATCGGTTTTTGGGAGGCCGGAACCTGGACCGTGCTCACCGGTGCGATCACCTACACCCTCGGGGTCCGCATCTGGGCCCTGGGTAAACGATTCCGCTACATCACGCCGGCGGACATGCTGGCCGACTTCTACGAGAGTGAGGTCGTGCGGGTTGTAGTCGCCTTGGTCTCCGTCTTCTTCACGATCCTCTACATCCAGGTTCAGGCGCAGGGCCTCGGCTACATCATTTCGGTGGCCTCGGGAGATCGGATTTCCTTCGAGGTGGGCACGTTCTTCCTCGTGCTCGTGGCGGGGGGATATCTGGTGGCCGGCGGGCTCAGAGCCGTGTACTGGACGGACGTGGTCCAGGGCGTTTGGATGTACGTGGCGGTGTGGGCGGGGGCGCTGGTTCTGTCCTTCCGGCTCTTCGGGGGACCGCTGGAGCTCTGGGCACGCGTGCGTGCAGAGCGGCCGGATCTGCTCTCACTGCCCGGACCGGAGGGCTACTTCACGCCAGGGATTTGGATCGGGATGACGGTAGCGCTCTCGTTCGGGATCATTCTCCAGCCGCACATCATGATTCGGTATTATTCGGCCGTGTCGGGCCGCACGATCAAGTGGCTTGGGGCCACCACGCCGATCTTCCTGATGACGTTGTACATCCCGGCCGCGTTGGTGGGCATGGGTGGGGCCATCGTCTTACCGGATCTCGCCGTCCCCGATCAGGTTTTTCCCGAACTTCTGGTTCGATACGCGCCCGCATGGCTCACTGGCCTGATTCTGGCGGGAGCGACCGCCGCGGCCATGTCGACGTTGGATTCGATCCTGCACGCCAACATGACGGTACTCACGCGCGACGTGTATCAGCGTTACATCGCCCCGGACAGGGAGCCGGGCCACTACGTCTGGGTCGGCCGGGGGATCGTGCTGGGACTCCTGGTCATTGCCTACGTCCTCTCGGTGCGGACGTTCGGATTCCTCGTGACGTTGGTGACACTTTCCGGGGCAGGGGCGTTGCAGCTCCTACCCGGCACACTTGGCGTGTGTTACCCGACGCGACGGCCGTTCACGAAGTCGGGCGTGCTCGCCGGAATCGGCGTCGGCCTGACGGTCCTCTACCTGACTCTGGTGACCTTCCCCCACGCGCTGGGGATACACGGTGCGATCTGGTCCATAGCCGCGAATTTCGCCACGTGCATCATCATCTCGCTATTCACGAAGGCCTCCTCCGAGGAGACCATCGGCCGGATCCACGGCGCTGTCGAGGACTACGTGTACGGATCGGGGGAGGAGGGGCTTGAGGAGGCGCTGAGGTCTTGAGGCTACGGGCAGTCTTCTACTTCCCCTCTCCCACCAATGCTGCACGTAGCAGACTCTGCGTGACCTCCGGATCGGCCGCCCCGTCGGTTTCCTTCATCACCTGACCGACGAAGAAGCCCATGAGGCCCGTCTTCCCGTCCCGGTAACCCTGGGCCTGGGCCGGGTTCGCTTCGATCAGACGCGCGATCACGGGCTCGAGCGTCGAAGCATCGCTGACCCTGCCCCAGCCCCTCGCTTCGATCACGGTGTCCGGATCTCCGCCCTCCTCGGCCAACACCACGAGCACGTCCCTGGCCGCACGTCCGGAGACTTCACCTTTCGAAACCAGCTCGAGGAGGCGGGCGAGTTCCAGTCCCCCGAAAGGCAACGTGTCGACCGGTCGACCCTCGAGGACACGAGGCACCTCGTTGACGATCCATTTCGCGAGACCGCTGTGGTCGACGGTGTACTCCAATCCCTCGTGGAAAAGCTCGAACAGGCCGGCGTCCTGCGCCAAAACGGACGCCTCGTTCGTGGCCAAACGGTGCGCTTCGCGTAGCCCGTCGTAGCGCAGGGCGGCTGCTGGATCCTCCGGGCGGGGATGGGTCACTGGTGGTTTCGATCCCGAACCTGCCGGCCGAGGTTCGGCCATTCCACCTTTGGCCGTTCTACTTTTCGCCGCTCCATGTGCCGCCGCCTCGCCTTCCGCCGCCTTTCGAACCTTCGCCCAGCTGTCCCGGAGTGTCACGGTACGGTTGAAGACCAGGTTATCCGGACTGGAGTCGACACTGTCGTGCACGAAGTAACCGGTCCGCTCGAACTGATATGTGGTGTTGGGCGGATCCGACGTAATGTTCGGCTCGATTCGGCTGTCCGAGAGGACGGTTAGAGAGTCGGGGTTCAGGTGCACGATGAAGTCTTCGCCGTCCTCCACGTTTTCCGGGTCCGGCACTGAGAACAGCCGATCATAAAGGCGGACTTCGGCCGAAACCGAATGGGATGCCGAGACCCAGTGAATGGTGCCTTCGACTTTGCGGCCGTCCGGCGTCGAGCCACCCTTGGTTTCGGGGTCGTAGGTACAATGCACCTCAGTGATCACCCCATTCTCATCCTTTACGACATCGGCGCAGCGGACAACGTATCCGTAACGCAGGCGCACCTCCCCACCGGGGACGAGCCGCCGGAACCCCTTCGGGGGGTGCTCTTCGAAGTCGTCGCGTTCGATGAGAAGTTCACGTGTGAACGGTACGAGTCGTGATCCCTCTTTGCCGACGTCCTTTGGGAAATAGGGCGCCTCCAATTCTTCGAGTCCGCCTTCAGGGAAGTTGTCGACTACGAGCTTGAGAGGCCGAAGTACGCACATCACGCGGGGAGCATAAGGATTCAACTCGTCCCGGATCGCGTACTCGAGCTTCGCGAAGTCCACCCGGTTCTCGGTCTTGGCCACACCGATCATGTCACAAAAAGCGCGCAGGGCGGCCGCGGGAATCCCACGTCGTCGCATTCCGGCAAGGGTGGGCATCCTAGGGTCATCCCATCCGTTCACGTGCCCCTCCTCGACTAATCGGAGGAGCATACGCTTGCTGACGATCGTGTATTCCAGGTTGAGGCGTGCGAACTCGTACTGCCGCGGCTGGGGCTGAGGGACGTCGAGGTGATCCAGGATCCAGTCGTACAGCTCGCGGTTGTTGTCGAACTCCAGAGTGCACAAGGAGTGTGTGATCCCCTCGATGGAATCGGAGAGACAGTGTGTGAAGTCGTAGAGCGGATAGATACACCAGTCCCCACCGGTACGGTAATGGTCCGCATGTCGAATCCTGTAGAGCACGGGATCACGCATGAGCATGTTCGGTGATTCGAGGTCGATCTTGGCCCGGAGCACGTGCGCCCCGTCTGGGAACTCTCCCCCCCGCATACGCCGGAACAGATCCAGATTCTCTGTCACGGAACGCTCCCGGGAGGTAGTGGGCCGACCCGGCTCCGTCACCGTACCTCGGTATTCGCGGATCTCTTCCTCATTGGCGTTATCCACGTAAGCCAGGCCCGCCTCGATCAACTCGATCGCGTATTCGTAAAGGCGCTCGAAGTAGTCAGACGCGAAATAGAGGTGGTCGCCCCAGTCGAACCCGAGCCAACGCACGTCCTCCTGTATTGAACGGACGTAGAGTTCGTCCTCCGTTTCAGGGTTCGTGTCGTCGAAGCGAAGATGCGTGACACCACCATGTTCGTGGGCGGCGCCGAAGCTGAGACAGATTGCCTTCGCGTGGCCGATGTGTAGAAAGCCGTTCGGCTCCGGCGGGAAACGTGTAACGACGGAGCCCCCGTGCTTGCCTGCTTCGATATCGGCGGCGATGATCGCACGGACGAAATCTCGGCTGACTTTGGTACGATCAGAATAGTCAGTCATCTTCGACATCGGATTAGAACCGTGGTGGTGGACCAACCAAGTCTAACGCTGGTATGAACCTACGGTCCACGGGTAAAGAGGCGGGTCGCCCAGTTCTTGAACAGGCCACTTCTTCGAGGGGCTTTTGCGGATTCCTCAAACGGGGAGCATGTGTGATTTTCGTAGCGCCTAGAACCATGCTTTTCGGTGCACTCAAGGCCGTGCTCTTGGCCGCACTCATGATGCTGGCGCTGCTGGGTTCTTTCCCGGTCGCCGGCCAAGTGCAGCTCGAAGGTGAGTATGGACTCTGGGTGACGGACAGCGGGGAGGGAGTCCTGGAGGTTCTCTCCGAAGGTCGTATCGTCCACCAGGTGGAGGGTCAGTCTGAATGCCCCACCGGAGCCGTTCTGACGCACTAGAAACTCCGGGGCCAAAAAACAAAGCAGGGGCCGCCGTTTCCGGTAGGCCCCTGCTTCTTCATCCCCTCTCGAGGATGGCGCTTTGGCGGGGAAAGCTCATCAAGGAACCTACCAAGGGTTCCTAGCAATCCTTATCGATAATGATACTCCTTATTAAGAAGGTGTCAACGTGGCTGTCCTCTCGGCTCTCCATGCGTTAGTGGCTGCACTATCAGGAGTCGAGGCGGCGATCTCCCTACCGTCGAGGAGTTCGGCCTCGAGCCGGTGCGGAGACCCTCGCCCTCGGGGCCGCTCTGGACGCTCCGCCGGAGGACGCCCTTGAACGTTGAGTCGTCGCTCGCGGGTCAGCCGATCGGCTGGCCGGGGCCCGAGTCTGGGTGGGGATCGGCGCCCTACGTGCAGAGGGTTGCGTCGCCCGAGTCCGGGTAGGCGTCGAACGCGTCACCACTCCTGAGCTGGATCGGGCGGTCGATCGAGGAGCAGCTCTCGAGGGAGTGGGCGCCTGGGATGTGGTGTTGGCCGATGCCCGGGGGGCGGTGCTCGCCGGCGCTCTCGAGGATCGACCGGGTCTCACGGTGGAGGTCTGCGTGCGCCGCGGTGTTGTGTTGCTCGTGGCATCTCTACGAGGAGTCGAGGTAACCACTCGGCGAACCCCGTCCGTAGGCCGAGTCAGTGTGGCGCGTTGAACCGTCGCCCTGGAGATTGGGCGAGGAGTTTGCGTGGGGCTCTGCGCCCGGCTCGGACGCCTATCGCTCGTCGGCGTCGGGCTGGCGGAAGTCCTGCGCGTGGTGGTAACCCGGACGTACTCAGATTTGCTCGGCGCGACGATCCTGATACGAGGCGTTTGGGTCTCGGGGGCCTGCACCCTGGTATTCCTCTGCGCGGTGGGTGTCCCGACCCTGGTTGTGGAGACCGACCGTGTGGCTGCCGTTGTTTGGGGCGTTACTGTGCGGGCCACGGCGGTACGTTGTGCGTCTCGCCGCGGAGACTCCTTGTACAGCGGGGAGGCGGGTCCAAGCGGCGACACGCGATAGTAGGGCGAGGGCCGGATTGCCACATAAGCGGTTCTCCCACCCCTATACACGACGCCATATGGCCGATAGACGTACGGTACGTACCCGTATACGGGATAGTAGGGCCTGTAGGGACCGTATCCATAATACCCGGAATGATATGGGTAGTACCCGGATCGATACCCGAACCCGAAACTCAGGCTGATGGAGAAATGGCTGGAGTAGTACGGCCGGTACGAAGGCCAACGGTAACTGCCCATGGGACACTCGTACCAGTAGATCTCATAGTAGGCGTAGTCCCAGCAGGGATCCGGGTAGTAGGGACTGTACCAGGGATCCACGTAGGATGCCCCGACTCCGACTCCGCCGATCCCGAGGCCAAAGGAAACCGAGAAGCCGCTCCAGGAATACTGTCCGGCCGCGGCGTCCGGGCGCCAGGTGACTGCGAGTCCAATCAACAAAGCCGTCCGCATCAGTTTGGCCACGATGTCCTCCTTGGGAGATCCTGTCCCCATCCTTTGCATAGGCCGTGCCACCCGACATTCACGCTCGGAAAGTGACATTTCATGGGGCAAAAGGTCACCCCGGTCGTTGTAGCCGGAGCCGGGTTGTCCTCGCACGGGGACGGACAAAGGGCGATAAAGTGACGGGGTGGATGGACGGTGAGGGCCGATGTGATTTTCCGCTTTTCGATGGTCCCCACTCTCAAGACCCTTGCTTCGGAGAGAGAAAGAGCGGAAATTAGAGTCCACCCAATCGGGTGCCCGGAACGAAGGTCTTCGATTCAACAGGCCGAACTTGAGTCGTTCCAACCTCGGACACCGTCCTCCTGTGGCTTGAGCCATGGGGAATGCCCGTGCAGCGAGAGCGAGAGCGGGCTAGACGATGGACGAGTTGCTCCAAGACCGCCGGGGCAGGATCCTTTTCGGCCTGAACATGTCGGTGGCCCATTCCACCGTTTCCGACGTTGTATACGTCGCGGCGGGAAGAGAAGCCGGCTTCTCTCGTTCCTTTTCGTAGGCAGTAGTTTCAGGCCCGCTGAAGACGTGGGCCCACATAAGGAAATCCAGAACAGTGGACGGTAATTCACCCAACGATCTGCGGGAGCAGAAGGACCCGCGGGATCAAGAACAGAACAGTCCGGCCGAGACGAAAGGTTCGGGGGAAACTCAGGTTGCGGAAAGCGGCCAGAACTCCGGCGAAGCGGAGAACTCGAGCCAGGCGGCACGTTCCGAGGGCTCGAACGACTCCAAGGCTTCGGGTCGCCAGGGGGGAGGCGGCAGGTCGCGCCAGGGGCAAGGCCAGGGCCGCGGCAATCGGCAAGGCCGGGGCGGGAGGAATCGTGGAGGACGGGGTCGGAGGCGATCACGCGATCAGCAAG
>Ga0209019_1001049_pt1 | contig 13963 bp, 9 predicted proteins | sample METZYME_3_300m_FD_187549 | JGI IMG/M metagenome (GOLD analysis project Ga0209019, IMG submission 187549) | Marine microbial communities from oxygen minimum zone in mesopelagic equatorial Pacific - METZYME_3_300m (SPAdes) (version 2) | ecosystem: Environmental > Aquatic > Marine > Oceanic | place... | reverse complement strand
GAAGTTGCTCGAACATGGATCGTGGGATCAAAGTCGGATGCATTAATGACGATGGCAGCATCGTCCCGATCCTGGAAGGTGACTGGAATCATTAGAATTGGGGCGGAATTCAAGACGACGATCGCGGCCGTACACACTGTCCCAAGTGCCAGAAATGCTCCTCCAAGCAGGACCCTTCGTGACCAGTATCGGCGAAGAAAGTCCCAGGCAAGAACCGATGCCACAGCGAGAACCACTAGAAACGCCTCCGGACGAGTGAAAGCGAATGCGACGAAACCGAAGAGCATGAGCGTCAGGCTCCTGCGAGTCTTTTTCTGGTACCAATTGATAACACACAAGCCAAAGAGCGGAATCATTGCGTAGAACAGATTGTCGACAATGCCGAATCGTGCGATCCAATAGAGTGGGCTCAGGGAGCACATCAAGAACGCTGCGAGAAAAGCGTGAGCCTTGTTCCCCAGGCGTAGCGCCGTGTAGTAGGAACCCACGATGAGACACACTCCGAGAAGTGTGTTCAAAACGAAGAGATGCGTCTCGATGCTCCAGCCGATGGGTCCCTGAAGCGAAATCAAGAGTGGATAGAATAGCTGAGTCGTTCTTTCCCTCAAGAACTCACCCAAGATGCCACCGCTGGAGAAGACCTGCCCCAACGTGATCTCGCCCAGCCACACCCGCCCGAGCTGAACGCCGGTTACAACGACCCCATCCCCATGGGGGACGATGCCGCCTCTCAGGCTGACAAAGGCCCGGAGTGGGACGAACACGAGCAGAATGGAAACAACGTGGGTCACGTGGCTTCTGGCCAAGAATCTCGATGCGACACACTGAATCCACGCCAATTGTGATGAAACACGCATAGGGTGTCCTGGTCCGGAGCCGATCGCGTTGGCTCTTGTACACCGCCCGAAACCTATATGACTATTACCGTGCAGATGTGGATCAATGCAAGCCAGAAGTCTCTGACGGGCGAGGGTTGGGGAGGAGAGCTAGTCGGAGCCTCGCAGCGAAAAGACGTCCGACAACCTTCGCAAAGCCGGGTATCTCTCGCCGTATGGACAGTTTCGACACTCCTTGGTCGGGTCGGCGCTCGACAAATTGAACGGGTATTTCGGTGACGCGAAACCCGTATCTAATAGCAAAGAAGATGAATTGAATCTGGAAACCCGGATGCCCTTTGTCGTTCAGGCAAGTCCCGATTTCCTGGAACACCTCTCGACGAAAGGCCCTGAAGGTGTGCGTAGCATCAGTGAGCGGAATCCCCAGAAGGAAGTGCGTTGCAATGTTCATTCCTCTGCTTCCATAGTCTCTCGCTAGGCTCTTGCCGCTTTGGGCGCCGCCGTCAAGGTACCGGGAGCCGACCACCACGTCGCTTCCGGAGTCGAGCGCGTGTTTGAATCTCAGCAGGTCTGCTGGCGACTGCGAAAGGTCTGCGTCCATGCAGAATATCAAACGACCCTCTGCGGCCTGATATCCGCAGTTGTGTGCTGCTCCAATACCCTCTTTTCTCCCGTGCTGCACCAACCTAACTTGTGGGATCATCTGCCCAACCTCAACGATTTCAGCAGCGGTGCCGTCTGGGCTATCGTCGTCGACAAACAAGATCTCAGTCCCTGCGGCTTGCTCTCCCAGCACGGCCACTATTCCGGCAGCGGTGGAAGCAATATTCTCCCGTTCGTTGTAGACAGGGATGATTATGGAGTTCTCTGGCCTGCCCAAGGTCTACCTCAATTCACGTTTACCGATTCGCATAAAATCGAATTGTATGGGTCAAGCCCTCGTCGAGCATCACACGTGCCTTGAACCCTGTGAGCTTATCTAGCTTGCTCACGTCCGGGCATCGTCTGAGCACCGAGCTGCTCCGGCGTCCGCCCTCCACAAACTTGGGGAACTTGCCGAGCCGCTTGGTAACCAGTTGAGCTAGATCACGAATTGCAATCTCCTCACGCGCGTTGCCAACATGGACGATCTCCTGATCTGCATTGGCACACTCCCCCACAAGGCACGTCGCCTCTATCGCATCGTCTACGTAGCAGAATGCGCGCGTTTCTACACCGCCATAGATCGTAAATGGGTCCTCGCCACTCGACGCTCGCACGATGAACTCTGGTATGACGTGTTTCTGGCCCATTCTGGGCCCGTACACATTGTGATAGCGGATCACACTAGTTGGAACAGACCTGTGGCTGCCCCAGTGCAAACAGAGGAATTCCCCAGCAAACTTGCTGGTCGCGTATGAGTAGCGCCTATCCGTCGGCTGCGGAAACGCCACCGGCACGCTCTCGTCCGTTGGTATTTTCAACAGGTCGAGTTGCTCGCATCCAGAGTAGACCTCCGACGTCGATGTGTAGACGAGCCTGCCTATGCTGATAGTCTCCAGTCGCTGCAAAAGAGAAAGCGTCACTAGCAGGTTAGTTCTCGCCACTTCATACGGCATCTCGTAGAACAGGCGTGTACCGTTGATTGCCGCTAGGTGATAGACGATGTCTAGTCGGGATGGGAGCGGTACATCATCCATGGGGCTCGTCATGTCAGCCTCCAGGAATGTCACTCTGTCGCCTTCTAAGACGCCCGTGAGATCCGCATCGTGTTTGCCAGCGTTCTTGAACAGGTTGTCAACGAGAATAACCTCGTCTCCCCTGCTTGCGCAGTATCTGGCAAGCGCCAGGCCGATAAATCCGGCACCCCCAGTGATTAGGACGCTACCCATGAGATCAAATTCCCTCTACAAAATTGGTGATCGTATTAATGACATGTTCCATGTGTTGTCTTGTCAGGCCCGGGTGAACACCAACGAAGAGCGCTCGGTCTCTAATATACCTACTGGTGGGTAGTTTTCCGTGGCTTCTACCAGGGGCGCTTCGAAAGGCTGGTTGATCTGGAAGGCACCCGCCAAATAGCGGTCGGGTTTCGACGCCATGTTGCTCAAGGTGCTCAGTGAACTCCCGTCGGGAAAAAGCTGCCTGCTCACGGAGAAGGATGGGAAACGTGTAGTACGTATGCTCATAGTCGCTGGCTGAGCCTGGGCACTCGAACAGGTCGCTCCAGTTGCTCAGGATATGTTGCCTTAGGTATCGAGCATGATCCTGACGCTGTGCGTTCAAGGCGGGAAGTTTCCTTAATTGTTCGATTCCAAATGCCGCACAAATATCTGTCATTCGCACGTTGTAGCCGATTTGTGTGAATACGTAGCGCTTGTCGTAGTCTTCTAGAATTCCATCGTTGAAGTAGCGCGACTCTGCAATATCATCCTGATCACAGCGCCCAAACTCCCGCAGAGACCGACACATGCGCGCGTAGTCTTCATTTGACGTCACAATCATCCCGCCTTCGCCGGTGGTCATGTTATGAGCCACAAAGAAGCTGAACGTCGCCATATCTCCATAGCTGCCCACCTTTCGGCCATCAATTGCTGATCCGTGTGATTCACAGCAATCCTCAAGAACCAGCAGTTGATGTCGTTGTGCTATCGACATTATTTCGTTCATTTCGGCCGGATAGCCAAGCGTGTGCACGGGCATGATGACCCGTGTCCGACCGGAGATTGCGGACTCGATCTCTGTTGGCGAGATGTTTAGTGTCTCCCGCGCTATGTCGACATAGACAGGCGTCAGCCCAATCTGGATTATTGGCATCGCAACCGTAGCGAATGTGGATGCTGGGACAATGACCTCGTCTCCAGGCTGGAGAGAATGCACGAGGCGGAGGCACTCAAGCGCAACGAGATTGGCTGAGGATCCGGAGTTAACGGCTACTCCGTGTTTGACCGAAATGTACTCAGCAAAGCTAGCTTCGAACGTCCGTACTCTGGGCCCCTGGGAGATCCATCCCTCCAGGATGGTGGTCATTGCGTGTGTTGCTTCAGCTGCGTCGAATACAGGCTCGGCGAGGCTGACTCGCTGGAAAAGGTCGTCGTCTACGTCGAAAGAATCCTTGTGCTTTTTTGACTCGTAGAATTCCTTCACGAGTCGCGTTAGCGCCGAAATATCGTCAGCCACGATTCCCTCTCTTAGGTTGACCTGAACGACAGAAGAGTGTCCTCGAGACCCTGCTGAAGAGGGTATTGGGGAGCCCACTGAAGCAGGCGAGCTGCCTTTCGTATGTCTGCCTGGTGGTCGACGTCGCCAGCTCGCCTTTTACCTGTCAAGTCAAATGAAAGGCGCTTGCTCGACCGAAGTTGCGCCGCAAGCTGCTCAACAAAGTCACCAATTCGGGTCATCTCACCGGAACCAATGTTCACCACGTCGAATGTCTCCAGGTGGTCCAGTTCAGCCACGCTAAGCACAATTGCTCTTGCGACGTCCCCAACGTACGTGAAATCGCGCCCAACGTCCGCTAAACCAAAACTGGCGACATCGCCTTCGCCTTTCAGTTTGGCAATTGCCTGGGGAACCAACTGGCTCGGCCCAGCGCCGGGACCGTATACGGTGAAGATGCGACATACCAGAACTTTGAGATCGTTTACCCCGGCCCGACACTTCAGGTAGGATTCCGCGGCGAGTTTTGATGCCCCGAGCATTTCCGCGGGCAGTGCTACCGCTTCTTCCTGGAAGGGAAGACTTGAACACCCGGAGTAAACGTAAACGCTGCTAGCGTATACCAGTAGTTTTGCACGTTTCCGGATTGCGTACTCTGCTACATTAACCGTCCCGCCGACATTACTCGCCCACTGAGCGGCGCTTTCCGGTCCAGCCAGAAACGTCCGTCTATCTCCCGCCAGATGGACAACTACTTCCACTTCTTCTTCGGAGATTGCGTCGACCTGTTGCCGGTCTTCTAGGTCACAACGAACATGTGTGTGTCGTCCCTCCCATCGGTCGTCATATGGGTCATTCTTTCTTCCGACGGTCACTACCCTCATTCGCGGGTATGCTGAAAGAAGGCTTTCCCGTACGTGGCCACCGATGAAGCCACCACCTCCCGTTACCATCGCGCACCCTACGGGAGTCGCGTTCAACGCCATGAGGGGCCCCAACAATCGAAGACTCGCTGCTCCTTCCCGAACACGATTTCCCCATAGACGTCATGTGGGCAGCCGATGAATATCGCCTCGCTATCGCGGAGAACGACCTCCAATGGGACGAAGGTTGGGTCACGAACGTATGGGTCGGTACACAACACCTTCGCTCCTTCGTAGAATAAGAGCCGCTTCAGCCTGTACGCCAGCGACTCTCTGATGTCGTCGTTGTTCGGCTTGAACGCCATTCCCAACATTCCGACTGTCTTGTCCCTCAAATCCATTTCTCGTTTCGCCATGTTGACCATGAAGTCAGGCATCGTCTCGTTCGTTAGCATCGCCTGATGACCCAGCCTGAAGAAGTCCCGGCTGTAGGATGCCAGCTGCATTGTGTCTTTGAACAAGCAAGGCCCAGCGGCGAATCCCGGCCGAGGAAAGCTCGCCATCCTCTCGTAGTCCAACATCATTGCGGACCTTATCCGCTCGAAGTCGAGTCCCTTCGACGTAGAGATCTCGTAAAATTCGTTTGCGATGGCAAACTGCACATACCGCCACGTATTACAGAATAGCTTTGCTAGCTCCGCTTCCACGAAACTGAGCTCGATCACGTTGAGCGCCAGTCTCGAGAAAATGTCTCGCGCGACCTCCAAGCCTCGCGTGTCCGACGCTGCAACGATCTGCGGGATCTGCTTGAGTTCAACGAACCCTTGTCCCTGCGCTATACGCTCTGGGCAGAAGCAGACACTGACGTCTAACCCCGACTTCTCTAGAAGCCCCACCACGTTCTCGGACGTCCCCGGGAACAAAGTACTTCGCAGTACAACGCACTGACCTGTTTTCAAAAATGGCTTCACGAGCTCAAGTGACTCGTACACCGGTTCCAGGTCTGGATTTAAATGCTCATCAACAGGTGTCCCAACTGTGAAGAAAATAACGTCGCACGCTTGTATCGGCTCATACTGCGTGGTGTAGGCGATCGACCATTCCTTAGATCTCGAGAGGTAAGAGTCAGACATTTCCTCCATGTACGGAAAGCTTCCCTGCTCAATTTGTCTTAGCTTCTGCGCGTCTCGATCGATCACCACAACATCTAGGCCAGCTTCGGCAAGCATGAGAGATAAAGGCAGGCCCACGTGACCCGCTCCACCGATCACCGCTATGCGATAGGAAGGTGACTCTGTCATCGATCGCTCCCCGTCTGTAGGTTTGCATGTGCCAGAAACAGCACGGCCAAATCGAGGGCATGCTTGAGGTGCCCGTCTTTCACGAGCTGTGGCACTGCGGCAAGCGGCTCAAGGTGCAACTTAATCTCCTCCTCGAGCGTTTGCTGTTCCCTTCCTAACTGTCTCGTGAGCCCCGTTGCGGCGAAAGCCCATAGGGTAGTTTCATTTCGGCCCGAGTCAGGTGCCAGGGCGCCCAGAAGACACATTGACTCAGCGGCATAACCGGTTTCTTCAAGGAGCTCCCGCGCAGCTGCTTCAGCTGGCATTTCTCCTGCGTCTACGTGGCCACTCGGAAGCTCCAGGCTTCTTGTTCTCAAAGCGGGGCGGAATTGCTCTACGAGAAGGAGTTGGTCATCTGGTGTGACCGCGTAGACCGTTACGTAGTCATCGGTGCGGATCGTGTAGTACGGCTCTGTGTAGCCCTCAACGTCATTCGACGCAACGACTAACCAAGAATTTGAGAATACTACCTGGGAGGCACGAATCCTGGACATAGTGAACTTCTGGATTTTTCCAGCGGGATGGACCAACATGAGCTTGGCTTTCGTGCGACGCACGAAGTCTTTGTAATGGTATCTCGCGGTGGAGATGCGGATCAATTCAAGCTTTAGGTCGCGCCCACCGTCAGCTTCAGTCGCCGGTTGTTGGAGAGGGTCGTCTAGAGTATCCGCGTGTATACTCTCGCGGCATTGACGAAGGGAGTGCGCACATTCGGCCTGTCGTATGAAGCGGGAAGCGAGAGTCGTAATCGTTGGCGGCGGTGTTGCCGGCTGCAGCTTGCTTTACCACTTGGCGGAGCTCGGTCTCACCGATGCCGTCCTCGTGGAAAAGAACGAGCTGACCAGCGGTTCGACGTGGCATGCCGCAGGACTCTGCACACAGTTCAACGCGAGCTTCAACATGATGAAGCTCCTCCAATACAGCGTCGAACTCTATCAAAAGCTCGAAACGAAGACGGGACAAGCGGTCGACTATCACCGGTGCGGTAGCGTGCGACTCGCCACTTCCGAGGAGCGACTCGACGAATTTCGTCACCGGAAAGGTATTGCCGACACGTTGGGTGTCCCGTTCGAGATCGTCTCGCCCGAGAGAGCATCCGAACTCTTCCCGCTCGTCGATCTCGACGGTGTCGTTGGCGCCGCGTATCTGGAGTCGGACGGTCACGTCGACCCGAACGATGTGACCCAAGCGTTCGCGAAAGGCGCTCAAGCGCACGGCGCCGAGATCTTACGCCACACGGCGGTGACCGGTATCGAGCGCTCGGGCGGCGGCTGGCTCGTCAAAACATCGAAAGGCGAAATTCTTGCGGAGATCGTCGTCAACGCTGCCGGCCAATGGGCGCGTGAGCTCGGTCGACTCGTCGGGATCGATCTCCCTATCGTTCCGCTCGAGCACCATTTTCTTATCACCGAATCTATCCCTGCCGTTGGCGACATGGATTTCGAGCTTCCCGTTCTCCGAGACGCCGACGCATCGTTTTACGTGCGTCGCGAGGTGGACTCACTTCTCGTGGGACCGTTCGAGCCGCACACGGAGCCGTGGGGCCTCGACGGTATCCCCGACGATTTTCATAGCCGGTTGCTGGAACCGGCCTTCGATCGCCTCGAGAGCGTGCTGGAAGCCGCGGCCAAGCGCGTGCCGCTATTTGCCGATGCCGGTATCAAGACCATCGTGAACGGACCCGACGGCTACACGCCAGACGGGCGGTGTTTGATGGGGCCGGTACCGGGACTGCCCAATTTCCACGTGCTCGCGGGTTTCAGCATTTTCGGGATCGTGTTCGGTGGCGGCGCAGGTAAATACGCCGCCGAGTGGATCGTCGACGGGCAGCCGAGCGATAACATGTGGGAAGTCGATGTTCGCCGCTTCGGCGGCTACGCGCGCTCGACGCACTACGTGGCCGACCGTGCCGTCGACGTCTACGGGCACGAATACGCGATCCACTATCCGGAGCTGGAACGTTACGCCGGACGCCCGCTCAAGACCGGGCCGCTGTACGACCGGCTCCTCGACAAGGGCGCGGTTTACGGTGCACGTTTCGGTTGGGAGAGGCCTTTGTGGTTTGCGCCCGAGCGCGGCGTGCGTGACGTCTACTCGTTTCGCCGTGGCAGCTGGCACGACGCCGTCGGCGAGGAAAGCCGAGCGGTGCGCGCGCGCGTCGGGGTGCTCGATCAGACGAGCTTCGCCAAGTACGAAGTTTCGGGGCCCGGCGCCACCGTTTTTCTAGATCGCCTGTGTGCAAACAAGCTCCCGCGAGCGCAAGGTCGTATGGCGCTCACGCAGATGTGCACCCCAAAGGGCGGCATCGAGTGCGACCTCACGGTGACGAAGCTCGGCGAAGATCACTACTACGTCATCTCCGCCGCCGGCACCGAGAACCACGACCTCGCCTGGATCGAGTATCACCTGCCCAAGGACGGCTCGGTTCGGCTCGACAACGTCACGTGCCGTTACGGCGTTCTCACCATTGCTGGTCCGCGCTCGCGCGATCTGTTGCAGGCACTGACCAAGGCTGACTGTTCCAATGAGGCGTTTCGCTTCTTCCTTTGTAGAGATCTCGTCGTCGGGATGGCGCCGGTGCGGGCGCTGCGAGTTTCTTACGTGGGCGAGCTCGGCTACGAGCTCCATCACCCGCTGGAGTACCAAAGGCACCTTTACGACTTGTTGATGGCGGAGGGAGCGCAATACGAGATCGTGGATTTCGGTTACCGCGCGCTCGATGCGATGCGGCTCGAAAAAGCCTATCGACTTTGGGGTGTCGATATTTCCGCAGACTACACCCCTATCGAGGCGGGCCTCGAACGTTTCGTGGATTTCGACAAGGGCGATTTCATCGGCCGAGACGTTCTCGTCAAACAAAAAGAGCGAGGTGCGACCAAGGGGCTCGCTTGTCTCGTGATCGATTCCGACGACTGCGACGCGCACGGCTACGAGCCGGTGCGCGCGGGACGAGACATCATCGGCTACGTTGCCGCCGGCGGTTACGGCCCCGCCGTTGAAAAGTCGATTGGGCTCGCCTATCTTCCGACGGACTTCCTCGCGCCCGGCACCGCGCTTTCGGTCGAGCTCGTCGGGAAAGAGCGAGCGGCGACCGTCGTTGAGCAACCTTTGTACGACCCGGAGAATAAAAAGCTCCTGAGTTAACGTTGCAAACCAAGAGGAGAGAAGAACGTGTTACCGATCTCAAGACTAGGTTGCGACCAATGAAGCTGAGCGACAAAGAACTTGGAATGGATCGCGCGATCTCTCGCCGCGACTTTCTCAACGGCACCGCCACAATCATCGCAGCCGTTGCTCTACCCGGCAGCGCGCTCACCAGCGGCGGCGGATCGGCGCAAGCGGGGGACGCCGGCTACCCGCCCCTCCGCACCGGCCTCCGCGGAAGCCATCCGGGCTCGTACGAAGTGGCGCACCAACTGGCGCGGGGGGGGCGACAGGATTGGGGCCCTGTTCAAGATGTTCACGAAGCGGGGTCCGACGTCTACGATCTGATTATCGTCGGCGCGGGCATCAGCGGGTTATCGGCTGCTCACTTCTATCGGAAGGAGCATCCCGACGCACGTATCTTGATCCTCGACAACCACGATGATTTCGGTGGTCACGCGAAACGCAACGAGTTCGAGCTCGACGGGCGCACGATCATAAGCTACGGCGGAGCCCAATCGCTCGAAGATCCCGGAAGCTATAGCGCCGTCACCAAAGGCCTCCTCGAAGATCTCGGCGTCGACACGAGGAGGTTCGAGACCGCTTACGATCACGAGTTCTATCGCCGCAACGGTCTCGCCGGCGCCACCTATTTCGATAGCGACACCTTCGGGAGTGATCGGCTGGTTGAGTATCCTCTGGTCGAATATTCGTTTTTGCCGCTCGCAGAAACGGCACTCGGCGTGGGCGAGGCGGTATCGCAGATGCCTCTCGGCGAGACCGCACGCGGTGAGCTCCTACAATTGCTCGAGGTCCGCGGCAATCGGTTGACCGACATACCCGAAAGTGAGCAGGCGGGCTACCTCCGGCGTCTCAACTACCGGGAGTTTCTTGAGCGCCACATGGGGGTGACCGACCCGGAAGTGTTCGCACTCTATCAAGGTTTGCCCGCGGATTCGACGGCGAGCATCGAAGCGTCGTCTGCGCTCAGCGTCATGAGCTACAACGGTCTCCCCGGATTACGTGCGACCGCGCTCGCCGACTACAACGACGATAGTGAGCCCTATATTTTTCACTTCCCGGATGGCAACGCATCGATCGCACGATTGCTCGTGAGAAAATTGATCCCCAGGACCGCGGACGGGACGACGATGGACGACATCCTGCTCGCGAAGTTCGACTACTCGAAGCTGGACGAAGAAGACTCGAGCGTCCGCCTGCGATTGAACAGCACGGTGGTTCGTCTCGAGCACGACGGCTCGCTCAACGATGCCGAGCACGTGTCAGCGACTTACGTGAACGAAGGACGAACCTATCGAGTTCGTGGCAAGCACTGTGTCATGGCCGGATACAACGCCATGATCCCGCATATGTGTCCGGAGCTTCCCGTGGAACAGGGCGAGGCATTAGCTTTCGCCATCAAGGCTCCCATCGTCTACACGAGCGTTTTGCTCAGGAATTGGCGCGCGTGGAAGAAGCTCGGCATCGGGTTTTTCGCCTCTCCGGGCGCGTACTACGCGGTCTCGATGCTGGACTTTCCCGTCAGCATGAGTGGCTACGAGTTTTCGGCGAGTCCGGACGAGCCCATCGTCGTGCATATGGAGAGATTCGCCGTCGGTGACGACCCGAACGCGACGCGGAGGGAACAGCGGCTTGCGGGTCGTCGTGAGCTTTTTGCCACGTCGTTCGAGACCCTCGAGCGCGAAACGCGCCGACAACTCGCGGGCGCACTTGCTGGAGGCGGGTTCGATCCGGCGGAAGACATCGCCGCCATCACCGTTAACCGTTGGGGACACGGTTATTCTTACCGGTACCAGCCAAGGTGGGATTCCGGGTACGAGGGAGATGAGGCCCCACACGTCGTGGGTCGTCGACGACTCGGACGCATCTCGATTGCCAATTCCGACGCCGGTGCGAGCGCCATTATGGGAGCAGCCATCAACCAGGCGCACCGCGCCATCGCCGAGATTGACTCGAGCTGATCTGCCGAAAAAGGCACTGAGATCCTTCCACCGGCCTAGGCTCCGATCCGAGCGCGTTCCCTATCTCTCGCCCGGGTAGTTCAGGTCGAATGTCGTCAGGATCAAATTGTGATCGGAAGGAAACCCGGTCGGCCACGTTGTCACCAGCCTCGTCGAAGTATTCCGCAGCCCCGCTCCTTTGTAGTAGAGCTGGTCAATTCTGCGGCCGTTTCGATGTGTGGCTCCGGGGTTTTCCTGCACATCTGGATGGAGGCTTCGGAATGCATCGATGAAGCCGGCTGCCAGCATTGTTGATGAGGCGGGACTGTCGCCTCCATCGGTATGCGGAACCGCATTGAAATCGCCCCCGAACACCGTCGGGATGGTGTCCGATTCGGCGAATCTGGATTCGTTGAATGCGAACACGGCGGGGAACTGCTCCATCCCGTACCAATTCGACATGGCGTACAGATGCTGAGTTTTGCTGATCGCGAGCTTGGTGGCGACCGTCATGAAGGGTGAGTCTTCTTCGACGTACACTTCTTCGATCGGATAGCGGCTGAGCACCGAGATGTTGGCCCCCTGATTCAGGTAGTCCCAATCGACCGTTGTGGCGAAGTAGTAGCCCAGTTCTGCGGCGATGAAATCACCGGACGAGTAAGTCTCCTGCATCATCAGGACGTCGACGTTTTGCCGCTTCAGAATCTCGGCGATCGCAATTCTCGAGTCCCAGCCGTGCTCGTCTATGGTGAAGTGCTTGCCGCCGTGGAAGATGTTCCAAGCGCCCACCGTGATGGAGGTGATCTCTTCGTCGAGATCGGTGGTGACGGGTTTGAAGTACTCCGCGTACGAGTCCAGCACTTCGCCGGCTGACAGTGGACGATCCCAGATCGCCAGGTTGTCGATGTCGAAATCAGGCGGGTACAGGCGCTCTCTCTCGGTGAACGCCTGGGCGGCACTCTCGTCAATCACTACGTCGTCATCGACCAGCGTGTAGATCTTCAGAAGGGGCGCGGCTTCCATGAAGCTGAATGCCTGATGGATCGTATAGGGGTTTTGCATCAGCTCGGCCTCGACCGCGCTAACCGGCTCGAAGTCAACCGATTGCATCGACTCGCGAAACGCTGCGCCGGCGGCGCCGAGCAGTTGGGCCATCTCATCGACCTTTTGGTCGAAGAACCGCTCGGGCTCAACAATCAAGTTCACGAACTCCTCGGGGGCAACCTCGTTCAGGCCAAGGCGGTTGAATTCGTGGACGAGCTCCTGGAGGTTTTCGGCGCCCGTATGGATCGCCGGGAGTATCTCCGCCTGCTGACTTACCTCGGTTCCAGCCCACCCAACGACCAACGGGGTGCCGCTAGTGAAATCAAAGCCCACAGAATCGTCGACGTTGTACACGACCTTATTGTGCCCGTCGTAAAACAACCGGATCTCCGACCGGGCGCTATCATAGGTCATGGTGAGCTGGTGCCATCGCCCATCGTTGAGGGGCATGTGCTCTCCGTTGTCGCGCTCGTAGGTAATCCGTCGCCCGCCGGAACCCATGTTCCATGCCCAGGTACCGCCGGAAATGTAGAACACCCATCCTGATTGCTTATGCGAAGCGAGACTGTTGTCGACGAACTCCTTGTGCGAAAGCACCACGGTTCGCTCTTTGGAATCCATGGTGGTTCGTATCCAGTACTGAACCGAAAAATCTTCGCCTCGATCAAATAGCAGGTTCTCGCGATCGAGTGTCAGCAGCACCGAAGAGTCACCCGCGGTCAGGCTCAAAGCCTGGCCTTCGAGACCCGCTAGAAATACCACGGTTCCGTCCACCGCTCCGGCAACGGAAGCTCCCCCGGCATTGTCGATGTTTCCCTCAAACTCGAACCGAGCGACGGGTGCCCTGCCGTCTTGGCAAGATGAACCCCCGGCCAGCACATGGAAACTGCATATGACCAGGAACAACCCTGTCCGTCTCATGAGTTTCGGCAATCCTCCTGGTGGGGCCTCCGCATATCAATACTCGAGCGCCATCGCGCCGACCGTTAGCTTCAATCGCCGGTTGTCTTGCTCCAACTTGTTCAATCTGGACTCGAATACGGTCTCTTCACTTATCGTCAATATTCTCCATGAAGATCGCTGTTAGATGGCGGTGGAGTTTCGATGGTAGCCGTCGGTCAGACGTTACGCGTGGCGCGTGTGCCAGTCGCTGTGAATAGCAAACCTTAGGTCGAATAGCGAAACGCGCTCAGATTTGCTCAAGAAAGTGGCGAATCTTGGCCTTGGTCAATAACAAACCACTCAATTTCCTGTCGCCGTAGACCAACGCTGGAATCGATTTAACACCTGCTTCCATAGCAAGGTCGCGATTGGCACGAAATCCCACTTTGTCGACCTTGATATCAGGGAAGTCTTTTACCACGCTGGCAAGCGCACGGCCTGCTAGGTGACAACGCAGTCAGAGAACATCATGAAAGTAGGTCAAGGTCTTCATCGTGGTCATCCTATCCCATTTGCAATTAAGGAAATTCGATCTTTCGAAAGATCGCTATTCGGTACCTGACTCTATGCTGTTGGGTACAGTTTTTCGCTGGTAGCCGTCGGGCAGGAGCCTCTGACCCTGGTTAACGCCCGGGCGATCGCAACGAACACCGTGCACCACTCCGCCGCGTATCCATCGCGCATCATTCTGCCCG
>Ga0209019_1001037_pt1 | contig 14069 bp, 11 predicted proteins | sample METZYME_3_300m_FD_187549 | JGI IMG/M metagenome (GOLD analysis project Ga0209019, IMG submission 187549) | Marine microbial communities from oxygen minimum zone in mesopelagic equatorial Pacific - METZYME_3_300m (SPAdes) (version 2) | ecosystem: Environmental > Aquatic > Marine > Oceanic... | reverse complement strand
CCCATAATCTCCAAAGACCTCAGCTGCACCTCGCCCTAAAAAGAGGGCGCCATAATGCTTCAGTCGGGATGTCGCATCTTCTAGATCTTCAACGTGTACTTCGAGGTGCTCAGGCGCCAGGCGATTACAAGCTTCAGCCGCCTGCTCGACTGAATCAACCAACACCGCAAAGCCGTTACCCACGGCAACTTCTGCTGTAGCGCTATTTGGGAGAGAACTGAGCTGGGAACTAAGAGCGGCATTCACCTGATCAACTAAGTCTTTCGAGGTGGTCACCAGAATCGGAAGTGCATCAGTGTCGTGTTCCGCCTGGGCAATTAAATCTGCAGCAATCACCTGAGAATCTGCACTGCTATCACCCCACACCACTAACTCCGAGGGACCAGCCAGCATATCAATCCCAACAAATCCGGAGACATACCGTTTGGCTGCGGTGATCCAGCGGTTGCCTGGTCCTACAATCACGTCACAAGCGGGCACACCCTCCACACCAAAAGCCATAGCGCTAATGATCTGAGCCCCACCGACAGCAACCAGTGAGTCCGCACCCGCAATCCCCGCCGCAGCCAAAGTCACCGGCGTTGGTTTTGGCGATGCCACTATAATATGCTCGACCCCAGCTACACGGGCGGTCACTGTCGTCATTAAAACTGTCGATGGAAGAGAAAAGCGGCCCCCTGGGGCGTAACAACCAGCAGAATCAACCGGAGTAAAAACATGTCCCGCTCGTCCACCTGGGATCTCAATCTCAAAATCCCGCAGACAACTACGCTGTCCCTGTGCAAACTTTTGAATTCTCTGGGCTGTTCGTTCGAGAACACCTCGTTCACGATCTCCCAGCTCCTGAACTGCTAGCTCGAGTGCAGCTCGGTCGTAGGCAATGGGTTGCCCAGATGTGATATCGCCTAGACGTTCGGCCTCTTGGAGCAATGCCTTTCGGCCCCCTTGTCGAACGTGCTCGACTATTTCTACGGCCGTTGCATAGGTTTCCGAATCCACAGGCTCCCGTTGGAGTGCGCTTAGTTCAGTGATGGTCTTAATCTCAAGCATCGCTAATCTCTGTCTTGATTTCTGCTAGCAGAACTTTAGCATCACTCTTAGTCGACCCATCCTGGGAGAACGAATACTGCGAAAGCTTCACTGCCCGCTTCAGCAAATGTACTCGTGAATTGGGGAATCTTTTATCGTCCCAGGGAAGCTCAAATCATTATCGAACATTAGAGTAAACACCACGATCAGACCACACAGTGCTTTGGGCTACCGGCCAACAGCGTCGGAGATCATCGTCCAGATGGACCAAAGACTAGTCATGGACTAACATCTAAACTCGACCAGAAAATGGAGGCTGGTCAGATTAGGTCACTAACTTTCCAAATGCCTTAGGTGAATTCGGGACACAGTGTTCTATGGAAACGATCGGTAATAGTAGAAGAATATTTGAATGGACATGATTGCCGACCAGGATAAGATAGCAAGAATTACGTAGTTCAGAACAAGAATTACCAACGCATAATTACAAAAAGGAAGATCCAGAAGTGGGAGGTAATATTCAAACTACCGCTATTAAGATTGAAAAGGTAAAGAAGCAGTTTGGGATTGGTGAGAGTGCTGTCACTGCCCTTACCGACATAACGATCGATATCTTCGACAACGAATTTTTTACTCTATTAGGGCCATCGGGGTGTGGAAAGACGACATTGTTGCGAATGATCGCGGGTCTTGAATCTATTACAGCTGGGACGATTTTTCTGTATGGCCAGGAGATCAAAGACTTATCCGCTAACAAGCGGCCAATAAATACTGTATTTCAACAGTACGCACTCTTTCCTCATATGACTGTCCTGCAGAACATTGGTTTTGGCCTAAAAATGTTGGGTAAAAGCAAATCAGAAATCATAGATCGTTCAGAGAAAATGTTGGAATTGGTTCAGTTGGGCCAATTTGGTGATAGACGCCCATCGCAACTATCGGGTGGTCAGCAGCAAAGAGTGGCTCTTGCACGTGCGCTTGCGCCTTCACCTAAGGTGCTCTTGCTGGATGAGCCTTTGTCTGCCCTGGATTTGAAATTGCGGCAGGCGATGCGTGTCGAACTCAAACAAATTCAGGAAGAGACTGGTATCACCTTCGTCTTTGTAACTCACGACCAAGAAGAAGCCTTGACTATGTCAGACCGTATCGCGGTGATGTCGAACGGGGAATTACAGCAAATCGGATCGGCGCAGGAAATCTACGAGCAGCCCCGAAATCAGTTTGTTGCAGGTTTTATCGGTGAAACAAATCTATTCGACGTAATTATCGAGGATATCCAAGAAGACCAGGCGATATGTCGGATTGGAGGCACATGTATCTCATGCACTGTCACAGGATCAGCGGTAAAAGGCAGCACAAGACAAATATCAATTCGACCGGAACGTCTATCGTTTACGAGTTCCCCGGAGGATGGTCACATTACTGGCGTTATCGAGCGACTTACCTATCTCGGCACAGATACGCAATACCTTGTTCAACTTGATGATGGAACAATAATTACGGTGCGATCGCAGAACGCTCATGAATCTGGGGTTAACGTGCAGCCCGGAGAACGAATCGGTCTTGAATTGGGAAAAGGTGGTGCTCGCCTTCTTATGAACTAATGGCTACAGGTGTAAAAATAGAAAGCGGTGGGGGTTCTTCTAGTGTCTTCGGATCGCTCCGTTATTGGTTGTTAACTCCGTCCTGGCTTGTGATTGGATTCTTTCTGGTCGCACCTGTCGCGATGATGCTTATCTATTCGTTCCTAACCAAAGAATTCAGGGGCGGAGTAATTTGGGAATTTTCTCTCGCAGCCTATGACCAATTCATATTCGATCGCGGCTTGTTCGGAGACGATCCGCCGAAACTTGAATGGACCTACATTGGGATATTCTTTCGCTCGATCTGGCAGGCCTTTTCAGCCACTGTTCTTTGCTTGCTCATCGGCTTTCCGACTGCGTATTTCATCGCGACACGACCAATCCATACCCGACCTATTTGGCTGTTCCTAGTAACGATACCTTATTGGGTAAATCTGTTAATTCGCACGGTATCGCTAAAATTCCTGATCCGGGATTCAGGCCCTCTTAATCAGTGGCTTATCTCTTTTGGCATCCTAGACAGTCCAATTCATTTGATAAATACAAATGTCGCAGTCCAATTAGGGCTCTTCTATTCTTATTTACCCTTTATGGTACTGCCAATTTATGCTTCTGTAGAACGATACAACTTCGTACTGTCAGAGGCTGCGTGGGATCTGTACGCCAATCGTTGGACGACCTTGCGGTATATCCTGCTACCGTCGGTGAAGTCTGGAATTATTGCTGGGTGCATACTAGTATTTGTTCCCAGCCTTGGTGCTTTCCTGGCTCCTGATCTTCTCGGTGGTGCGAAGAATTTCATGATCGGCTCCCTTATTGAAGAACAGTTCAAGGGAAATGCTGGTAACTGGCCGTTTGGCGCGGCGGCCTCAATGATCCTACTTACCTTGGTGTTGATTGTGCTGATGGTCTATGCGCGTCAACAATCACGCACCGAATCAAAATATAGTTGAGATGGCGCAATCTAGTTCGGAAATTCGTCGGTTTCCAGGCTTCTTGCCGATCACGATCCTTTGTCTCGTGTTGCTCTATGCACCATTAGTTATCGTGATGATCTACAGTTTCAATGACTCGAGATCTATTACGCTCTGGGGTGGTTTCAGCCTACGATGGTACGAGGACGTATTCTTTGGGCTTGAGGCTGCAAAGTTCAAGATCGCGGCTTGGAATTCGCTGTCCATCGCGTCTATGGCGGCGATTACATCAACCGTGCTTGCAACCTCTGCAGCGGTCGGCATGATCCGCGGCGGTTCTTTCCGCGGGAAACCCGCAAGTTTCGCACTGATCAGTTTGCCGCTGATGGTGCCAGAAATCGTTACAGCCGTTGCAACTTTGATCTTTTTTAGCACAATAGGATTTACACGAGGTTATGCATCAATCCTAGTAGCACATATCGTTTTCTGCATCCCATTCGCGTATTTGCCCATTGCAGCGAGGCTGGATGGTATTGAGAGCTTTTATGAACAAGCCGCACTCGACCTCTATGCAAGCAAGGCGCAAGCTTTTTGGAGAATTCTGTTGCCACTGATGGCACCGGGCATTCTTTCTGGGTTCTTGCTTGCTTTCATCATTTCTCTAGATGACTTTATAATTACAAACTTCGTCAAGGGAGCGGGAATAGAGACATTGCCGACTGCAATTTTTGGATCAGTGAAACAAGGCATCAAGCCCAATATCATGGCATTGTCTACGTTAATGTTATTGATCTCGATTTTGTTAGTAACAGTTTCTTTTTTCGTAGGTAAAAGTGGTAATAAATCGGGGCGTTAAAAACTATTTGTGTGGAGACGCCAATGATGTTAATTCAATAAACAGTTGGGAGGATATTAGATTATGAAAATTCTATTGAGAGCGCTGATTACAGCATTCGCACTTGTACTGGCGTCTGGAGTCGCTCAGGCACAGGAAAAGCTTTCGATTTATCACTGGTTTGAGTATATCCCACAAGAGCTGTTGGATAAGTTCACTGCCGAGACCGGAATTGAAGTAACCATGGATACCTTCGATTCTAACGAGTCCATGCTTGCATCATTAAAAGCGGGCACTCTTGGATCATACGATGTTGCCGTCCCGGGAGACTATATGGTCGAGATTATGATCGGTGAAGGCATGCTCGATTCCTTTGATCGGAGTGAGCTGAAAAATTTCAACAACATTCAAGAACAATGGGTCGACGTCTCTTTTGATCCAGGCCGCAAACATTCGATTCCCTATCAATGGGGCTCCACTAGTTTCGCTGTGAATCGCGACATATATGGCGGTGACATTAGAACAACTGATATTCTATTCAATCCGCCTGCAGAGCTCAGTGGCAAGATAAATATGCTAGACAGCCAGGGTGAAGTGATTTTGATGGCGCAGTTGCATTTGGGGCTCCCCCAATGTTCGTCCGATCGCGATCACTTGAAGGCTCTAGACGCAATGCTGCAAGAAGCAAAAGCTCACTGGGCATCCTTCGGATCAGACACTGCAAAGGATGTGCTGGTGTCAGGCGATGCGGCCGTTGGACAGATCTGGAACGGGTTTTCAGCTAAGGCGCGAGTAGAAGGTGCAAATATAGAATATTCATATCCGCGACAAGGTTTTGTCGCCTGGATGGATAATGTAGTGCTTTTGAAGGATGCGCCAAACCGTGCTTCGGCATTGAAATTCATGGATTTCCTGCTTGTACCGGAAAACGCAGCGGCAGTGACTAACTATGCTCAGTACACGTCAGGTGTTAAAGGCGTTAAGCCTTTCCTGTCTGCAGCCCTGCAAGTCTCTCCAGAAACCAACCCGCCAGCAGATGCGCCAACCCCCACGTTTATTGCGGTCTGTGATCAGGAAACTCAGGAACTATACAACGCAGTTTGGACACGCTTGAAGAAGTAACTTCGAAACAGCCCGGGGGAATTCAATTGTTCCTCCGGGTTGTGTGTATCTTTGCCGAGACTGCTTGATCTAAGCAGAATACGTTTATCAACTCGGGCGTCTTGTTTTAGTTTCAGCATGGCATTATTTAGGTGGGAAGAGATTACGACTAAGGCATGGATTTTTAGCCTAGCCTTAGTTGTTCTTGTTGTGTGGTTCGCTTGGCCCGTTATTGAGACATCAGGCAGATTGATCCAACTACTTTTGCATCAGCCCAGACACTTCCCTGAAAGGCCAACACTCCAAACAATACAATCAGTATCTTCTTCATTGCTGTTTTCCTTGAAAAGGTAGACGTTTCATACCGCTATCCTACTCTGACATTGAATGTGTGGGAATTGGGCTACAAGAGCTACGCAGTCCTATACTCCTGACACTCATTTACCTACCGCCACGTCCCAAGTGCGGAACTGCTCTGTAATAAGCTCGTGCAGACGTGCGCGGTTAAAGCTTAGTTCATGTCCGGCGTGCACGACGTTGACAGGCAACTGCAGAAGACGGCGCATCGTCGCTTCGTACTCTGTCAAATTCGAGTGGTGCAGGTCGTCAATCAATGGGCCGTCATAAATTGCGTCGCCAGAAAAGAGAGTGCCGGTCTTGGCTTCCCATAACCCGATACTGCCAGGCGAGTGCCCCGGAAGGTGCATGACCTCAAACGCGCGGTTGCCAATGTCGATCACATCACCTTCGCTGACACATTCAATCCCTTTTGCGGGACGGATGGTGTAGGATGACAAATCAAAACCAGCATATGGCAGCGCAGTAACCATGGGTGTTGCTATCTCTGGATCGGTCTTGTCTTCCAGGTTGGGCAAATAAAGCGTCGCCAAATTGTGCGGATCAAACGTCTCTCCGACGAGGTTTGTGTCCATGCTGGGTGTGCAAAGACCATCAACCTCATCTGGATGCACGACACAATGGTCGAATTCATGATGGCTGCCGATATGATCGAGATGAACATGAGTCGCGACGGCCGTGACCTTTGCGCCTAAGATGTCGGCAGCAAAAGTTCGCAGGCTGGTCAGCCCCGTTCCTGTGTCGATCATCAAATCCCGGTCGCGGCCACGAATGTGCCAAATGTTGCAGCGTACCAAGGGCACTACATGCGGTTCGTAGATGAGGGTAATATCACCGTCGATCTGGTTTGTTTCAAACCAAGTGTCCGCAATCTGAAAGCTCATGCTAACCGCCGGCAATACTACGGGTCGAAAAAGCGTCCGCCAACACGCACAGCAATTCCCAGTTACGGTGCAGTGGTGTCGTTTGCCTGGATTTTCTGATCGGTGTTGTACCGATAAACTCACTGACGCGATGAAAGGCAAAATGGTTATGCGGCGCATAGCACCAGTTGGCCAGCGTGATGGCGGTTCGCGACGGCGGTGAGTTTGCCTTGATCATGAATCGGCAAGGCCGGGACGATGGCCGGTGCCTGAAAACCACTGTGGCGCAGCGGATTCATAAGCCATGCCGGCCTGAAAAACATCCTTGTCAGTGTAGGTTCGACCCACAATTTGAATACTGGTTGGAACACCGTTACTGGCGTGTCCTGTAGGTACCGTCAGTACCGGGCAGCGACTCATCATATTAAATGGTGTGGTCATAACCCAGCCTAGCGCGGGATTAACTTGGATGCCATTAATGCTCACGGTATCCCGGGAGTGATCAAAATCCGCAGCTACGGCGGGTAGAGCATTAGTCGGGCATACCAGGACCTGGTATTTCTGCAACAGGGGTCCGAGTGTGGCATACATTTCATTGGCCACCTCCAGAGTGTGCAGAAAATCAGCGGCAGTCGATTCCCGGGATGTTTCCGCCCATTGGCGTACGTAACCGGTCATCTTGTCGGCATGATCATCCAACAGACCCCCCATGTAGGCGCCAAAAAGATGTGTCAGGTAAGCGAGGCCGGCATCCAGCGCTGAGTGATCCCAGCCAAGGTCGACTTCTTCGACGCTAGCGCCAAGATCGCGAAAGATATCCAACGCATCAAGTGTATTTTTTTGAACTTCAGGGTCCACCTCAAAGAATCCCAGATCCATGGAAAAGGCAATTTTCCAGTCTTTAATGGGTGGGTAGGTTACGGGTAGGCGCAGCTTAGGTCGCAGGGTAGAGATATCCTTCGGATGCGGTCCACACAATACGTTCTGCAGCAGGATGGCATCGCGCACATTACGGGCAAGCGGTCCGGTATGACAGTAAAAATCCAGGTTAAACGGGGGATCGTCTGAATTACGTCCATAAGGCGGTTTGTACCCAACCAACCCGCAGGTGCCAGCGGGGTTACGAATAGATCCAGCAATGTCGGACCCTGTCGCAATGGTGCTGGTTCCCGCCGCCAGCGAGGCAGCTGTACCACCGGACGATCCCCCGGGCGTGAATTCTGGATTCCAGGGGTTTCGGGTTACACCCCACAGACGGGAGTGTGTACAGAAGGCCGATGAGAATTCGGGTGTTGCGGTACGCGCGTGTACGATACCACCAGCACGTAGAATCCGCTCATTACCGACCGAGGTCGTTGGCGCAACAAAATCTTTCATGATCAGTGAGCCGTTGGATGTCGGCTTGCCCTTGATATGGCTTTCGTCCTTGATGCCAACAGGCAGGCCCTCCAGAGCTCGAGTGCGTTTACCAGACATGTACTTCGCTTCAGCCTTGATAGCCTTATCCATCGCCTCATCAAAGTGGCGGTAAGTGAACGCATTGATCACTGGCTCCGCTTGCTCGGCCCGGTCGATCAGGGCGGTTAGTAATTCCACCGGAGACAACGTTTTGGCCTTGAAGCGGTCAATGGCTTCAGTAGCCGGCAGGTAGCATAGTTCCAGGTCACTCATGAGTTACTTCCGTCAGGTGTTTGGTAATGGCATCGATAGCGCAATAATCATCCAGCTTACGTTCGGTTGATAGGAACTCCGGCCAGCTCGCTAGGCGGGTTATCGTCAACCGGTTATCTATGTCTATGTAGATCAGTTGGCCAAAAACACCGCGCGCCATCATAACCTTGCGATCGACATCGCGAATCCAGAACTGGTTGCGGTATGCGCCGTTTGTTATTCCAAGATTGTAGGGTTCGTGAAAAATATCAGGATTTGCATCAAGGGTATCGACTATCCAGTCTAGTGGGACGATCTGTTTGCCGTTGCCAACCCCGCCGTTACAGAGCATCTGGCCAAACCGGGAATAATCACGCAGCGTGGCGTTAAATCCGCCATCAGCCAGAGAGTAGCCGGCAGAATCGACTGTGAAGCAGGCATTTTCCTGCGCCCCAAGTGGTTGCCAAAGTTCCTGGCTGACAAGTTCTGCCAGACGAGTGCGGGTGACGCGCTCCATACAATGGGCGAGCACATCGGTTTCAATCGATCGGTATTCGAAAAGTTCGCCGTGAGGGCGAACAAGATGCTTGAGGCTCAGGATCTGATCCCACATGCATTGAAAGTTTCGGACATTACGATGGGGTTTGCGCCAGCCTGAGGCGATATCGGTCGCGGCTATGTCCGAGTCAGGCGCCTCGTAGTCTTCGTCGTAGCGAACGCCAGAGGTCATATCCAGAGCATGACGTAATTGCGCATCTTGCCAGGCGGTCTGTTTGAGTTCGGGCAGGTAAGTGGTGATGGATTCTTGCGGGTCAAGGAGCCCACGCCCAACCAGAATGCCTGCGATTGCTGAAGTGATTGACTTGGCCATCGACTGCGACAGATGCACAGTGCGCTCGGTCATGTTATTGAAGTAGCGCTCGTAACATAGCTCACCATGATGGATTACGGCGATCCCGTCTGCGTAATTGTTGTTCAGCCAATCGGCGATACAGGTTTTCTCGCCACGATGATCTGAAAATTTGATCTGACCCAGATCAAGTGGGTGTTCGGGAATCTGCCAGCTAGGACCACTACCGCGCCAGACCTCGGTTGTTGGCAGAATTTCGCGGATATGTTGAAACGACCATCGGTTCCAAGGCGGCCGATCCCATAGGTCACGCGGAATGCGGTTCTCTTTTGCAACCGGGAATCCTTGCATCATTTTTTTTGTCATTGGCATATGAGCCGGTTAGCGTGGACAACTCGCGGCACGAATCAGGGCAAGAGGTAAGTAACCGCCAGCGCCTAAATAGAATCGGGCGCTGGCGGTCTTATGGTGAATTACTTCAGCAGGTTATTCCAGATCTTGGTATACATTGCTACGACATCCTGTGGGCAGGGTGGTACAAACTGCGGGGTGCCGGCACCTTCGTAGCCGATGATTTCAGGCGCCTTGCTCATTTCCGGGTCCATGTATTCAGCGCTACCCACGATGGCATTGCCATACCGCGCAAAGTTGGAAATCATCGCGGCGTTCTCCGGGTGCATGATGAAATTAAGGAAAGTCTTGGCTTCCTCAACATTCCGCGCATCCCTTAAGAGTACGACATTGTCCGCCCAGGCCATCAATCCTTCCTTTGGCATAACGTATCGTATCTCTGGGTTCTGTAGCCGCGCACGCATGGATGCGCCGTTCCAGTTATGAGAGGCGTACACGTCTTCCGAGGTGAGCTTCTCGATAACCCCATAGTCGATACTGGCCCAGTTCTTTTTGGATTCAGTCAACAGGGTATTGAGTTTTTTCAGATCCGCTTTGTTACTGTTACAGGTGGGCAGTCCAAGATAGAACAGGCCTGCATTGATCACGTCGCCCATCTCGCTGACCATATTGATCTTGCCTTTAAGAACTTCGGGCGGATCAAAAACCAGAGCCCAGGAGTTGGCTTTGGGGCCGTCATAATGCTTGGTGTTAAGGCTGATGCCCGTTGTGCCCCATTGCCAGGGGGCCCCGTACTCGCGGCCTTTATCAAAATAGACGTCGACATGGTCAGGATGGACATACTTGAAATTCGGCATCTTGTTAACATGGGCTGGAACAATTAAGCCTTCTTCTTTCATCATCATGACGGCATAGTCAGATGGGACCGCTAGGTCATAGCCATGGCCTCCTGCCTTGATTTTGGCAAGCATGGTTTCATTGGAGTCATAGCCATCCAGGTTGACGGTAATGCCAGTTTCCTCGGTAAATTTCTCCAAAAGTTCTGGGTTGGTGTAGTTGCCCCAGTTATAAAAGTTAAGTTCTCCGCCTGCGGATGCTGTGCCCGCTGTGAGCAGGCCAGCAAGCAGTAGGGACAAAGTGCTCTTGATCTTCATTGATAACTCCTCCTTAGGTAAGTTTAAGAAAAGAATGGTGTGTTATTTCTTCCTTGTGGTTAAAACAAACACCAGCCAGACAACTAAAAAAGTGACGGCAAGCAGAACCGTTGACACCGCATTGATCTGCGGTGTTAAACCCCGGCGCAGTTGCCCGATCATCCAGACCGGCAATGTCGTCTCGCCGGGGCCGGCTACCAGCATACTGATTATCACATCATCAAACGATATCACGAATGACAGCATTGCGCCGGCAATGATCCCGGGGATCATCATCGGCAGGGTGACGCGCCTGAAAACCTTCCATGGTGAGGCATAGAGATCGGCAGCGGCTTGCTCCAACGTCAGGTCCATGTCTTGCAAACGGGCACGGATGGGCATATAGGCAAACGGTATGCAAAAGACGATATGCGCGGTTAACAAATAACCAAACCCGTAGACTTGGGTAGCTTGTTTTATGGCGCCGAAAAAAGTGAGAAGTGCTACGGCAGTAACGATCTCAGGGATCATCAGTGGCTGGTTGATGATTCCATAGACCACACTCTGACCTCGAAAAGGCTTTTGTCGGGTAGTGGCGAGTCCCGCCATAGTTGCGCAAGTCGTGGCTACTACCGTAGAAAAAAAGGCGAGTTTCAAAGATAACCATGTTGCATTTTGGACAAAGGTGTTCCGGGCTGCCTCTTCGTACCAGTTAAGACCAAAGTGGGAGAAAACCGTAACGGATCGATCGGCATTAAATGAGAAGAAAATGACAAGTATCAGCGGTAAATACAGCGCGATGAGACAGAAAGTGGCGATTGCGGTAAATCCGGGCAGACGCCTCACGTCGAAGTGCTCACGGTTTCTTATGGCCAGCAACTCAGCCACCTGGGTTGTTCCTGGATTCATTCCTGACGTAGATGATGAGGGCCACCATGACCAGGGCCATCAGAAATAGCGCAAGGGCCGATCCTAAAGGCCAGTCACGGGAAGTGCCGAACTGATTCGATATAAGATTGCCCAGCATGAGACTCTTGCCTCCGCCGAGAATCTTCGGCGTAACGTACGCGCCAATGGAAGGAATAAAGACCAGTATCGATCCCGCAACAATGCCAGGTTTGACCAGTGGAATAATCACTTTTTGCAGAACTTTCCGACGGCTCGCATAAAGATCGTATGCCGCTTCGATGAGCCTGAAATCGAGTTTTTCCATACTGGCGTAAAGCGGCAGGACCATCAGCGGTAGATAGGCATATGCTAGGCCGATCCAGACCGCGGTGGGCGTAAACATGATGTTAAGTGGTTTATCAATAGCGCCAAGATAGAGAAGCACGTGGTTGACGAAGCCCTGTTCGCGAATGAACATCATGATCGCAAATGTTCTGACCAGAAGGTTGCTCCAGAAAGGAAGAGAGATCATGAAGAGCCAGAAGTTACGTTGGCTTAATGGTCGGGTTGCAATAAAGTAGGCCGTGGGAAAGCCAATGACAAGTGTTAGCACGGTGGTTCCCAACGCAAGCCCGATTGATCTCGCAAAGATTGAGCCATGGGCGTAATTAGGACCGAGGGTTTCTTCAAACAGATCCTCCTCCATGACCAGATTGATCCATGCTTGGAAGGTCGGCTCGAAAGAGATGCCCGCATAAGGTCCCGGCGACATGAAGGAATAAAACAGGATGATTGTCAGAGGGGCCAGTCCCGCCAGGCCGATAATGATCATGGCTGGACTGACGAGAAACCAGCGTTTTGCCAACTCCCGTTTTTCAGCCGCGAGTGTGGCCTGTGCCCCGTTGGTTAGTGTCGCAGGAGAATTGGCTTTATCTTGTACCAATTGATTCATTGTCAGTTGGCCAACACTTGGATGCCATCATCGTTGATCAAAATTCCGACTTGGGTTCCGGCATTGACCCGGCTTTTTTCCCCACGTTGATTCTGTTGTCGTATGACAAACTCTTCGCCACTATCCAAGGTCAGGTAGTAATGTGTGTCGGTTCCAAAATAGACTGAGTTATTGACGGTACCCCGAAGGTGTGCATGGCTATTATTGGTGGTTAGAGTTACATGTTCCGGGCGAATGATCACAGTAACGGGCCCGGTTTCAACAGTCGCTGAAGGCAGGGTGGCATCAAACTCGACCCGATCGGTGAATTTGACCTTGCCAGTTTTACCGTCGGCTGCAATCAGTTCTGCTTCAATGAAGTTTGACTCGCCGATGAAGTCAGCGACAAAACGGTTGTTGGGATGATTGTAAATCTCTACCGGAGAGCCGATTTGATGAATTATCCCGTCGCGCATAACAGCAACCCGATCTGACATGGTTAGCGCCTCCTCCTGGTCATGCGTGACAAAGACAAAGGTGATACCGGTTTCGTGCTGCAGCCGCTTCAATTCCAACTGCATTTCCTTTCGCAGCTTGAGGTCGAGCGCGGAAAGTGGCTCGTCTAACAGTAGGACTTTAGGACGTGGGGCGAGTGCCCGTGCCAGTGCAACTCTTTGTTGTTGTCCTCCGGAGATCTGGTCAATCCGCCGGTCGCGAAGCGCTTCCATTCGAACCAGATCCAGCATCTTCGAGACTGTGTTTTCAACTTCAGTCTTTGATCGCGCTTGCATTTCCAAACCAAAACCGATGTTTTGCGCAACAGTCATGTGCGGGAACAACGCATAGTTCTGAAATACCGTATTTACTGGACGTTGAAATGGCGGCAAGGCGCTGATGTCAGTGCCTTCAAGCAGGATTGCCCCATTGGTTGGGTGTTCAAACCCAGCAATCAGTCGCAACAGAGTGGTTTTGCCACAGCCGGAAGGCCCAAGCAGAGTGAAAAATTCGTTTTTTGCAATCGAGACAGATACGTTGTCCAATGCACGAACTTCGTGCTCTGTCGCTTGGGAAAATACTTTGGAAACCCCACGCACTGTGATCGCAACAGTGTCGTTCATGTATTCCCCCTTCAGTATGAAACCCACATTGCTCGACAGCTAATGAGCCGGGCCGGCATTAATATTGTTCTTTCCGTATTGGCACCTATACTCGCCGATCCTGTTTGTTGCTGTCAATTACGCTCGAAAAGGCTGTTCATGGATAGGTTTGATCAATAGGAATCACAACTTTTCTGTCGGTATATCTGATCGGTGTTGACACCTGTAGTGGTGTGCTTTATCAATAATAGTCGGCCAAAAAACTCAAGGTAATTCGTACACCAACGGGCTGGAGAAACAGCGGTATACTCAGATTTGGAGTGACGCAATAGGGCCAGGGGTTTTGGCCCGGAAAAAATGACCAGGAAGTAGTAAGTTCAACCGAAATTCGAAGCTGGAGAGCGCTATGGCCAGAGGAGTAAATAAAGCAATCATCGTGGGCAACCTGGGTCAGGATCCGGAAGTCCGATACACGGCCAGCGGTACC
>Ga0209019_1001027_pt1 | contig 14156 bp, 15 predicted proteins | sample METZYME_3_300m_FD_187549 | JGI IMG/M metagenome (GOLD analysis project Ga0209019, IMG submission 187549) | Marine microbial communities from oxygen minimum zone in mesopelagic equatorial Pacific - METZYME_3_300m (SPAdes) (version 2) | ecosystem: Environmental > Aquatic > Marine > Oceanic... | reverse complement strand
ATAAAGGTAAGATCATACTTGTGGTCGCACATTCTAATACTGTGCCCATATTGATTGCCGATCTTGGGGCTAGTAAAAACGTACCACCGATTGCAGAACATGAGTATGACAATATATATATTGTTTCCATTCCTTGGTTCGGTAAAACAAAAACCATTCGATTGCGGTATGGCATGCCTTACGATCCGGATAATCAAAAAAGAGCAATTAAAAATTAATACTTTACGGTAAAAAATGTGATTCAGAATACGTTAAAAGTTAATACAAGCGAAAGAGGTATTTATGATATTGGTGGACATGTTAAGTCATTGATAAAAGAATCTGGTATTAAAAAAGGAATTTGCAATCTTTTTATTCAGCATACCAGCGCCTCATTGATTTTATGTGAGAATGCGGATCCTTCTGTAAAAAAAGATTTGGAAACTTTTATGGTTACACTTGCCCCTGATGGGGATCCAATGTTTACACATGTTGCTGAAGGCCCCGATGATATGCCAGCTCATATCCGAAGTATCTTAACTCAATCTGACCTTAATATCCCTGTAACAGATGGCTCACTTGCGTTAGGTACTTGGCAAGGAATTTTTTTATGGGAACATCGTCATAAACCACAACGAAGGAAGGTAATTGTAACGATAAACAACTCCTAATTTGTTATCAATGCTTAGTGAAATCTACTTCCATCACATCATAACCAGCGTCATTCATCCCAAGAGATAAATAAGTTTTTTGAGCACGCTTATTATGTTTTTCGATATAAAGTCGAATTCCACAACAACTTAGATTTTTTTTCGCCATGTGTTCTATGTGTTTATATAACGCTGAAAATACTCCGCAGCGACGAAAATTTTCTGTAACATACACACTTGAAATCCACCACATATCGCCATTGCGCCAATCACTCCATTCATAGGTAACCATAAGTTGGCCAATAATTTCATTATTGTTTTCTGCTATCCAATATTGTGCCTTTGAAGGGTCAGTAATTACTGATTTAACACCTAGTTTTACAATGTTTTTATCCAGCAATATTGTCTCTGTTTCTTTAGCCATTAGATAGTTGAAAGTAACAATGGTATTAATATCGTTATTAGAAGCTTTGCGAATTATAAGATTCATTAAGAAGTTTTCTGTCGAATAGTTACAGTTTTTACAAGAAGCCCATTAGTTTTGATGACAAAACTACACAAGCAATCGAAGTTTTCAGAAAATAGCTTTAAAGCGGTCGATTAGGATTAATTAATGCTCTCCACATATGCGCTGATGGACTATTGTCATATCCTAGGCCTTCTTTGGGTTGTTTAAAGTTTCTTCCAATAATATCCACGAAGTCATCAAGATTGGGCTCATTTTCACCAAAGCCATATTGGTCATTGAGAGTAATAAGGCGAGCATGCATATACCACTTGTGTTTTCGTGCATATTTATAGTCGTGTTGTGCATAGGGTTCAGGAGTGAAGTTCTCACCGAACATCCTTTTATAAGATTCAGGATATGTATACCCAACACTTTCATCAGGAAAGAATCGGCATACCTGATGATATTTGATGCCCCAAGCAACTCGTTCGTCCACGTAGGGGGCTACAAAATCCGCACCCCAATATCCATGATCAGCACGTATAAGTGCTTGTACCGTATCATGCACGAGTGCAGCCATTATATGAATTTCGTCTTGACCAGATTTAAGAGCATTTTCAGCTGTTCTCAAACAATGCCGTATAAGACCATCAGTAAAACGTGATTCGTAGAAATCTAGAAGAGTGGGTTTTTCAGGTAAAGGTTTTAAAGTTTTTACTCTATCTGCATTAAAGATAATGCCAGCCCCTTTTCTAATCGTGCTTGGTGGTTCCCCTGGTAATTGGCCAGTTGGTCCACACTCCTCTTTTGTCTCAAGAGTTGCGATCATTTCATCTTCAAGTTTATCTGCTAAAATTGATGCTGGGATTGTTGCAATTGCAGAGGCCCCACCCAATTTAGCAATAAACGCTCGACGATCAATTTTACTTAAGTCCATGATAATTTTTCCCTATATTGTTTGAATATTAGTAAATATACAGACTAGCCACCTATCAATGCGCTTCTACTAAAAATAACGTCGATTCCACAATTTACTCTATTTTAGATACAATTACCATACTGATTTTTTTGTAATAATTAAAAATACTAATTATAACAATTGTATATAAGGAAAAATTAAAGTAATTACTGATATATAAAACTGCCCCGATAGCTCAGTTGGATAGAGCACCAGATTCCTAATCTGGGGGTCAGAGGTTCGAATCCTCTTCGGGGCGCCATTAAATTATTTGAATTTTTAATTTAAACAAGTCATTGTGATATTTTATATCTACTTACATCGCAATATTTAAGCATAAGTTACAGGGAAAAATGATGACATCACTTGCAAAAATAAATAACAAATTAACTTTTCTAATCTTTATTTTTTTTATGAATGACATAAATACATTCGTACTTGCTGAGAATTCCATTCAAATTGATAATAGTATTATTCCTGAGGAAATATCTAAAAATGCTATATCGCTACGAGAATCTTCACTTTTAGATGATCTTTCAGTTGAAATTGTAGAGTCATTAACTACAGAGGTTGGATCTAGAAGAATGGGGACTGAAGGCGATCAAAAAGGCATAGCATGGGCTCTAGAGAAATTTGAACAACTTGGCTACGACCGTTTTTGGACAGAAGAAGTTATACTTGATCGCGGTTGGGAAAGAGGTTCAGCATCTGCTGAAATCTTATCTCCTTATCCACATAACATTGTAATGACTGCCTTGGGATATAGTGTTGGCACAAATGGTGACTTAATCGGAGAGGTTATTGAATTTAAAAATATTGCTGAATTGGAAGCAATTCCAGAAGGCAATACCTTAAACGGAAAAATAGTTTTTATTTCATACAGTATGGCAGATTATCAGCCTGAAGCTGGACAATCTTCAATGGCTGGTTATCGTGAAGGAACAAAAGCCCGTGGTAGGGGGCATGTAACTGCAGCAAAACGTGGTGCTGAAGCAATAATCATAAGGTCAGTAGGTATTGATAATAACCGTTATGGACACACTGGAAGCGGATATGGTTATCAAGATGATATAAAAAAAATACCTGCGGCAGCAATTTCACCGCCTGATGCCATCCTTATTCAAAATATGCTAAAAAGAAGGCATCCTGTTGTAATGAAAATTAACATGACCTCTAAAATTATTGGCCCTAAAAAAAGTGCAAATATTATTGGAGAAATTACCGGTCGAGAAACTCCTGATGAATATATAGTGTTAGGAGCTCATATTGATTCCTGGGATGAAGGAACCGGAGCGCTTGACGATGGGGCTGGAGTTGGCTCGATGATGGCAGCTGCTGCTCTTATCGGTCAAATGGAGCAGAGACCAAAAAGAAGTATTCGTGTTTTATTATTTGCCGGCGAAGAAATAGGTTTTTATGGCGTTAATGAATACATCAAAAAACATAAAAATGATCTTCATCATCATATTCTAGGCGCTGAAGTTGACGGTGGCGGCGGTAGAGCTAATATGTTAGTGCCAGGTGTTGGTGATTCATCATTGAATATTATTCATGAAATGTACAAGTTTATAGCACCACTTGGAGTTGCCCTTAGTGCTGAAAATAATGCCAAAGGAGCTTCGGATATGAGTGTTCTTGGAAGAGCTGGAATGCCCGCATTAAATTTTAATCAAAATTCGAATGATTATTTTAAATACCACCATACTCCTAACGATACTTTCGATAAAATTATCCCTGAAGATATGCGCTATTTGACAGCTGCATACGCTACAATGTTCTATTTAGCGGCTGATATGTTAGTTGACTTTAGAAAGTAAAATTATTAAAAAAATTAAATAGTCCAAACAACATGTAACTTTTAAATCTCCTGAAGATACTTTAGAAGTGAGTAATTATGATTAATCGTCGAAATTTTACAATTGGGGCAATAGCGGGTGGCTTATCTTCCTCCTCTCTAGTTTTTGGTCAACAACTATCCACTCAAAACGCATTGATAATTGATGCTATGGGTGAAATACGTGATGTATATACCGATGATCTTGTATTAGAAATTATTGATTCTGGTTTAAACGCTATTACGGTTACTCTTTGTGATCCAAAGACTTATGAAAGTGGAGCATATCAAGCCGCCATAAATGGTCTATGGGATTACGATAGGCTTATTAAAAGAAAAAATAAATTTTATGCAAAAGCTTTGTCAGTTAAAGATATACATAAAGCAAATCAGGAGAAAAAAATAGCAATTTTTTTTCTATTTCAAAATTCAACTCAATTTGGCCGGAATCTTGATAATGTCGATATTTTTTATAACTTAGGTGTTCGTTCAAGCCAAATAACCTATAACTGGCAAAATTGGGCGGGTTCTGGTTGTAATGAAGAAAATGGTTCAGGATTAACTCGTTTTGGATATCAATTGGTTGAAAAAATGAATGAAATCGGAATGTTGATTGATCTTTCACATGCAGGGATGAGAACTATGAAAGATACTATTTCTGCATCAAAGGAACCAGTAATAATATCTCATACCTGTTGTAAAGCTCTCTATAATCATAACCGAAATACAACTGATCAAAATATTCGAGCTGTTGCTGAAAAAGGGGGTCTAGTTGGTATCACGCAAATGCGCCCGTTTATGACGCTCGAACAAAAAAATGCGGTACATTTTTATTATGAACATATAGAGCATGCAGTAAACGTAGCTGGTATTGATCATGTTTGTATTGGTAGTGATAGAGATCATCGTAGATTGGTGATGACTGATGATTATCTTCAGGAATTAAAAAGAGAAGAGGGTGAAAATTTTGATCCTACCATGTGGCCTCTGTATTTTGAGGAACTCAATGGCCCCAGAAGAATGGAAACTATTTGGGACGGTTTAAAGAATAGGGGAATGTCTGAAGATCAACTTGAAAAACTTATGGGTTTAAATTTACTGCAGTTGTATCAAAAGATTTATGGGTAGAATTCTGTAGTCTTAATGAACGTACTAATTATTTTTTTTCTATTTCAGATAGGTTAGTTTCCTTCCAGGTAAAAAAATAAATAATACGGAGTAATAAATTGACTATACAAACACAACAAATTCAATATGAGGACAACGGTGTGATTTTAGAAGGTCATGCAGCATGGGATGATATATCTAACGATCCAAAACCAGGTGTTCTAGTTTCTCATGCATGGGGAGGCAGGACTGATTTTGAAGATGAAAAAGCACAAAAACTTGCTGAACAAGGTTACGTTGGATTTGCTCTTGATTTGTATGGTCAAGGGATTGTTGGGTCAGATCCAACTGAAAATGCAGCATTAATGCAACCTTTTCTTGATGATAGAAAATTATTGCAGAAGCGTATGATATTAGCCGTAGATCAACTTAAAAAATTAGAACAAACGAATCAAGACCAATTAGCAGCAATTGGTTTTTGCTTCGGAGGGCTAGCTGTATTAGATTTAGCTAGAATAGGTGCGCCAATATCTGGAGCGGTGAGTTTTCATGGTTTGCTTGGACCTCCTAATAATACTTGCGAAAATAAAATCACTGCAAAAATATTACTTCAGCATGGCTGGTTAGATCCCTTAGCTACTCCCGAGCAAGTTTTAGAGTTTGCCAAGGAGATGTCAAAGATGGATGCTGATTGGCAACTTAATGCTTATGGCGGAGCTATGCATGCTTTCACAAAACCAAACGCCAATGATCCTAGTAATGGAATGGTATATGATAAAGTCGCTGAAAAACGATCATGGGAGTCAATGTCATCTTTTCTTGATGAGATATTTTCTTGAATTAGATTAAAGATTTTTTATTGTCTTTCGTGCAAATGCAAATAATATTAAACCAATACCTAACAAACTGAGTGTTAACTTCCAAGCATCTATGTTTGATTGAGCGGCAATCCAAACACAAACCAAGAAAGCTATAATTGGTATTGTGTAGCCCCCTACAAGTGATAATGACTCAGCTTTTGCTTTCTCATCAGCACTCTTAATGATAATTGGAAGGGCACAAATGCTTGCAATATAGGATAAAAGACGTGTTAGTGAGCTTGCTATTACTAGAAAAACAAAGGAGCCTGATAATGCAAATACTAAACTTAAAATTCCAAAAAATAATATTGAATTAGCAGGCGTCTGATATTTAGTGTGTATATTACCAAACCATTTAGGTAATAAGTTTTGCTCAGATAATGAAAAAGTTAGCCTTGGAACAGCAAGCATCAATGATCCAAGATTTCCTCCAATCGAGAATACAGCAGCGAGAGCAATTATAATTATACCTACAGGCCCGAATAATGCTTCTCCAAGTGATACTAATGTAATATCGCTCCCACCGGAGGGCAATACTGATATAAAAACTAATGCAATAAGAAAGTAAATAATTCCTACGAACAATACTGTTTTAATCATAGCGTCAGGTAAAGATTTCTTGGGATCAGTTGATTCTCCTGAAACGTAAGTTGCTGATTCAAAGCCGACAAAAGCATATACAAGTAATAAAATTGTTTCCCCTAATTCATTAATATTTGGTAAATTAGGTTGCAAGAATACATCTGAAGAAACATGTTTTAATCCTATCAAAATTAATAAAAGGATAGGAGTCAGTTTAAGAATAGTAAATACGCTTAAGGTTCGAATTCCATCTTTAACGCCAATATAATTCACCCACGTTAACCCTAAACAGGTGATCGTTATAACAGCAGCTCTTCCTTGACCAGTATTTGCCCATGGTAAAATTGTGCTGAGGTAAAGTACAAGTGCATTTGAATTAGCGCCAAATGCGGTAACACGACTAATATAAAGAATCCAACCAGTACTAAATCCTGTGAGAGGACCAAATGCTGCCTTCGTATAAAGTATAGGTCCTCCAGAGTCTTTAAAATAGCTAGCAAGTTGACCAAAAGTAAGTACCACAGTAATAATACCTAGACCTACAAAAAGAAATAACCATGGACTAGCAGTTCCTGCATTTGTTGCGACAATAGCTGGTAAAGTGAATATTCCAGCGCCAATAATTGAGTTTAATGCAAGTAAAGCAATACCAACGAATCCAACAGTTCGAACGAGTAAATTTTTGTTATTTTTTTCTTCTGTGGTTTTATCCAAGATATTCTCTACTAATTAGTTTTTTATTAGTTACCAAAGGGCTCTATATAGGTCGATGGAACAGTTACCCCTTTATAATTTGCTGGAATGAATACACTTGAGTTTATAGTTTCTTTAATTGCTTTCCTACATTTTTCGCTTATTTGTAATCCGCTTCCTTTGGTGAGGCTAATATTACTTTGTTGGCCTATTTCATTAACATGAGCTTTTACCCACACAGTAAATCTTTGGTGACGAGGACAAATTTTTTGCCAATTTTCTTTACCGATTGAGCGTTGGGCCGCGAAGTGCTCAATACCATACGCTTCAATATTTTCTTTATACCCAGGATTGGGATAAAAATAAATTTCTTTGGATTCTCCTTGTTGAATGAAATGCACAAGGTACTGAAAATAAGTAATAAGTATTTTTCCATTGTGAGTGGCGGGGGCAAAGCGTGATTTTTTAACTGCTTTATTAATTTCTATTACATAAACTTCATCTCCAGGTTTTTTTATATAGCATCCACTATTATTTAATTTTCCATTTTTTTTAATAATTCCAGAACAACTTATTGTAGCGGTAGAATCTCCTCGAATATCAGGAAAGCTTATAAAATTTTTAATTGATGTGTCATTATCTCCAAAACCGGTAGATGTTTTGTTTGCATGTGTTTTTCCGGTTGTTATAAGAGTGAATAGTATTACTTTTAATAACATTTTCATTTATTTTTCACCACACTTCAAATTACCAAGATGCCATGTAAGTTGTGTTTTATCATGTAATAAAAAACACTGACCTCCATCGAGTATTAATTGATACTTTTCTGGATGTCTGCTATTTCTTCCTATCCCTTGGGGCTGTTCTATTGACTGCATTTTAGTGGGCTCAATAATGATAATGCTATCATGAATAAAAGCAGTCTTTGAAAGAGTGATTTCTGTTCCATGTAATGACGTGGAGATAATATCTTCGAGAATCTTTGTGGCTTTTGGCTGAGAATTAATCAAAATAGCTGGGACATATGTTCGTTGATCTGGCATAACGCATGAACTTAAAAAGAATAATGCTACTACTTTTAATATTTTTACAGTCATGAATATCTTACATTATTCTATTTTTATGCCACATAGATTTTTTAATATAATATTTTTTGATTGTTTTTTGTTTTGATTTTTTTTGTTGAGATAAGCTTAGGCTAGTTGGATTATCACATGATTCTGTTAGGTAGTAATTGATTGCTTTAGTTAAACTTGTTTCCGAAGAATTTCCTAATTCATAACTTAGATCATCGTTAGCAAAACAGCCTTTTATTTTTACCCCCATAGAATTAACTTCATTTTCTGGAGAAAATCCGTATGCATAATCACCAAACCCTTTTGCGTTGACACCTTTAAATTGAATTGTAAAGTATGTGACAGAGCAGTTGTCTTGAGGATAAAATCCATATGGTTTTCCACAAGTTGTTGAACCTATTTGTATTACCTCTACATCTACTCCTTGTAAGGCGTTTATAATTGCTTCACTTGCAGAGCAGGTGTCCTCACTTGTAATAACAAAAACTTTAGAAAGCTCTAGTGTTGGAAGAGGGATTCCTTGTGATAAAGTAGACAAACCGATAGTTGTTGTATAAAAAGGCATAGGCGTTATAGGGTCACCCCATATATCAGTTATTGGGTACTTATCATTAAATTCTGTCAATTCAAAGGATCGTCCTGCAGTTGCTACAGGCCCGGCGATCATATAAGCCAATTGACTGGCAATAGCAAGATAGCCGCCACCATTATAACGCAGATCAATTATAAGACCCGATATGTTGTTTGATTTGAGTTCAGTAATGGCGTCATACAGTCCTTTTTCAGAGGTTGCAATATGATCATTAAACAACATGTAACCTAAGTCACCGCTTCCTGTAGAAATTGTTGATACTTTTTGAACTGGGGTGGAGGTAATTTTACTAGACTCCATTTCAATAGAGCGCAATTCAGATGTACTTGTGTCACGAATGACGAATGAATGAGTTTCACCAGTTGCATTCGGATATAAGCCATTATTCAATGAAACTGTATCATCGCTCGTAGCATTAACACCATCGATACTAATAATTTCAGCACCTCTTTTCAGGCCTACATTAGGCTGAGTTGCTGGTGTATTTGGATCTGTATATGCAACAAAAATTTTTCTTTCTGATGAAGTTCCTGAAAATATCCAAGTAGCACCATAACCAACCGAGATTCCAGACTGAGCTAATGCCGCCCATTCATCAGAAGGCATGGAGAAATGGAATCTATCATGAGGTGCTTTTAGAAGGTTGAAATACTCTGACGTTGTGGACAATGCAGGGTCAACATCTACAATCTGATCATACCAAAGATACGTATCATTACTAAAAGAACGAAGATAATGGTTTTGGTCCAATATCGTCCCACTTATGTCTAGGTATGTCTGATTTGTAAAGGGATTGATAACTTCCAGTCTAGGATTGACGCATCGATTTTTATAGGTAGACGCAGGCAAGAAAATGTTCGGCGTCCACCCGTAGTTATTTGTAGTAGTTGCAGTAGTCGTAGTGTTTGATATTTTGCTTGTATTATTATAACCGCCACCTCCGCCACCACAGGAGCTGATGAGAACAAAGATCAGAAAGCTCTGTATAATTTTTTTCTTTTGTTTCATTATTAATTAATCTAGGTATATTTTACACAATTGGTTAGATACTAAAGCATAAGTAACTTTAGTTTTATTTTCCAATAAAATTGTTGCCCCTTTGTCCAGGAGGAATTATGCAAAATAGTAATATAAACAAAGTTAGAAAAAATCAAAGAAGAAACTTTCTTAAATATCTGATTGCAACTGGAACGACTTCATCATTATTAGCCTGTGGAAGTAAAGCTCAGAGAAGAGAAAGAAATCTAAATAACCCTCTTTTGTGGGCCGTTGCTTGGAAACAAACTGCAGCCGAGTATGGTGCATTGTGCCACCAAGCTTTTAATCTCGCTAAATTAAGGGTTGAAATGGCAATCGAAAGTGATGATGGGGAAAAACCACTGGCCGTCATAACTGATATGGATGATACAGTAATACACGCGGCAAGTTATTGGGGTTATTTAATAAAACAAGGTAAAGATTTTTTTGATGACAAGGTGTGGGACGATTGGTTACCTAACAATCTAATAACAGCCGTTCCAGGCTCTTTAGATTTTTTGCGTTACTGTGCAGAGAATAATGTCGAGATATTTTATGTGACCAATCGAGATCAGGGCGAACGAACATATGAGTATGCTTTAGATCAACTAAAATCTCTAAATTTTCCATACGCGGATAAAAATCACCTGACAGTTTATCGGGATACTTCAGACAAAATGCCAACTAAACTGAGCGTATCAAAAAAGTATAATCTTGTATTAATGTTAGGTGATAATCTTAATGACTATAAACGTGACTATTACGTAAAAGATATTGATCAAAGATACAACTTAATGGAAAAAGACAACCATGATTATGGAAACAAATTTATAGTATTACCAAATCCTACTGATGGACACTGGGTCAGGGCGATATTTGGGGAATCAGAACCACTACCGAACGATGATAATAGAAGTTTACTTTTTTCAGCTGCTACACGTGTATCCTGGAATGGAAAGTAAGTTCTTAAGCTAAAAATATAGATAAAAATGAATATCCGTGTTCTTGCAGTAACAGTAAATCCTGATAGACCAACGACTGAATCTTTTATAGGTCTCCATCGTTCCGGAATAGATATTACTGTTATTTGTAATATTCAGTTTCCGCACTACCAGAAATTAATTGATGCTGGAATACCTACTTTAGATATAAATTTAACCAAAAATGTAACTTTTAAAACAGTACTAGCTTTAAGGAAAGAGATGACTATAGGTGAATATGACATTGCTCATACCTATAATAATTCTGGATTAACGAGTGCGTTAATAGCTTCTTTTGGATTGCCAATTAAAATAGTTGCCTATCGCGGAATTGTTGGAAATGTAAACTATTTCGATCCAATTTCATGGATGAGGTTTTTAAATCCTCGTATTGATCGAATTATTTGTGTTTGTGATGCAATTAGAGATTATTTTCTTAATATGAAACCAAGATTTCTTCGAATGCCAAGGAATCGCCCAGTTACTATCTATAAAGGACATAAGTTAGATTGGTATCAAGAATCTCCAAAAGATTTGGCTGAGTTTGGGGTTCCAGACAATTCATTTGTTGTTGGATGTGTAGCTAACTCGAGACCAAGAAAAGGAATTGAATATCTTGTAGAAGCCATTGCCTTATTACCTAAGGATATCAATGTTTGTTTACTCTTAGTCGGGCACATGAAAGGCTATAAATTAGACAAAGCCATCAATAATAGCCTAGAAAAGCATCGCATATATTTACCTGGTTTTTGTGATAATGCACCAACTATTAGTGCTTCATGCGATGTATTTTGCCTCCCCTCAGTTAAGCGAGAAGGTCTACCGAGGGCCGTTATTGAAGCCATGGCTTATGGGGTACCGGCAATTGTAACTGATTCAGGGGGAAGTCCGGAATTAGTGCAGAATGGTAAAAGCGGAATTGTTATTCCAATAAGAAATGCAAAAGCTATCGCAGACTCTATTGAGAAACTCTATAGAGATCCTGAGTTTAAAAAAAGTTTAGGAATGAATGCAAAAGAACGTATAGATGTACACTTTGATAATGATGAAACTGTCAAACAAACTATTAATGTTTATAGGGATTTATTATCAGTATAAATCAGTAGATCTATATTATTTACAACCTATTGGATTGGGATAAATGGAAACCAGTCACTACGTAGTTTTTGCCCTGATTTCATTTGGTGCCCGGGAAATGGAGGTGACGTTGCTCCAGGCCTTTTAATATATCTTGAGTCATCTCCAAAAAACCTTAAAGATAACGCTCTTCTCGTATCGTTAGTAAAGTTTCCCTTAGCTCCATGGACAGTTTTAAAATTAAATGCAATGACATCGCCAGGTTCTAAGTCCCAATGTAGGACTTTAAAATTTTCTGAATCAGATTCAGGATCTGGAATAGGGCGGTACTCGTTTTTATCGGCATAAAAATTTTCTTCCGATAGCCAACGGATTGGTATCACGGGTCTTTTCCATTTATGAGAGCCCGCTATGAATTGTAATGAATTTTCTTTCACTGGATCAATGGGGATCCAAAAACTTACTGTTTGTTCTCCATCCACGAAATAATAGGGTGCATCTTGATGCCAAGGAGTGGTTGTTTCAGTTTGTGCTTCTTTAACAAGAACATGGTCATGAAAGAATTGCACAGATGATGAATTCATAAGTAATGATGCGATGTTTGCGATGGGAGAATTAAAAACAACTCTCTCAAACTCTTTTATTCTATTCCAGTTGCAATAATCTTCAAAGAAGCGACCTTTTTCATCAGGCTTTGTATTTTCACCAAAATATATTCCTGGTGAGTCAATATTTTTTTTTATTCCCTTAGCTATGTCTTTAATCCATGGTTTGAATAAACCATATATAGGAATAACACCATTTTGTTGGTAATTATTAATTTGTTTTTTAGTTAATAAATTCTTCATTATCAATAACTAGGTAACAATATTTATCTAGATTAGTTCACGTTGACCTGGCTGCCAATGTGTCATATTGATTTGCGCGGATCCTATTCCTATGGATCTTACCCATTTCGCAGCAGCATCCAAAGTAACCCAAGATTTTATTTTTCCTTTATGTGTTTCTGCAGTTATGGATCCATTTGGTGTGTAAGCTTCTATATGGAAACGAGCGCCATGACCTATAATGAGAATTTTATTGATAGCTCCTGCAGAAACCATAGCTTTTAACATTTTTTCATCCATTTTTATTCTCTCTGTTTTTATTTCTAGACTCGATTATTTTTATACCTCTTTCTACGCAATGACGGCGTATTAACATTTCAATCATATTTGCTACACTGCGATGTTCTTGATCTGCAGCAAGACGAATACCTTTTTTGAGGTAAGGGGATATGCGAAGATTTAATGTGGCAGTTTTAATTTTCATATAGCTATACAAATAAAAGTAATTGTAACGCATAATGCATTACTTGTAAATCTTAAATTTAAATTATTAATATTATTGATTAATATTCAATAACAATTAGAATTCAAGCACCAAAATACATTAATTTCTGACAGCAAAAGGATTTTATTGTTTTGAAAGACTTAAAAAATAAAAAAGCAGGTTTAGTATCTGGATTTATAGCCTATTTTTGGTGGGGCTTTCTAGCTTTGTTTTTTAAATATGTAGATCAAGTTCCGTCAATGGAAGTTTTTGCTCATAGAGTATTTTGGGCTGTCCCATTTGGTGCAGCAATCCTTCTTTTGAGAAAAGATTTTACTGAAGTCAAAAAAGCTTTCTTAAATACCAAGATTCTATTTTATTTAACGCTTTCTGCGTTAATGATCAGCGTGAATTGGTATCTATTTATTTTTGCTGTTCATCAGGATCAGATTTTGCAAGCAAGTCTCGGTTATTATATTAATCCTTTATTTCATGTGTTAGTCGGCGTTGTCTTTCTAAAAGAAGGTTTACGAAAAAATCAGTTTCTTGCAATTATCATTGCAACGATAGGTGTTCTTATTTTGACGATAAATTATGGAAAATTTCCTTTAATATCTATATCTTTGGCAACATCTTTTACCGTGTATGCGGTAATAAGAAAAAAGGTAGATATCGGTGCAATGGCAGGGCTTTTTATTGAGACATTGATTATTTTTCCATTCGTTGCCATATATATATTTTGGCTGATGAAAAATAATTTAGCTGTTTTTGGGTTCAATTATCAACCATTAACATTGGCATTAATTTTGGCAGGGCCATTTACAATTATACCGCTTGTAACATTTGCATATGCTGCAAGACGCCTCCGATTAGTGACAATAGGCATGATGCAGTTTCTGTCGCCAACTATTCAATTTTTAATGGCTTTATATTTTGGCGAACCTCTTACAAAAGCATATATTGTTTGTTTTATTTGTATATGGGTTGCTGTT
>Ga0209019_1001022_pt1 | contig 14188 bp, 9 predicted proteins | sample METZYME_3_300m_FD_187549 | JGI IMG/M metagenome (GOLD analysis project Ga0209019, IMG submission 187549) | Marine microbial communities from oxygen minimum zone in mesopelagic equatorial Pacific - METZYME_3_300m (SPAdes) (version 2) | ecosystem: Environmental > Aquatic > Marine > Oceanic | place... | reverse complement strand
AAGAAAGATAAGAGATAAAACGGCAGTAATCTTAGCTAATGGACTTAAGGAACTGTTGGGTCCAAACATTGTATTACCTGAACCACCACCAAAAGCACTACCTATATCTGATCCTTTACCTTGTTGAAGTAAAACAAGTGCAATTACTAATAGTGCAGTTAAAATATAAAAGAAGATTAATAAAGTCTGCATTAATGATTTCCTGGTTTTAATTATTACTTAAGACAATGTTGCAAAATTCTTGATATTGTAAAGAAGCGCCACCAATAAGTAACCCCTGTACTCCTTTAATTGAGAGTATATCCTTTGAACTAGATGAATCTACACTGCCTCCGTAGGATACTCCTAGGAATCCTCCTTTTTGATAAGAGATGACCTCATCATTTATTTCACTATGGACTTTATCTATATAATCTATGGTTGCTGCAGTACCAGATCCAATAGCCCAAACGGGTTCATAAGCTATCATAAATTCATTCAACTCTACTTTCTTAACTGTTTGTAATTGTTGCTTCAGCACCTTTACAGTTTGATTTTCTTCTTTATCCTTTAAAGACTCCCCAATACAAAAGACAACCTTTAACCCCTCCTCTGAAGCTGATTTAAGCTTCTCTAGTAATAATGAATCTCTTTCTTTAAAAATATCTCTTCTTTCAGAGTGGCCAATTATTACAAACTCTGAGCCTATACTTCTTAGCATTGCCCCGTCTATGCCACCAGTTAGAGATGAAAAGCTACTGGGATCTATATTTTGAGCACCCAAAGAAATATTTAAATTAGTTTTACTTATAAGATGGGAAGCTTCTGATAAAAAACATACTGGTGGGCAAAGTAGACACTGTTTTTGAAGTGATTTATCTAAAGTTTTACCAACTCCTTCAAGCCAATCTGAAAGCATAGATTGGGAACCATTCATTTTCCAATTTGCTATAAACATAAGTTCTATGCTGCTTTTCGAATAAACTCAGATAATTCTTTAGCTAATTCATTAGCTAGTTGTATTGATGAAGCTTCAACCATAACTCTTAACAGGTCTTCTGTACCTGATGGCCTAATAAGCACTCTACCGTCATTACCCAGTTTCTTTTCTAACTTAGAAATTTCAGACCTGACTGCAGAATTCATTAACACTCGAGATGGTTCATCAACTTCAAAACTGATTAATTGTTGTGGTAATTTCGTAAAATTTTTCAAAGCTTTAGAGATATCAAAGTCTACACCCTTTAAACTATCAAGTAGCTTTAAAGAAGCAATGAGAGCATCTCCTGTTGTTGTATGATCTAAACAAATGATGTGACCAGAAGGCTCTCCACCCAAAATCCAATTTCTTTCTCTTAATGCCCTTAAGACATATTTATCCCCCACATCGGTTCTCAAGAAATCCATACCTTCATTCCTTAAATATAATTCTAAGGATTTATTTGTCATTAGAGTTCCCACAATCCCTTCATAAGACTTATTTTGTGGATTAATAGAATTTCTGGAAATTAATGTATAAAGAAGGTCATCTCCGTCTAACACTGTTCCCTTCTTATCTATTACAGCCAGCCTGTCTCCATCTCCATCGAAAGCAACTCCCAGATCTGCTCCTTTAGAGATAACTTCTTCTTGTATTTTTTTTGGATTTGTTGATCCACAGCCATCATTAATATTGATTCCATTTGGAGAAGTGCCTATTTCTATAACCTTACACCCTAATTCACTGAAAATACTTGGAGCTATTGAGTAATTAGCTCCATTGGCACAATCAACTGCCAAAGTAAGTCCACTTAAGTCTAGGTTTTGAGTGGTAGCTAAACAAAAATCGATATACCTTTGTTGCGCATCCATTAACCTGTTTGCTTTTCCCAGTTCTATAGAATCCACAACAAAACTCTGATCTAGAAGAACTTCTTCTAGTCTTTTCTCAACACGATAATCAAGCTTGTAACCTTCTTGACTAAAAAATTTAATACCATTGTCACTGAATCTATTATGAGAAGCACTTATTACTAGCCCCGGTTGGTTAGTAGATTTTGCTAAATAAGCTACTCCAGGTGTAGGCATAGGACCAACTAAAGTTACATCAATTCCTGCTGAGATGAACCCTGCTTCTAGAGCAGATTCAATCATATACCCAGAAATTCTAGTATCCTTCCCTATCAAGACACTTTTTCCGATACCTGTCTCCTTTAGAATAATTCCTGCTGCCCAACCTAGCTTAACCATAAACAAAGGATTCATTTTAGATTCAACTGGACCTCTTATACCATCAGTGCCAAAACGCCAATCTAAAGGAAAGTACTCAGGTATGTTTTTTAAAGCCATTGGTCAAAAATTGTTAACGTAAAACTACCTTAACTTTGTTCTGCAGCATCCCCTACTGAAGGGTCTTTCTTTTCTTTATTTTCAGTTTTATTTTCTTTAGTCCCTGGAGCTCTAGGTTTTGCACCAGCCATAATGTCGTCTATCTGTTCTGAATCTAAAGTTTCGTATTCAACTAACGATTTCGCCATTAAATGAAGATTTTCTAAATTCTCTTTTAGTAGGTCCGTTGCTTTTTCATAACAAGTAGAAATTATTAATTTAACTTCTTTATCAATTTTTGAAGCAGTTTCATCAGAGATATCTTGTTTAGCACTTCCAACTGATCTCCCTAAAAAAGGCTCATCAGTATCATCTCCATAACGCAGGGGTCCCAACTCTTGAGAGAGGCCCCATTTAGTAACCATGTTACGGGCCAACTCTGTAGCTCTCTCTATATCATTAGAAGCTCCGGTAGTAATTCCTTTTTCTCCATATATCAATTCTTCTGAGATTCTACCTCCGTATAAACCACAAATCCTGTCTAAAATATATTGACGGCTATGGCTATATTTATCCTCTTCAGGTAGAAAAACTGTAACTCCTAAGGCCCTTCCTCTTGGAATAATAGTTACTTTATAAACAGGATCATGTTCTTCTAGTAGTCTTCCAACAATTGCATGGCCAGCCTCATGATAAGCCGTTTTAAGTTTATCTTCTTCAGACATAACCATAGACCTTCTCTCAGTGCCCATCATTACTTTATCTTTAGCAAAATCCATTTGCTCCATCCCTACAAGTTTCTTTCCAGATCTAGCCGCAAATAAAGCAGCTTCATTTACTAGATTTGCTAGATCAGCACCTGAAAACCCAGGAGTTCCCCGTGCAATTATAGAAGGATCTACATCTTCTCCTAGTGGAACTTTTTTCATATGAACCTTAAGGATTTGCTCTCTTCCTCTAATATCAGGAAGTGGGACAACAATCTGTCTATCAAATCTACCTGGCCTTAATAAGGCTGGGTCTAAAACATCTGGTCTGTTGGTAGCAGCAATAATAATTATTCCTTCGTTTTGCTCAAAACCATCCATTTCAACAAGAAGTTGATTTAAGGTCTGCTCTCTTTCATCATGACCTCCACCTAAACCTGCACCCCTATGTCTTCCAACTGCATCTATTTCGTCTATAAAAACTATACAAGGTGCTTGCCTCTTTGCTTGTTCAAACATATCCCTTACTCTTGAAGCCCCTACTCCTACAAACATCTCAACAAAATCAGATCCTGAGATTGTAAAGAATGGAACTTGAGCTTCTCCCGCAATAGCTCTGGATAAAAGAGTTTTACCCGTTCCTGGTGACCCTACCATGAGTATTCCCGTAGGTATCTTTCCTCCAAGTTTTTGAAATTTTGATGGATCCTTCAGAAAGTCTACTATTTCCTGAACTTCTTCTTTAGCCTCTTCTATACCTGCGACATCAGAAAAGTTTGTTTTAACTTTACCCCCCTCTAACATCTTTGCTTTGCTTCTGCCAAAGCTCATGGGTCCAGATTTTCCAGATATCCCTCCTTGCATTTGACGCATAAAGAAAATAAATACAGCAAGAATTATTAGTATTGGAAAACTAGCAATTAAGAGTTGTTTCAAGATTGACTGCTGTTCGGGCTTCTCTCCAATAACAGAGACTCTGTGGTCTTTAAGTACTTCACTAAGATCATCTTGCAAGAAAGGAGGTTTAACGGTTTCAAAGCTTTTTCCATTAACTGTTTTTCCTGTAATGGTGTAATTATCATTTTGAAATTCGACACTTAAAACTTGATCACTCTCAACTTGAGCTATGAATTCAGAATAACTAATTACCTCGCTTTGAGATTCAGAAGAAAAGTTGCTGAAAACAGTGAACAATGTCACTGCTATAAAGAGCCACATTAAAATATTTTTTACTAATTCACTCATTTTTTCTTACCAACCCCAAGGATATAGGTTTCTTTAGAATTTGCTCTCGAAGAATCTGGTTTTCTAATTTTAACCTTTTGGAAGTTAGTTTTCATATAAATCATTAATTTGTCAAAATTTTCACCATGAAATACTTTACATAAAGCAGTTCCTTCTACTTTTAAAAAATTATCAATACATTGCCTAATTTCTATAAGAATAGCGTCCATTAAGGCGTTATCTCTATCTCTTATACCACTTATATTTGGGGCAATATCAGATAAAACAACGTCAAATGGCAGAATATTTTCATTTAAGACTTCAAAATCACTAACACAAAGTTTTTCTAGGCCTTTATTTATGAAATAAACCGACTTTAATGGCTGCATAATCTTTTTATCTACCCCAAAAATTAAGCCTTTTTTGCCTACTATTTCTTTGCAGACTTGAGACCATCCTCCTGGACTACTACCTAGATCTAAGACTTTTGCATGGGGTTTAATAAAGTTGTCTTTTTTTTGTATCTCTAGAAGCTTAATGGCGGACCTTGACCTATAACCATGAGTTTTAGCTAACTTAGAAAAAGTATCTGCTTTTTTGTATATTGCTTTAGATGATTTGGTCAAATTTAGATGTGATGAATAGACAAGATTTCATATTCCTTTTTTCCACCAGGGGTCTCCAAATTTATAAGATCCCCTTCAGATTTTCCAATTAGACTTCTAGCTAAGGGTGAATTAACAGATATCTTACTCAACTTAGCATCTGCTTCATCTTCCCCCACTATCTTATAAGAAGTTAAATTACTATCTTTCAAGTCCTGTATTTCAACCGTAGTTCCAAAAATTACCTTCCCAGTAGGTTCTATATCTAATACATCTATAATTTGAGAATTAGCCAACTTGCTTTCAATATCTCTGATCCGTGATTCAATTAGGCCCTGTTGTTCTTTTGCAGCATGATATTCTGCATTTTCTTTCAAATCACCATGCTCTCTAGCTTCAGCTATAGCTTTCACTACATTGTTTCTATCGACAGATTTAAGCTTTTGAAGCTCTTCTCTGAGAGAGGACTCACCCTCTTTTGTCATGGGATAACGAGGCATTAGTTTAGTTTCGTGTAAATTTATAGTTTAGCATGAAGGTCTTGTAATCGATCTACATCCCAATCTTCTTTATTTCTTAGAACCGAACAAACTGCCCTCCCTCCTTCCAAAGTTGTAGTGCAGTAGATTTTCTCTTCTAAAGCTGTTCTTCTTATGGAAGCAGAATCCAAAATTGATTGTCTTCCTTCCGTGGTGTTAACTACTAATTGAATTTCACCATTTTTCATCATATCTACAACATGAGGTCTTCCTTCAGCAACTTTCTTTACAATAGTTACAGGAAGGTCACTTGCAGAAATGAAAGCTGCTGTACCTTTAGTGGCAACTATTCTGAAACCTAAATCGTGAAACTCTTTAGCTAATTCTGCAACGAATTCTTGATCAGAGTTTCTCACGCTAAGAAAAACACATCCCTCAGAAGATATATTTTCGCCCGCTCCTATTTGAGCTTTAGCATAGGCTTCAGCAAAACTTTTTCCAATCCCCATAACTTCACCAGTGGATTTCATTTCAGGTCCAAGAATCGGATCTACCCCTTGAAATTTTGAAAATGGAAGTACTGCCTCTTTCACAGAAAAGTATTGAGGGATAATCTCTTTAGTAAACCCTTGTCTTTTTAAAGAAATTCCTGACATGCATTTTGCACCTACTTTAGCTAAAGAGTGTCCAATGCATTTTGAAACAAAGGGGATGGTTCTAGAGGCCCTAGGATTTACCTCAAGTAAATAAAGAATATCATCACAAAGAGCTAATTGGACATTTATAAGGCCAAGTGCCTTTATTTCCAAGGCTATTGATTTAACCATGGAATGAATTTCTTTAATTAGCTTACTATCTAGGTTGTAAGGAGGTAAAGAACAAGCAGAGTCCCCTGAATGGATACCCGCTTGTTCAATATGTTGAAGAATCCCTCCAATAACCACTTCTTTACCATCACAAACTGCTTCAATATCTAATTCAATTGCTTGATTTAAAAAACTATCTAATAAAACAGGGCTTTCTTCACTTGCCTCTACTGCATCAACTAAATAATTTTCTAAATCTTTTTGGTTGTAAACTATTTCCATAGCCCTTCCTCCAAGAACATAAGAAGGCCTAACTACCAAAGGAAACCCTATTTCAGTAGAAACTTTCATAGCCTCTTCCTGATTAGTTGCTAATCCATTGGGAGGCTGAGTCAGTTTTAGTTTGTGAACGAATTTTTGAAATCTTCCTCGATCCTCTGCTAAGTCTATTGAATCAGGAGATGTTCCCCATATAGGCACACCATTCTTTTCTAGTTCTTTAGCTAATTTTAAAGGGGTTTGACCGCCGTATTGGACTATAACTCCAAGCGGTTTCTCCAACTCAGTAATAGTAAGCACATCTTCAGTAGTAATGGGCTCAAAATACAATCTATCGGAAACATCATAGTCAGTAGAAACGGTTTCTGGATTGCAATTTACCATTATTGATTCATATCCTTCTTCTTTCATGGCTAGAGCTGCATGTACACAGCAATAATCAAATTCTATCCCCTGACCTATTCTGTTTGGCCCTCCTCCCAAAACTATTACCTTCTTTTTACTGGAAGGGTTAGACTCACATTCTTCTTCATAGGTTGAGTACATGTAGGCAGTTGATGATTCAAATTCGGCTGCGCAAGTATCCACTCTTTTAAATACTGGTATTACCTTAAGTTCTTTTCTTTTTTCTCTGACCTCTGTTTCTTCAGTCTTTAATAAAAAAGCCAATCTTCTGTCTGAGAACCCTTTTTTCTTTACATCTAATAAATAATCTTTTTCTATTGTGTTCAATGACAAATTTTTTAAAGTTGCTTCTTCAACTACTAAATCCTCAATCTGTGAAATAAACCAAGGGTCAATTTTTGTTGCATTAAAAACTTCTTGAACTGTCATGCCATTTCTTAGTGCATCAGCCAAAAACCAAATCCTGTCTGGACTTGGGGTTGAAAGCTCTTTCTTTAGATCAGACAAGTCTTGGCTTAAAGAATCATATATTTCGTTAAGTCCATCTTTTCCAATTTCTAATCCTCTTATAGCTTTTTGAAATGACTCCTGAAAAGTTCTGCCTATTGCCATTACTTCACCAACTGATTTCATTTGCGTTGTCAGAATAGGTTCTGCTTGCGGAAATTTCTCAAAATTAAATCTGGGAATCTTAGTAACTACATAATCTATAGAGGGTTCAAAAGAAGAAGGAATAATACCTCCGGTAATATCATTTCTAAGTTCGTCCAATGTGTATCCTACTGCTAACTTAGCAGCTACTTTAGCAATAGGAAATCCAGTAGCTTTGGAGGCTAATGCTGAAGACCTAGAAACTCTTGGGTTCATTTCAATTACCAACATTTCTCCATTTTCAGGATTAACAGTAAATTGAACATTAGAACCGCCAGTCTCCACACCAATTTCTCTAAGAATGTCCATAGCTGCATTTCTCATTAGCTGATACTCTTTATCAGTTAGGGTTTGAGCAGGTGCAACTGTTATGGAATCTCCAGTATGTACACCCATAGGATCTAGATTTTCAATACTACAAACTATGATGCAGTTATCATTCTTATCCCTTACCACTTCCATTTCGTATTCCTTCCAACCTTCGAGATATTCATCTATATAAATCTCAGAGGTTGGAGATAGGTCAAAACCCCTTGAACAGATCTCTTCGAATTCATCTTGATTATAGGCAACTCCACCGCCTGCTCCCCCCATAGTAAAGTTGGGCCTTAAGACACAGGGAAACCCAATATCTTTTGCTATTTTTTTAGCTTCTTTTAAATTGTGTGCTAAAGCTGCTTTGGGAGTCTTTAAACCAATTTTTTTCATTGCTTCAGAAAATTGATCTCTGTCTTCGGCTTTATCTATCGCCTCTTTGGTGGCTCCAATCATTTCTACTTTATGTTTTTTTAGAACCCCTTCTCTATTTAAATCCAAGGCAGTGTTTAATCCTGTCTGACCACCCATAGTTGGTAAAATTACATCAGGCTTTTCTTTTTCAATAATTTTTTCCACTGTTTGCCACTGAATTGGTTCTATGTAAGTAGCATCAGCTAAAGAAGGATCAGTCATGATAGTAGCTGGATTTGAGTTAACCAAAATTACTCTAAATCCATCTTCTTTTAGAGCTTTACAAGCTTGAGCTCCTGAATAATCAAATTCACAAGCCTGGCCGATTACTATGGGTCCTGCTCCCAAAATTAAAACTGAATTTATATCCGTTCGTTTAGGCATTAGCTTTTCTCATATTCTCTAAAAATTGTTCGAAAAGTAACTTTATGTCGTGCGGTCCTGGACTAGCTTCTGGATGACCTTGGAAACTAAAAAAAGGCAATTCTTTGTGTTTGATCCCTTGAATTGTTCCATCAAATAGTGATCGGTGAGTAACTATTATGTCCTTGGGCAACGAACTTTCTTTAACAGTAAAACCGTGATTTTGACTTGTTATAAAAACTTCATCGTTTGTTAAATTCTTAACCGGGTGATTGGCACCATGATGACCAAATTTCATCTTTTCTGTTTTGCCTCCCAAGGCAAGAGATAAGAGCTGGTGGCCTAGACAGATACCGAATATAGGTATTTTTCTTTCTATTAATCTCTTAATAGTCTCTATGGCATAATCACAAGGTTCAGGATCCCCTGGACCATTAGAAAGAAATACTCCATCTGGGTTAAGTTTTGTTATCTCTTTGTAAGTTGTCTTAGCAGGCAAAATAGTAACATCACAGCCTTTTTGAAAAAGAATCCTAAGAATATTCTTTTTTATTCCAAAATCTAAAGCAACTACTTTAAATACTTTCCTAGATTCACCTTGCCTCCATTCACCTTCACCCCATGAATAAGGCTTCTTAGTAGTTACTTCCTTAGCTAAGTCTAATCCTTTTAGGCCTGAAAACTTTTTAGCTAAAGAAACAGCTTTTTGTTCTGAAATATTTTTTCCTGTGATAATTGCTGCTGACTGTACTCCTTTATTACGAATTCTTGATGTGAGCTTTCTAGTATCTATATCTGAAATAGCCACAGTTTCTTGGGCTGTTAAGTAGTCTGTAAGGTCAACTTCTTTTCGCCAATTACTAGAAGAAACTGGAAGATCTTTGATGACTAAACCAGAAGCCCAAACCTTATCTGATTCAACGTCTTCAGAATTCACTCCGGTGTTACCAATATGGGGGTAAGTTAAAGTAACAATTTGTTTTGCATAAGAAGGATCAGTAAGAATTTCTTGGTAGCCGGTCATGGAGGTATTAAAAACTACCTCCCCATTTGCTTCTCCTAAGAAACCAATACTCTTACCTAAGAAGGTAGTGCCGTCTGCTAATGCTAGTATGGCTTTATCAAAGCTCATCTTATTTAGAGCCTAAAAATTGAGGGAAAAGTTGATAAAAAAAAAGCGAACCAGTTAAATATCTGAAGTTCGCAGGTATGATTTTAATGCTTTTAGGCATTAAAACCGCACTATAATAAATAAGCGGAGCGCTGTCTATTTAAAAGATTGATAATTTACAATAATGATCAAAACACCTGAGCAAATAGAAAAAATGAGATTAGCTGGAAAGCTAGCTTCTGAAGTTCTAGAAATGGTAACTCCATTAGTCAAACCAGGTATATCAACTGGTGAGTTAGATAAAATCTGTCATGATTTCATAGTCAATGAGCAAGATGCTATTCCAGCGAATGTAGGCTATAGAGGATATGAAAAAACAATTTGTAGTAGCCTAAATCAGGTTGTTTGCCATGGCATTCCAGATTTTCAGAGAAAATTAAAGGATGGGGATATTTTAAATATTGATGTAACTGTAATAAAAGATGGATGGCATGGTGATACATCTAAAATGTTTTTAGTAGGCAAGTCACAACCTCACAATGAAAGATTGGTTAATATCACTCAAGAATGTCTTTATAAAGGCATAGAGCAGGTAAAGCCAGGTGCCTTTTTGGGGGACATTGGCAATGCCATTCAAGTTCATGCTGAAAAAAATCACTATTCGGTTGTAGAAGACTATTGTGGTCATGGAATTGGAGAGATTTACCATGAAGACCCGCAAGTACTTCATTATGGTGAAGCTGGAACAGGTTTAGAGTTGCAAGAAGGTATGTGCTTCACTATAGAACCAATGATTAACCTGGGTACAAAATATACTAAAGCTCTAGCTGATGGTTGGACTGTTGAAACGAAAGATGGAAGAAACTCAGCTCAATGGGAACATACACTTGTTGTCACTTCGTCAGGTTATGAAGTATTAACAAAAAGATCTGAAGAAAATTTTTAGATCATGTCTTCAAATCTAATTTTAAGTAATCAAGAGATACGAAAAGCTTCAATACAGTCGAAGAAAAATTCTGATCAAGAGTTCTTAAACTGGTTAAAAAAAAGAAAATCAGGCGTTTCAGGTATTGAAAACTTTTTAAGGAATAGATCTAACACTATAGATAATTTAATTTCTTCTATTTGGGTAACTTCAAATCTTTCTGAAAGGGAAAACATCTGTCTTTTTGCGGTTGGAGGTTATGGAAGACAAGAACTCCATCCTTACTCAGATATAGATCTATTAATCCTTTATAAAGGAAAACTAAATAAAAATACTAGAACTGCAATAGAGTCTTTTATTAGCCAGCTTTGGGACCTTGATTTAGATCTAGGACATAGTGTCAGAAGTACTTATGAAGAGGAAAAAATTGTCACTTCAGATTTAGAGGCTTTCACAAATTTACTTGAATCAAGATTTTTGTTTGGAGATCAAAGATTGGAATCTGTGACTAAAGCAATTATTGAGAGAAAAAATATTTGGAAAAAAGAGAAGTTTCTACTTAATAAAATAGAAGAACAAGAGCAAAGACATAAAAAATATGACAACACAGAGTACAACCTTGAACCAAACATTAAGTCTTCGCCGGGAGGCTTAAGGGATATTCATATTTTGAATTGGTTATTACTTAATTATTCAAGGAAAAATCATAGGTTAAGAAACTTAGAAAAAATATTAAGTAAAGCTGAAATAAAAGAATTGAATAAAAGCAAGCTTTGGCTTTGGACTCTTAGATATTTACTTCATAAAGAAGCTGGAAGAGAAGAAGATAGACTCTTATTAAATTATCAACTGTCCATAGCAAACCAATTATTTCCTAAAATTAAAAATAGTAATTCTGCCGCTGAGAAGTTAATGCATAGGTATTTTAGATCGGCATTAAATATCTCAGAAATAAATACTACAACTGTTCAAAGATTTAAAGAGAATCTAGTAAAACCAAGTAAATCAAAGATAGTTCTTAAAGATAAAAATTTTAAGGTTAAAAATAATTTAATTGAATTAAAGAACTTGAATGCTTTTAAGAAAAATCCTTCTTTGATGTTAGAGGTTTTTGTAAAACTCTGTGAAAATCCAAAAATCACTGGCATTCATTCTGACACTTTAATGAAGTTAAAGGAAAGCAGAGATCTAATTGATTCATCATTTAGAAAGAAGAAGAAGAACAATGATCTTTTCATGAAACTATTACGTTCTAAACGACTAATGGTTACCCAACTAGAACAGATGAAGCAGCTGGGAATTTTAGGGAGGTATTTACCAGAATTTGGAAGGGTTACGGGCCAAATGCAATACGATCTCTTTCATATCTACACTGTGGATGCTCATACACTTCAAGTCTTAAGAAATATGAGGAGATTGCTTTTAGGAACTTCCAAAGATACTTATCCCTTTGCTTCAGCTCTAACCCAAAAACTAACAAAGTTGGAAATCCTTTATATTGCGGGTTTATATCATGACATTGGTAAAGGCAGAGGAAAAGATCACTCAGGTCTTGGAATGAAAATTGTTAAAAGATTTTGTGAAAGGCATAGACTCTCAAAGAAAGATACAGACTTAATTCAATGGTTAGTAAAAAATCACTTAAAAATGTCAATCACTTCACAGAAAGAAGACCTTAGTAACCCTAAGACAATAAATAATTTTACGGAAATTATAGGGAATGAAGAAAGATTGAATTATTTATACTGTTTAACAGTTGCTGATATCTCAGCCACTAATCCAAACTTATGGAATTCCTGGAATGAATCCTTATTAAATGATTTGTATTTTAAAACCTTGAATACTATCAATCTTAAGCAAGAATCTTTTAAGTTTTCTAAAAGTGAGGCTGAAAAACAATTCTCTTCTAAGACAAAATCAGATCAATTAAAAGTGAGGGAATTATGGAAAAATTTCTACCCCTCTTATTTTCAAAGTCATCCTCCTGAATTAATAAAAGATCACAGCCTAGTTATTACTAAAAGAAAATCAGACACTGCGGTTAAGTTTTTCCCTAAAAATGAAACCTTTAATACTGACTCTCTTCTGGTCTACACAAAAGACAGACTAAATGTCTTCAGAACCATAGTTGGAGAATTAGACTCTCAAAACATAAATGTTTTAGAAGCAAGCCTGTACGGAACAAAAAATGGTTACTGTTTAGATCATATTATTATTTCTGACCATAAAGGCGATCCACTACAGTTAAACAAAGACCAAATTAGAGAGATTGAATTACGAATTACGAATTCTTTAGAAAAAGATGAGCTTAAACCTAAACTTGTTAAAAAGAAGCTACCAAGGCACTTCTTAACGTTAAAGAAAGATACCCAAATAGAAATCAACCATGACATGACAAACAGATGGACACAATTAGATATAAAAACTGCTGACCGCCCTGGCTTGCTATCTTCTATTTGCAGCGTTTTTGCAAAAAATAATGCTTCAATAAAAAAAGCAAGAATATCAACTTATGGAGAAAGAGCAGAAGATAGGTTCTGTATTGCTTCTTTAGAAGAAACCCCTTTTCTTAAAAAGTCTGAACTAGATAAGCTAATTTCAGAATTAAAGACTTCGCTAGATGGATAAAACTTAATAAAAAGTTGACTACAAAATGATCAAGATTATTATGCTGCGCCTAATATACTCAATACTGATATGAATATTTTTCCTTTAATTGCAGTAGGAACTTGTACAACTAATCTGAGTGGACAAATCTTAGATGTTAGGTATGAATTAATAAGATCTAAAAATGATAACAAAACCTATGCTCCACCCTATGAAAGTAATCCTCCTAAATTATATGACGAAGGTTCTACTTTTGAACACCTATTAGAATTATTTGAGGACTTTAAAGACCTTGATGATGATGAGGTTAAAAAATATATAGATGATTGGAAAACAGCTGGGGGAAAATTTCCTATTGATCAAAAAGAATTAGATCTACCGGAAAGGGTAAAATTCATAATTCATAAAATTGATAGGGATGAAGTTGTAAATAATGTAAAAGATGCTTATTTAAAGCTACACCTTATTTCGTTAAGATTAGTCAAACCTAATTCTTTAAATCTTGAAGGAATTTTCGATGCCTTACCCAATGTAGTATGGACTAATCATGGACCAATGGACCCAAAAGACATTGAAACATTGAGAAATAACTTCGATTATCTATATGTTAGATCAATAGATAAGTTTCCTTGCTTGACTGATTATATTATTCCAAATGGCGTAAGAATTGCAGACTCCAGCAGGGTAAGATTAGGGGCTTATCTATCTGAAGGAACTACTGTAATGCATGAAGGCTTTGTTAATTTCAATGCGGGGACTCTTGGCCCAGCTATGATCGAAGGAAGAATATCTGCAGGAGTTGTTATCGGAGCTAATTCTGATCTTGGAGGTGGTTGTAGCACTATGGGAACTTTATCGGGTGGAAACGATATAAAGATATCTGTAGGGGAAGATTGTTTACTAGGAGCTAATTCAGGTTTAGGAATACCCCTTGGAGATAGATGTATAGTCGAAGCAGGTTTGTATTTAACTGCAGGATCAAAAGTAGAAGTCTTAGATCAAAATAATAAA
>Ga0209019_1001020_pt1 | contig 14200 bp, 28 predicted proteins | sample METZYME_3_300m_FD_187549 | JGI IMG/M metagenome (GOLD analysis project Ga0209019, IMG submission 187549) | Marine microbial communities from oxygen minimum zone in mesopelagic equatorial Pacific - METZYME_3_300m (SPAdes) (version 2) | ecosystem: Environmental > Aquatic > Marine > Oceanic... | reverse complement strand
TTTAATGAGAAATGATAAGTTAGGTATGAGATTTAGTTTAGAAGGAAGATTTCCTTTTATGAATAAAACTTTTAGAGATTATATACGAGGTATCCCTAGTGAACACAAAATCAACAAGAATTTTATGGAAGATAATTGGGCATATTATAATAAACCATTATTAAAAACAGCATATTATAAAAGATTACCATTAGAAATATTAGAAAGAGATAAGACTGGTTGGAGATTTCCTACAGATGAACTTATTGTAGGTAGACTTACTAAACCAGCTGACGATAATAACGTATTAAAAGATTATATTAGAACTGTACTATCAAATAAAGAAATGCAAAGTATATTTGAATATACCACTGCTGATATAGATGATAAATATATGTGTAATAAAAGAGAAAGTTGGCAAAAAGGGTTAAATAAAAAAGGTGAAGATACTATATTACCTAATATTGGTCAACGCTCACAAAAAGAACTGTTTACTATACTAGCATTTGCGGTTTGGTATAAAGTTTTTAAAATGAATATATAGGAAAATTATGAAATATCCATTAGCTTGTGATACTTGGGATCATAAAGAATTATACGCAATACAAGAAGTCATAAAAAGTGGGCGATATACAATGGGTCCACACGTCAAGAAGTTTGAGCAAGAGTTTGCCAAATATTTTAGATGTGCAGACGCAGTTATGGTTAATAGTGGTTCAACTGCCAATCTATTAATGATTGCATTATTAAAATTAAAATATAAAAGAGGTGGTAATATAATTGTGCCTGCCGTTTCTTGGTCAACAACTTTCTTTCCATTACAACAATACGGTTTCAAATTAAATTTTGTAGATGTAGATAGAGAAACTTTAAATATAGACCCTAATAAAGTTAAAGAAGCAGTTAATGATGATACTTGCGCTATATTTGCAGTTAATCTTTTAGGTAACTCCTGTGACCATTATTCATTATATCATATTGCTAGAGAACACGATTTAATATTATTAGAGGACAATTGTGAAAGTTTAGGTGCAAAGACATATAATTATGAGTTTTGTGGTACGTTTGGTCAGTTAGGTAGTTTTTCATTTTTCTTTTCACACCATTTACAAACAATGGAAGGTGGAATGATTGCTTGTAGAGATAAAGATGACGCTGATTATTTAAGGTCATTAAGAGCACACGGTTGGTGTAGAGATTTACCAGACGATAATAAGATTTATAAAAAGACAGGTGATAAGTTTAAAGATAGTTTTACGTTTGTAACTCCAGGTTATAGTGTAAGACCTTTAGAAATGAGTGGTGCAATTGGAAGTGTACAACTTAAAAAAGAACAAGAAATGAGAACACAAAGAATTCGTAATGCAAACTATTTTCAACATAAGTTTGAAGAAATGCCAGGTGTACAATTACAAAAAGAAATAGGAGAGTCTAGTTGGTTTGGATTTTCCATTTTGTTAGTTGATGAATATGAAGGCAAAAGAGACCAACTTGTTAAGAAACTTACAGAAAACGGAGTAGAGTGTAGACCTATTGTTGCAGGTAATTTTATGAATAATCCTGTAATAGATTATCTTGATTATTATAATAATAGTTGTCCAAATGCAGATTATATACACGATAATGGATTGTTTATAGGAAATGATATAAGAGATTTAAGAGATAACATTGAAGAAGTGTACAATATAATAAAGGATTTAAAATGAAAAGAGCATTGATTACAGGTATAACTGGACAAGACGGCGCTTATCTTGCTAAATTGTTATTAGAAAAAGGTTATAAAGTATTTGGTGGACAAAGACGAAGTACATCACCAAAACATTGGCGACTAGATGAAATGGGTATTACAGACCAAATAGAGTTTGTTGAACTTGATGTAATAGACCAAGCGAATATAAGAAGAGCAATAGAGGAATCTCAACCAGACGAAGTATATAATTTAGCTGCTCAATCATTTGTATGGTTATCATTTAAACAACCAGAACTTGCTACTCTAATAGACGCAATGGGTCCTTTGAGAATACTAGAAAGTATAAGACAAGTAAATCCTAAAATAAAATTCTATCAAGCAAGTACAAGTGAAATGTATGGAAAAGTATTTGAAACGCCACAAAAAGAAACAACAAAATTCTGGCCGAGGTCACCATATGGTGTTGCAAAACTATATGCTCATCATATAACAATTAATTATAGAGAAGCGTATGATATGTTTGCTTGTTGTGGTCTTTTATTTAATCACGAAAGTCCACATAGAGGTGAGGACTTTGTAACTAGAAAGATATCAAAAGGTTTAGCACATTGGTTGCAAGAAGGAAGACCAATTGTTTTAGGAAATTTAAATGCAAAAAGAGATTGGGGACACGCAGAAGATTTTGTTAGAGGTATGTGGCAAATGCTACAACACGATAAACCAGATGACTATGTATTAGCAACTGGTGAAATTCATACAGTAAAAGAATTTGCAGATATGGCATTAGATTATAAAGATATAAAACATTATTGGAAAGATGGTCAATGTTTTACAGACGGCAATCAGTTAATTATTACTACTGATAAGAAACATTTAAGACCTGCTGAGGTAGATGTATTACAAGGGGATGCTAGTAAGGCAAGAGAAGTATTAGGTTGGGAACATAAACATAATGTAGAGAGTTTAATGAAAGAAATGGTTGACGCAGATGTTGGTAGATTTTGTAGTGACCATCAATCAGGAGTACCAAGACTTTGGGATGCTCCAGAGAATTGTATATAATGAGCATTCCTTTAAGCAATAACGCTTCCTTATTTGTTACAACATTTAATAAAAGATTATATGATGATTATGCTCATCAATTAATTGACTCATACAAGGCAACAAATCAAAAACCAGGACTGCTTGTTTTTGTTGAAGATAGTCCAAAGTTATATCCTAAAGTAGACAACGTACAGTATGAAAATATATTTGATTTTGAACCAGATTTAAAAGATTTTATTCAAAGAAATAAACATAGAGTAGCAAATAATTTTTATGAAGAAGCGATAAGATTTAGTTATAAAGTATTTGCTCAATCGGCAGCAAGAGCTTGGGCAGATAAAATATTTTATGTAGATAGTGATTGTAAGTTTATGGACACAATACCACGTCTTTGGTGGCAGCAATGTTTACCAATGTTGACATTTTTATCATTTTATCATAGACCATCACAATATACAGAAACAGGTTTTGTTGCATTTAATACTTCAAGTCCTGTAGCTAATGAATTTTTTTTAGCATATAAAAATTGGTATGTAACAGATAAAGTATATTCAATAAACAAATTAGGAAAGAATTTTTGGACAGATTGCCATACATTGGACGGTACTAGGCAAATGTTTAAAAGCGATCCCAGGTATAGTGAAAAACCACTAGGGGATGGTAGAAATGGACATATAATGGCAAGAGATACGTTTATTAACCCATATATAGACCATAGAAAAGGACAAAGAAAAAAACAAGCAAATAGTCCAGAATGGAGAAGAAACAGATGACAAACGGCGTAGATGACCAAGACAATGCTCATAACTTGACATATGAAAATGAAACACAACTTAATAGAACTGTTACGATTCCTTTAAGAGAATATGATGAACTTAAAGAGCAACGACATTATATTACGGATGAGGATGCGATAGCGATTATTGATAAGTTAGGTGAGTTAGTAAGAGCGTTGCGTAAAAACATAAGAATGCCTATAAAAACGAAATAGTAATGATTAATATTTTTATTGGGTATGATAGTAAAGAGAAGGTTGCTTTTAATGTACTTGCATATAGTATATTAAAACATAGTACCAGACCTGTATCTATTACACCAATATATTTAAAAAATATAAAAGATAATTTTACTAGAGAACGTAGTAATATAGAATCAACTGAATTTAGTTTTAGTAGATTTATAGTACCTCACCTTATGAATTATAAGGGGTGGGCATTGTTTATGGATTGTGACCAGTTAATGTTAACAGATATTGCTGAGTTATGGAGATTAAGGGATGAGAAATATGCTGTACAAGTGTGTAAGCACGATTATATACCAAGAAAGACAAAGAAGTTTTTAGGTCAACCTCAAACAAAGTATGAAAAGAAAAATTGGTCAAGTTTTATGTTGATGAATTGTGATAAGTGTACAGCACTAACACCAGATTATGTGAATAGTGCAACAGGATTACAACTACACCAATTTAAATGGTTAGAAAATGATAATATGATTGGTGAACTACCTTTAGAGTGGAATTGGTTAAGTGGAGAATATCAAAAGAAAGATGATGTTAAGAACGTCCATTTTACAGAAGGTGGACCTTGGTTTGTAGATTATTTAAATTGTGATTATGCAGAAGAATGGTTAAAATTAAAGGAAGAAACAACTGAAACAAATATGGTTAAATGATACAAGGATTATTAACTAGACCAGCAACAGATGATATTGTAAGACATTTTGTTTCAAGTGCAGGAGGAACATTACATAATGTTAAAGATGTTGATATAGATAAACCTATTACTTGTTTTGGAATATTAAGAGGCACAGGCGAACTTTTGAAACAAAGTAAAGAGTTTTATTATTTTGACCACGCTTACTTATATGGTAATAGACACTCTCCATCAAAGGTAACTGGTGAGAGAATATATAGATTAACAAAAAATCATTATCATATACAAACTATACAAGAACTAACAGATGAAGATAATGAAAGAATTAAAAAGTATAAACAGTATATAAAATTACAACCCTGGAAAAGTGATGGCAATTATATCTTAATTATAGCACCTTCTCATTTTCAAATAGCGTATCATAATATAGGTAGTTGGGTTGATGATACTATAAAGACTTTAAAACAATATACAGATAGACCTATTAAAGTAAGAGATAAAAAGAGTAGCAGACCTTTAAGAGAAGAAGTACAAAGTGCATATGCTATAGTATCTCATAATTCAGCAGTTGTAGTTGACGCTATTTTAAATGGGGTACCTGTATTTTGTGATAAAATGAATATGGGTGTACCAATGGGGTTAACCGATTTTAGTAAAATAGAACAACCTATAAGACCTGCTAGATTAAACTGGATATATAGTTTATTAGCAAATCAATTTACTATGACAGAAATAAAAAATGGAACAGCTTGGAGAAAAGTACAATGAGATTAGATAACGAAGTAAAATTAGATTATAAAGACGTATTGTTGAAACCTAAACGGTCAACATTATCATCAAGACGTGATGTAGAAATGACTAGGTCATTTACATTTAGAAATTCTGGTGAAACATATGAGTGTTGTCCAATAATAGCAAGTAATATGGATGGAGTGGGAACATTTAGTATGGCGAAAGTTATACAAGAGTATAAGATGTTAACCACGATTACAAAGACAACAACGATAGAACAATGGAGAAAAGCAGTAGGTGAAGGTATTAAATTAAAGTATCTATCAGTATGTACAGGCACAGGTAAATTATGGGATGATAATGCTGAAGATTATACTACAATGCAAAAAGTATTAAAGAGTTTTCCAGATGTTAAGTTTATTACAGTAGATGTTGCAAATGGTTACCATACAAATTTTTCAGATTTTGTTGGTGCAGTTAGAGAAGAGTATCCAGACAAAACTATAATTGCAGGTAATGTAGTAACTGCTGAAATGACCGAAGAACTAATTATACAAGGTGCAGACGTAGTTAAAGTAGGTATTGGACCAGGTAGTGTATGTACAACAAGAACAATGGCAGGTGTAGGTGTACCTCAATTTAGTGCAGTAGTAGAGTGTGCTGACGCTGCTAATGGTGTTGGTGGTCATATAGTTGCAGATGGTGGTTGTAATATGCCAGGAGATATTGCGAAAGCATTTGGTGGTGGTGCTCATTTTGTGATGTTAGGTGGAATGTTAGCAGGACATAATGAAAGTGAAGTAGAAAGTAAAGATGGTAAAAGAGAGTTTTATGGGATGTCTTCTGATAGAGCAAGAGAAGTACACGGAAAACGAAAAGACGGTTATAGAGGTAATGAAGGACGAGCAGTAATATTACCTGATAGAGGTGCTGTTAAAGAAACAATAGAAGATATATTAGGGGGTGTTAGGTCAAGTTGTACCTATATTGGTGCAAGACGACTAAAAGATATTCCTAAATGTGCAAGTTTTGTTAGATGTAACCAATCATTGAATACAGTATTTGAAACTTATGATAATAACGCATAATATACCTTGGGATAAATGTTTAAGTAAACAGTTATTTCCTGCCATAGAAAAAGGTTGGACTGATACAGATAAACCTGTTCACTTTTTTTGGGGTTTAGCTGGACAGAATAGAAAAGAAATACGTAAATGTATGGAGAGTGGTGAGGAATGGTGGTACGTAGATGTTGGTTATTTAACACAACAAATTACAAGATATCCAGAACCTAAAATACACGATTACGATAAGACATATTTTAGAATATGTAAAGGTAATATACACACGATTAGGTGCAAAGTTGGACCTGGTTCAAGATTACAGAAACTAGAGCATCAAGGGATTGATGTACAGTTTAAAGGGTGGAATACTGGAGAAACAACTCATATACTAGTAGCACCTTCTTCTGAAACGGTAACGTACCAAATCAATGGTATGAGCCAATCACAATGGGTTGAACAAGCAACAAAACAGATAGCAGAACATACAGATAAACCAGTTAGATTTAGAAATAAACCTAGACCTGGTAATGAGTTTTGGAATACAGATATTAAAGAAGACTTAAAAAATGCTCATTGTTTGGTAACCAATATGAGTTTATCTGCTATTGATTCAATATTAAATCAAGTACCTGTAATATGCCATCAACGAAATGTAGCGTCATTTGTTTCATCAAAAGATATAAAGTTTATAAACAAACCAATGAGACCAGGACGAAAGACTATAACAGAATGGTTAAAGATGATTGCAGAAAATCAATTTACAATATCTGAAATTACAGATGGAACTGCTTATAGAACATTACAAGAACAAAACGTATGATAATTAAACCATTTGGAGAAGAAGGCATTGCTATGTTACGAGGTAATATAAAAGACGTACCTATAACAGATTATATTTGTGCTTTGTTAGAAGAAGAAACTGATACAGGAGATTTTTTAGAACAGATACAAAAAACAACTCTTCAAAATGGAAAAATGAAAAGAGTTCCTTTTAATGAAAAAGTATGGGATTTAATTAATAAGATAACTTATGAATATGAATCAAAAGATAGAAAAATAGTAGAAGTATGGGCAGGTTTAATGCGAGAAGGAGATTTCCATATGCTCCACGGTCATCAGGAAGTGAAAAATGGTATATCTGGTGGTCTTTATTTAAAAGTACCTAAATTGACACAACCACAAGGTAATATGAATTGGGTATCAGATAATAAAGTGTTTAGTTGGAGTCCAAAAGATGGAGATTACTTCGTTTGGCCTTCTATTTTATTACATTGTGTTTATCCTTTTAAAGGACCAGGAGATAGGATAATGATTTCTTGGAATAGTGTATGATAAATTTTTGCTGTGTATATTATGGAACAAAGTATTCACTAGATTATGTACAAGTGCTATACAATATGGTTAAAAGACATTTAACCATACCCCATAAGTTTATATGTTTTTCAGACCACGTAAAACCTCAAAAGATATTAAAAGGTGACATAGAATTTAGAAAGTTTAGAGATTCAACTTATGACGGTTGGTGGAATAAAATGCAGTTATTTAGAGAAGAGTCAGAATTAAAAGGTCCTTGTTTATATATGGATTTAGATGTAGTGATTTTAGATAACATCAATGAATTAGCGACATTTGGTGATGATATGACATTTGGTGTAATAAACGATTTCAACCTAGCAACGAAAGAGTATAATTCAAGTATAATGAAATTCAATAATGAAGTTGCAACTAAATTAGTATGGAATAAGTTTTTAGAAGATAAATCTAATTTAATGAAATTGCAAGGTGACCAAAACGCAATGTCCAAATTAGTTAAAAATAGTAAGCATTTAAAGGTTATGCCAGACGAATGGACATATTCTTATAAATGGCATAGTAGAAAAGACCCTAGATTTCATAAGTCAGAATGGAAGTTTGAAAAGAAAGAAAAAGCTAAAGTTGCAGTATTTCACGGTAGACCTTTACCACACGATTCAGACGAAAAATGGGTCAAGGAAATGTGGAATTAGAACAAAACAAGAACAAATATCTCTAAAAACCCAGTAAAATCAACGTAAATTAACTATTGACTCTCCCGAAAAACTCCTGTATAGTATACACATACTATGAAAATAAACACTATGAAAAAAACAAATCAAGTAAAATTAAATGACGTTGACTATACTTTTAATGTAGTTTATTTAAGAGAATATATTGATCCAGATGACCAAGAATTCTTTTATGCATACGAAACTATCTATAGAAACGTTCCATATAAATTCAAAGACAAATTCAATACAAAATCTATGAAGATGAAAATTCTTAAATATTGTGATTGGAATTATAAAGAACCTGCTGTTAACTTTCAAAACGTAACTAAAGTTGAATTGATAGACCAAGATGAATATTATAAAACATATGAACAAGTATTCGGTGATGTTGCAGAAGACAATAACTCAATGTTTAATGATTACGGTCAATCTTATGACAGACAATCTTTCAGAAAAGATTTTAATAAAGAATTAACATATAAATTAAACCCAGTAAAAAGAAAAATAGAACAAATGAAAGGACTACACTAATGAGTAAAGTAAAACAATGGGCAACAGACGTTGCTGAAAAAGCAGTTGATGATATTCTTACAAAAGTTAAGAATAAAATAATTGACTTAAAAACAGCTAAAGACGATATCTTAAAAATAGATAATCTTGCTTTAGTTTCAATTGACGAAGATAATATTGATGAAGTATTAGAAATGGAGATGAAAATATGAGTGAACTAACAGAACAATATATTAATAAAGAAGACCTTGGTAAAAACCTATACAGAAAGAAAACTTATTATACTTTATGCATAGAACAAGATTGTCTTGCTAAAAATCAAGAAGAAGCAGACACTAAATTAAGTGATTGCGGAATTGATTATAGTAAAATCAATAAAGACTTAGCAGAAGAAAAAAACGGTGTTGAAACCTATATGACAGACGCCAACTATACAGATTCAGATAAAACTGAATATGTTGCTAAAGTAGTTTATGATGACTATGACGGTTTAGAAAATGCCATAGAAAACGGTGATGTTGAGTTAGACACATACGCTTTAGAAAATGATATAATTACAGCAGACGGTAAAGTTGTTGATAAAGAAGAATCACCACTTGACGATTTGAAAGTAGCATTGAATCAATAATGACAATACAATACGGACTTTTATTATTCATAATCGGAATGACCCTAACAATAGTAGGGTTGTTTCTTGCTTACCACTACGGAAGTAAATCTAATAAACCAAAAGAAAAATTAACAACTGTTCAAGAATCATTAAGAGATTTAAATAAATGAAATATAAAGAAGATAAAATATTAAATGAAGTATTAGAATACATTAAGACAACTTATTCTAAACACTATTCAACTACTAAAGAAGGTTTCCAAGTACAAGACATATTAAGACATTTAGATATAGACAAAGATTTCAGTTTATCAAATGCAATAAAATACCTTATGAGATACGGTAAAAAAGACGGTAGAAATAAAATGGATTTATATAAAGCGATACACTATATTGTTTTATTAATTAATAGTGAAGAAAACGGATCCACTTTAATGGAACCTAATATGGAAAAAATACAACAAACAATAAAAGAATTATCAGTTACAAAATGAAAAAGAAAACAAAAAAACTTATATTAGAATTATTAGATTTTTGGCCAATGACAATAGTTGTGCCAACAATGATTATTTTAATTTTAACAGCAAATATATGGTAAGTAATAAGATTATATACAAAAAAATGAATTTTTACTATGATGTAAATGATATGAATATATCTATTCACGGTACAGACTGGAAACCAGTAGAGTTTTTAAGTAATGAAGACCAAAGAGAAGAAGTAAAACAACATATATTAAAAAAAGATTTAACACAAAGAATAGGAGGCGAAAAGTATATGAAACTAGTAAAACCAGAACCAGAAGATTCAATTATAGATACAATGCTACAATTGGAAAACGAAATGGCAATAGGAAAATAATATGGACGGAAACGGAATGATATTATTAATCCTGTTTATTTTTTCAATGGCAGGTTTAGTTTATATGATAATTTTATCAAATGAAATGAGTACGTTAATTGATAGATTATTGGGTAGAACTAAAAGACTAATGAATAGAATAAACAAGATAACAGATGAAAAAGATGAATAATCCCGCTATAGCAGACTATCAAAGTAGTTGGAAAAGCTCACCAGCACCCTTGCTAGAGCGTTGGAAATGCAGGAAAACGAGTAAAATAGGGACTAATTTAGGGATTGACATTTAGAACGATTTATGTTAATATTAATACAATTGAGAAAGGAATATACATTATGAGTACGGTGATATACAATAAAGAGAACATCTACAAAGAGTTTAATGTTGCAAAACAAAAAGACATTGAACTATCAGACAAGAAAACACAAGAAGAAAAAGAGAACGATAACCATACAAACAGATTGCAGTTTTGTAAAGACCATAAAGAACTAAATGAGAAAGACCCAGGTTTATACGATTGCGATATTAAGTGGGACAGTTTAATAACTGCTTATTCTTCTGAAAGTCCAAGAGACCATTTCTATCAATCAGTATTCGGCAGAACATATGCTGAACAAATGAGTTTTGAAACTTCTGAATCAGAAAAAGATGATGACGGAGGAGAAGATTCATATTATAGAAGTAGAAGAAAGAATAGAAGTTATAAAAGATAATATGCCAAAGTTTAAAGAAATTTTTGACCCAATGCAAACCGTTTGTGATGATTTTCACGAATGGGTAAGAATAGAAACAGAAAAAGTTAATGATCCAGTAATGGTTCAGATGACAATTTTGGGTCAAACATTAAAAATTATGAAGTCAGTAATGCCTAGTGCAGACTATGACGGAATAATGGAAACGGTTTATAAATCAAAAGATAGAATTGAACCGTTTAAAAAGGTAAGTGTACATTAATAGAAGGAGAATATTATGAAAACTATAATGTCAATACTAGTGTTAATTATGCTGTCAACGTCTGCTTATGCAGGACCTGTTGAAGATAAGATTAATGCAGTAAATTTGTGGTTTGCTAATGAGAAGCAATCTACTATTGAATTTCAACAAGTAAAATGGCAAGAAGGTAAAGACCAAATTGCTAGTACTATTGTTAAATTCAAAAAAATGTTTAACTGGAGTAACTAATGAACGATTTATATGTAAATTTTTCATATACTCTTGAACCTTGGTTATTACTAGGGTTAAAAGTTTTAGCGGTTTATTTTTTATATAAGATTGCTAGAAATTTAAGAAGTATATTAAAAGAGATTTGCCACATTGGTAATACAAAAATGGGTAAACCTTTAGTATTAAAGAAAAGAGTGAAATAATGGCATACGGAGATTTTGTTTGTACAAGTGCCAATGACGGTACACATTATTTCAGACCTGTAACTGCTAGAGCACATACGTTCTGGCAGGACAAAGGTTTTAATAAGTTAGTAATTGATAACAATGAAGACTATTATATAGTTAAGAGTGTTGATAGTCAGAAAATATGTAATGAGATACGCAAGAATAATATGGATTTTACTAGTTAGTGTATTACTAACAAATTGTGCTAACAGGTCACATATGGGTGCCGTGTTAGGTGCAACAACAGGAACAACAATATGTTTAGAGTACATATCAGACAATCCTTATTTGATTGCTACGTGTGCTGTAGGCACAGCATTTGCAGGTGCAGAACTTTTATATAAAGGTGATAAAGATGTACATAATGCTGTATTTGTAGACCATTTAAATACAAGTCCAAATGGTGCTTCATTTACAAATTGGTATAATGAAAAAACAGGAAATAGTGGCATAATTCATATAACAAAATCATATCTAGTTGGTCCTATTAAATGTAAAGATTATGACCATACAGTAGATATAACGTCAGGATGGCCAATGATTGGTGTCGGTAGAGTTAATAGAGAAATTAGATTTGGAACTGCTTGTCAAATGCCAGATGGAATGTGGGTAGAAAAACCATAATGTGGAATATAGATAAAATTTTAGCAACAACAATATTAATAATATTATTAATGTGTGCTTATGCAGTAAGTAGCGCTCAAGCGTGTGTTGATTGTGATTTAAATAAAAAAGAATTTGAAAAAACTGCTGAAGTAATGGAAATAGAGTGGCATAATCCAGATGGAACTGTACAACGTAGTACTAAAGTTGTAGATGGTTCTCAAAAGATATTATATGATAATGTTAAGCCAGTAACTAAAAATGATACTGACCAATTTTGTTATATAAAAGTTATTATTAAACAAGAGTCAAATGGAAATATATCCAAAGAAGAGAAATTATATTGTTCCGATGGAAGTAGCGGTGTAGGCGATACACCTTCTTATTGGGAACTTTTTGCCCAGTTTTACTACCGTGATGTTGCAACACCAGAGTATTGCAGATATTATAGTCGTAAGAATCACGCTTTTAAATCGTACGGAAAAGTGTGTTTAGATGAGTACGGAGAATGGAAGGTAAAATAATGATTAAAAATATAATCATAATTGCTCTCCTATTAGTTATTGTATATGGAGTAAGTGCTACAGAATTTTTGGGTTATGCTCAATCTAGCATTGACTTATTGCAAGAACTGTTATATAATGTACAAAGGAGTGTGAAAAACTAATGAACAAATACATTAAAATTTTATCAGTTGCAGTACTTGGTCTATTAATGACTAATTGTGCAGGCAATTATAAAATCAAAAATGAAACAGGAAAAGTAGTTAATTCTGTTCCAAAATGGTATATGAACGATTTTTCTGAAACTAAAGCGTGTGATATAGCACGATTTGGTAAAGAGAAGGAAAAGCAATGTATCTTTGGACTTGGAACTAGCGTTTCACCAGACTTGAATCTCGCTATTGAGAAAGCAAAAATGATTGCGAAAGCAGAAATTGCTGATATAATCAAAGGGGAGATGAATAAAGAGTCAAAACAATTTATTACTGAAATTGGTAAAACAAACAGTAAGACAGTTGTTAGTGAAGTAGAATCTGTATTGGTCAATATTATTAAAGATACACCAGTTAGAGGATATGAGATTTTTGCTCAAGAAGTAACCTTAACAAAGAACGGTTACTATAGAGCTTGGATCGGCTTGAGATTGCCATTAGGCGAATATAACAAAATGTTCAACTATACAATAGAACAAGCAACAGACGCTTATAACTTAAAGTATCACGCTGACAAATCATTTGAAAATCTTATGAAAAAGGATGACAATGATAAAGAAGTTAGCAATTAAAGATATCACAGTATATACGAAACAAAATTGTGTATACTGTGTAAAGGCAAAGGCCTTGATAAAAGGCCTTGGTCTAACTTATACAGAAAAGAAATTAGAAGAATTTTCGTCTGTTGACGAAATGATTAAGGACATTGGTAAGAAGGTTAGAGCAATGCCTCAAATCAAAATAGACGGCGAACTAGTCGGTGGATATAATCAACTTATAGAATATTTTAATAATAAAGGAATAGTGAATTATAAAGGTGAGATTACACGTGACTAAAGATAAAGATAAAAAAGGCAAATTAATTTTATTTCCTGAAAATAGAATTAAAAAGAGAATTACAAAACCACAAGAATCCCCATTTACAAAACGATTAAAAGAGCAACAAACTAGAGAGTTTATTGAACATAGTGTAGATGAAATTGGATTTGATTTATTAAGAAAATTTAATGAAATGGGATTAAAGACTTCAAAACAAACATTTACTAAAGACCTTGCGTTAGTTATTGATTGTATAAGAGGTTTGATTTATAGAGATTTTGATATGGCACACGCTGCTCAATTAATGGCAAATAAAATGGTAATGATAAAATTTAATAGAATGGGTAAAGCATCCGCTGCCAGGATAGATTATTCAGATTTTATGAGAAAAGCAAAAAGACCAAATGTTTTTAATAAAGAATTTAAAGAAGAGTTAAATGATTTACAAGATGGATCAGATATGTTTGAGTCTGATATGGATTTGAACGGTGATGATGATAAGAAAT
>Ga0209019_1001019_pt1 | contig 14203 bp, 9 predicted proteins | sample METZYME_3_300m_FD_187549 | JGI IMG/M metagenome (GOLD analysis project Ga0209019, IMG submission 187549) | Marine microbial communities from oxygen minimum zone in mesopelagic equatorial Pacific - METZYME_3_300m (SPAdes) (version 2) | ecosystem: Environmental > Aquatic > Marine > Oceanic | place... | reverse complement strand
GCTCGACCTCGACCTACTCGACCGGCAACGCGTGAACCGATAAAGCACGCCCCGCCTACTGCTCTGGCGGAGCGGCACAGAACGTGATACGGGTCCTGAGCCTTCGTGCGTAGCGCCGTCCAGCCCGCGAGGGCCACGACCACGATGGCGCAGAACGTGATCGGGAGCATCATGAATCCGCCGTCCGAGATAGACCGTAGATATACCATGGGCAGATTCCTCGGGGTCAAAGCCGTACGGCCAAGGTGATCTTGCTCCGCGTTACGCCCCCACTTAGCGTGAGCGGTTCTTCCCTCTTGACCACAGGCTTCCAATGAACGCTCGCATCGCTAGAGAATCGGTACTCGTCCTCGCACTCCTTCTTGGCGGAACGCTTGGAGGCCCAGCGCTCGCCTCGTCCGGCCGGGTATCCGCTCAGGTCGGCTCCTTCCGAGCCCGTCTCTCGCCCCTCCCGGTCAGCGGCCGCACGGTGAGAACGATCACCGGGTTGGGACAGGTCAGGGCCACGCTCGACGGGAACCGGCTTACGGTCACGGGCACCTATCAGGGGATGAGCTCACCAGCCACGGCGGCGCACCTTCACTTCGGCGCGCCTGGACGGCCTGGGCCCCTCGCTCAGCCGCTCGAGGTAACCACCTCACCGGAAGGGGAAGTCACCGGGACCGCCGAGCTTACAGATCAGCAAGTCGGTGCTCTCCAGGCCCAGTCTCTCTACGTCCAAATCCATAGCGAGGACAACCCGGCGGGTGAGCTACGGGGGTGGATCTTCAGCACCGAGACGTTTGGCGAAGTAGCCGCCAACATAGAGTCGGAGTCCATAACCGTGGCCAACCTGACGCGAGACTTCGTGCCCGCCACGGACCAAAGGCTCGTGAACCCCGATCCCGCGGACTGGCCCATGATGCGGGGCAACTATCAGGCCCACAGCTACAGCCCCCTCGCCCAGATCGACGCGGGCAACGTCGGCGGACTGCAACTCGAGTGGGTGTGGAGTATGAACGACGGCAACTCGGAGCCCGCTCCCCTCGTGTACGGCGGGGTCATCTACCTGATCAATCCCGGCAACGTGATCCAAGCCCTGGACGGTAGAACGGGAGACCTGATCTGGGAGCACGAATCGGGCCCGGAGAACACCCAGGACATGCGTGGGATCGCCATATACGAGGACAAGATCATCCAGGCGACGACCGATGCGCGGCTGGTGGCGTTGGACGCCCGCACGGGAGACTTGGTCTGGGAAACCGTGATCCAAGAGGGGAACTCGAATTCCAGCGGTCCCATCGTCGCGGACGGTAAAGTCATCACGGGGATGGGCGGATGCTCGAGATATATCGAGAGGAGGTGCTTCATCAGTGCACACGATGCCAACACCGGGGAGCTCGTGTGGCGCTTCAATACGATCGCCGAGATCGGGGAACCCGGGGGAGATACGTGGAACGACCTCGACAACATGTTCAGAAAAGGTGGGGAGACCTGGATTACGGGGAGCTACGATCCCGATCTGAACTTGACCTATTGGGGAACGGCCCAAGCCAAGCCCTGGGTGCCCATCAGCCGGCATATGTCGATCTTCGATGAAGGGCTCTATACGAACTCCACCGTGGCTGTCGATGTGGGGACGGGCGAGCTTGAGTGGTATTTCCAGCACGTCCCCGGCGAAGCTCTGGATCTGGACGAGGTATTCGAGCGCGTTCTCGTGAATGAGGATGGCCGGCGACTCGTCCTGTCGCTCGGGAAGCACGGCATCCTGTGGAAGAACGACCGAGTCACCGGCGAGTTCCTGGGATTCACCGAAACGGTCTTTCAGAACGCCTTCACGGACATTGATCCCGAGACGGGCGCGATCACCTACCGCGGCGACATCATCGACGCACAAGTCGACGAATGGACGCCGGCGTGTCCCAGCAGCGCCGGAGGCAAGGACTGGCACTCGATGTCCTATCACCCGCCCACCGGCGTTCTGATCGCACCGCTGAGCCAGACTTGCCTGGAGAACCAGGCGCGGGCGATCGAGCTCGTGGAAGGGCGTGGAGGGACGGGCGCGGCCCGCCTCTTCTACGAGATGCCAGGCTCGGACGGCAACCTCGGAAAGCTGGCCGCATACGACGTCAGCACCCTGGAGGAAGTGTGGAGCTATGAGCAGCGAGCGAGCTTCATCACGGGTGCCCTCTCCACGGCCGGCGACGTCGTCTTCGCGGGTGACCTGGACCGCCGGTTCCGAGCGTTCGACGTCCGGACCGGAGAGATCCTGTGGGAGACCCGTCTCGGCACTTCCGTGCAGGGGCACCCGGCGTCTTATGCGGTCGACGGCAAACAGTATATCGCGGTGACTACGGCGCTGGGAGGAACGAGCCCGCGCACCATCCCGGGACTCGTGTCGCCCGAGATCACGTACCCGAGAAACGGGAACGCCCTTTATGTGTTCAGTCTGCCGGACTGAGTAGAGCCAGGGGACGCAGTTTCTTGGGAATCCTCACCGGTGGAGACGTTACGAAGCTGACTTTCTGCTGACGCCGGCGTTCGCGCGTCCGTCAACTCAAAGGGTCAAGGGGACCACTTCAACCGTCACGTCGTGGTAGACGGACAGCCCCCCGTCATCCACCAGACCACGGAGTATGTAGGTTCCGGGTTCGTCGAAGGTGGCTTCGGCCACCCAACGCCCGTCTTCGGGTGGCTCCGGATTGACCCAGCCTAGTGACCATGGAGAGTTCGAGTATGGACGCGTGTCCTCCCACACTTGGATCTGAAGAGGATTGAAGGTCACTTGTCCCGGGCCGCGGTACACGAACCATGAGACATGCAGCCCGTTCGCCTTGCCGGGTACGACCAGCATGGGCTGCAGCCGGAGTGCTAACGCTAGATTCAGCTCTCCATCGTCGGTGAGAATATTTGCGGTGGGGAACAAGGTCCCACCACCCGCGGGGATACCGTCGTCGCTCGCCTTCATTACGAGCGTCACCGGCTCTCCCACGCGAACCCTTCGCTCCGTCTCCCCCTCCAGCTCGGCGACCGGTGGGGTGTTCCCGCGCAGTCGGGCATCAGTGAAGCCGGCGCTGATACTCCCGTTTTCCGACATGACGACGATGTTGTCGATAAAATAATCGGGCGCGAGCGAGGCGTGTGCTCGGTTCGTCTCCCCTCGGATGTTCAACGTCCAAACCAACTCCTCATCGTCGTCGAAGTCAGCCGGCACCCGTATGCTGAAGGTGTTTCGGTTGCGGCTGGGAAGAAAACGAGTGGGCTGCCCCCGATCCACTGATCCTGGCGAAAACTCGTTGTCCGGCCCCACCGGGATATCGATCTCTTCTTCCCAGTTCCGGTTCATGTATCCGAAGACCAGGTTGTACGAACCGTCCGGATTCTGCTGCCAGCCCTCGTAGGCCGGGGAAATCGTCTGGCCCTTTGTATACGTGAGCCCCTGGGCGTCGACCCCGAGCGGGATCAGCAACAGTGCCAGAGCCCCGAGAAGGCACGCGCTTGGCGCTCTCATCCTCCGGAAGCTACGCCGCCCGATCATCGCCATCACCTCGGCGACAGAGTCGCGGACGGCGGCGGGATCGTCGCGAGGCACAGCGGACAGCCGATTACGTAGTCGGCCTTCGTCAAATTGAGGCTCTCTACCCTCTCGGCCATCGCCTGCACGAACTGCTCGTCGGTGAGCGAAACCTGCTCCCCCAGCTCCAGGAACATGTTGGACACCGACCGGTTTCCCCCACCCGCCCAGTTCTCCGCGTAGGAAACGTTGGGGTTCGTTTCCGAGTTGTTCACGTAGCCGATGATGTGCAGGATCGTCCCTGCCGGAAGCAACGGCTGATGGTCGTCCGCGTAAAAGTACGTTCGTACCCAACTATGATCGTAACCGACGCAGCTCAGCGTCTCGGCTTTCGAGCCCCAGATCGCCTCCAGGCACATGCGCTCTCCCGGAGCGTGCAGGTGGGGCTCGAAGCTGGTGATCATCGTGTGGTCGCTCAGCACTCCATACGCATGAACTTCCTGACCTGCTTCGTTCGCCCGGATGTCCATGTTCACCGTATTGCCGATCGTTATCCCCTCGCCGCGACCGCCGTATCTCGGCTCGTAGTCAACGGGATGGAGTTGGAAAGCGATCTCGAGGCGAGCCCGAGTGTCACGGCCGTTGGCGTGGAGATGCAGCGACGAGGAGGTGATCACCGAGCCCGCCCTCATGAGCCTACCCGCATCCGCGTTGAAGATGTCCGCGTTTCGCCCCACTTCGTGGACCGGCCACCCCTGTCTCGAGCGGGGCTGGCCGGGCACGTTCGTGCTGTAGTTCAGGTGGTGGACAATGAACCTGCCGCCCACCGTCGCAGAACCCGGACCTGCCCGGGGGATATCATTAACCTCCCTAATTTCGACGGCGGCCACGTAGCGGTCCTCTTCAAGAGGAACCAACATCGGTTCGATTTCGCCCCACCAGTCCGGCGCCAGGGCCTCCACGAACAACTCCTGGCTCGTAACCACCACGTCTGGCCGGATCGTCCAGTCCCCCGAGTCGTCGAACTCCCGCAGAGGTGGCATGTCGGCCGGATCTCCCTGTGGAGCTCCGTTGTCGGCCCACGCCGCGAGGGTCGCGACCTCTTCATCGGTGAGCGACATGTCATTCTTGAATTCCTGGATCCCGATATCCTTCTCGACAAACCAGGGCGGCATCGCACCCGCAACATCACGGAGTCCCGTCTTGTACTTGATCAGCGGAGCATACGTCCTCGCAATCTCGTACGTCTCCAGGGACATCGGCGCCATTCCCCCTCCGGCCCGGTGGCAGCGCACACAGTTCTCCTGCAGAATCGGAGCCACATCCCTCGTGAACGTCACGTCGGCATTCAGGTTCGCGGACACCTGGGCCTCCAACTCGCCCGAAGCGCCCAGGGACACGAGGGTGAGGAGAAGCATGGATACCGCGCTCGACCCGAACTCCCTTCCTTGACCGCTCATCGTGTCCTCCATCGCATCAAACATGAACGCGAGCTGTTGCTCCTGCTTCTTGTCCCGTGGCACGTGTGCCACGAGGGATCGTCATCCGGATCCAACTTAGGGTCACCGCTGTCGCTGCGCGATCCTCTGTCCCGGCCGAGGCCGATCATGACCTCGTTGGCCATGGCTCTCATGGTCCCATACTTTCCGCGACGTTGGTCATTAACCAAACGGGGTGGGTGGCTGACGATGGAAGCCTTGGTGTCACACCTGGTAGTGGGCGCTCTTGGCGCGGGAATGGTCTGGCGGATCGGTCGTCGATTCGCCGACAGTTCAAGCTGATCCTCGAAGCGTTGTCCGAGGGGAAGAAAGAGGGTCAGGATTGGCGGCTGGTCACCAACGACGCTAGCGAGCCCGAGGGTATCCGTATCATGTACAGGGCGTCATGGCCTGGCGACGATCCGAAGAGCCACTAAGGGCAGGTCATCGTTGGAAGTTCTGCGTCTGCTAGTTATCGGGTAGCTCGAAGACATAGAGGGCGTTGCCATTCCTAGCCTGGTAGATCTCGGGGTTCAGAGCCCCCGTGAGCTGCCGAAAAATCCCGAGACCGGTCGGGACGGCGATGTATTGCTTCCCGCCCGAAGCGTACGAGATCGGATATCCGTGCGCGGGGGCGCCGAGTCTGGTCTCCCAGAGCACTTCCCCGGTGCGCACGTCGAACGCACGGAAGTACCGGTCGACGTCGCCGACAAAAACCAAACCGCCTGATGTGGTCAGCGCCGACGTCAGGAACACCGCCCGCTGTTCACGGCTCCACAGCTCCTCCATCGTGCGCACGTCGTAGGCGGCCAACTTGCCGACATTGCCGTTCGTGCCGGGCATTTCGAGAATCTGGGGTATACCCGCCTCGCTCCCGCCGCCTGCGACCATCTCGACCGGGCGACCGGTCATGGTCATGCACATCTGGTGGAGCGGGATGATGAGCGCGCTGGTCTCCGGACTGTATGCCGTCGCTTGCCAGTTGTGTCCCCCGTAGAGGCCAGGGCACGCCGGCACGGCTTCGCCGACCTCGGCCTCGCGAATGTCCTCCCTGTACGTAAGCTGGCCCGTGTTACGGTCAATCGACTCGTAGACGTCTTGGTAGACGGTCTCCGCAACATCGATGAACTCACCGGTTCGACGGTCGAGCTTCCAGAGAAGGCCGTCCTTGCCGATCGTGAACAGCAACTGCTGATCGTCGACGTCGATCAGCACACGCTCGTAGACGTTATCCAGGTCGAGTGTCTCGCCCGGCTTATGCTGGAAGTACCACTCCATCCGACCGGTGAGCGGATCCAGCGCCAACGTCGAGTTCGTGTACAGCGCGTCGTTGTCCGTCGACATGCCTCGACTGGCCGCAACCCACGGTTTGGCTTGGGCCGTGCCGATATAATACAGACTGAGTTCCGGGTCGAAGCTGCCGGGAATCCAGGTGTCGCCTCCGGCACGCAGGCGCAGCGGCATCTCACCCCACGAGGCGTTGTTGGGGTCGCCGGGAAGCGCGATGGTCGACGTGCGCCACAGTTCCGCACCCGTGGCCGGATCGTGCCCCGTGATGAAGCAGGGTTCATCTTTGTAACGCTGGCACCCGTTGATGCCGCTCACGACGACGCCATTCGCGACGATCGGGCCACCCACGTGCGTGAAGCCCTGGGTGTAGTCGGCTTTAACCGTCCGCCACGCCTGTGTACCCGTGCGCGCGTCGAGGGCGACGAGCGCCGCGTCGAAGGTCGCCAGAAAGACCTTGTCCTCATATAGCGCGATGGCGCGGGTGGCCCCAAAGCTCACGGCGTCATCCGGAACCGGGTAGCGATACTCCCACAGCACATCGCCCGTGCTCGCGTCGAGTGCCTGGACAACGTTCTGGGGATTGACCAGGAACATCACCCCGTCGTGCACGAGGGGCGTCGGCTGGTTGCTTCCGTCCTGCATCGTCACGACCCAGGCCATCCGCAGCTCGCCCACGTTGTCCTGCGTGATCTGATCCAACGGGCTGTAGCCGTGATTGTCGAGCGTTCGTCGCCAACTCAGCCAGTCGGCTGCAGGCGGTTGCTGCAGCAGCGCATCGGTGACCGGCGTGAGGGCCGGAACCGTAGTATTGCCGAAGCGGGTGGTTCGCCCCGTTCGTTCGCCGTCCTGAGACGGACCCGACGGCGCAGGGCCGGCCAACGCCAACCGCACCGAATCGGCACCCGGCGTCGCGCCGATGCTGAGCGCGGCATCGGCCCTCAGCGCCTCGGAGCCGGACGCTCGCCCATTTGACTGCAAGATGAGCGCGACGATGTTCAGATAGGCCTCGTCACTGAGCGAGCCACTCTGCTCCGGCGGCATCTCTTCGCGAATGTAGTCGAAAAGATCCCGCGTCGTGCGCGAGCCCCAGACGCTCATGAAGCTCGCACCCGCCAGCTCTGGCGCGTGGGCCGACCCCCTCAGAGCCGCTCCATGACATTCGGCGCAATCCCGCGCGTAGGGCGCCTGGCCGTCCGCCGCCTGTACTCCTGAAAACGCTCCGCGTGTGGCAGGCTGTTGTGCCTCGGCAACGGTCCCGACCGAGCCCAGAAGCACGGTCACCCCGACGATAAGACACCCGACTTTAGCCCGCATGGGTTGCTCCTTCTGGACAGTTGAAGCAGCGCCCCCAAAGCGCTGTGCGGGATCGCGCCCGCGAATCTCCTGATCATCCCCCCCGGGCCAATCTTCCGCAAGCCCCGCTGCCCAACCTGCGCCGCCACCCGCACGTCGATAAGTTTCAGCGATGCTTGAGCTGCTTTCTCAACCCTGGCCATGGTATGTGGCCGGGCCCCTGATCGGACTGGTAGTCCCCCTGCTCCTCTGGGTTGGCGGCGAGTTCGGCGTGTCCGAGAACCTGCGTCATATCTGCGCAGCAGTGCTCCCGACCCGGAACGATTTCTTCCGAATTCGAGGAGGCGACAGAGGCGCCCAAGCCGCCGTGGCGGGCATATCGGCACCCCAGACCGAACTCGCAGACGAGCACTCTCTGGGGTCCCGCGAGGCTCTACAATGTCATGTGCTGGATCTACGGATCCGATCCGATCAAGTACAGCCGGCTGGTAGGCGGGAGATCCCTGCCCGAAGACCGCGCAATGCGTTGCCCCGGAGAGTGGGATCGGATGGCCAAGACGTGGCAGGGGTTGCTGGCGGAGTACCGGCCTTGAGGGCGGTAGACAAGTAGCGCTGGGTCGCTGGACATGCTACAAGTTGTCTGTGATCTCAGGCACCTTACACTGGTAGCGTACAGCGGCAACGTACAACTTATGGCGAGGCGAATGCTCCGAACATTGTGTGCCGTAAGCGGCATTCTCACCCTTGTGATGATCCTGCCCCGCGTCGCCGGCGCGCAGGACACCCGGACGGACGCGCCGCTCCCGCACGCCATCGGGCAGAGCGTGTCCGCGTCGTTCGAAGGCTGGTACCCGAACCCGGACGGCACCCGCAGTCTGGTGTTCGGCTACTTCAACCGGAATTACGAGGAGGACCTCGACCTCCCGGTCGGAGAGGACAACATGTTCGAGCCGGGTCCCGCGGACCGAGGTCAACCCACCCATTTTTTCCCGAGACGGCAGACCGGCGTGTTCGCCGTGGTCGTCCCGGCTGATTTCGGTGATCAGCGCTTGACCTGGAGCCTGACCGCGCACGGTGAAACGATTGAGATTCCGGGTCACTTGGAACCGGGGTGGGAGATCACCGCGCTCCATGAGGTGACGAGCGGGAACACACCGCCCATGCTCAGGTTCGGCGGGCCCGACGGAGGCCCGGGTCAGGGTCCGCTGGGAGTACGCTCGGACCTGACGGCCGCGGTGTCGGCGCCGACCCCGATCACGGTGTGGGCGAGCGACGACGGTGTGCGGAAGGCCCGGGCAACTGCTCGGCCAGCGCGGTTCGGTGTGGTGTGGAGCAAGTATAGAGGAGCCGGCACGGTTACGTTCGACAACGCCACGCCGAGGATCGATGAGAGCGGCATGGCGGTCACGACCGCAACGTTCAGCGAACCAGGGGAGTATGTCCTGCGTGTGCTGGCATGGGACGATTCCGGCAACCAGGCCGCCATCATGGCCGGCGGCTTCTTCTGTTGCTGGACTAACGGCTACGTAACGGTACAAGTACGTTAACGGTGGGGAGACGATAGACATGATGGCATTCACGAGACGAACGGCGTGGCCAGCCCTGCTGGCTTCTGCGGTGCTGCTTACTGCCTCTGGATCGGCCAACGCCCAGACGCCGGGTGAGGTCACGTTCAGCAGGGATGTCGCTCCGATCCTCCAGCAGAGCTGTCAGGGCTGTCACCGCGACGGTCAGATGGGGCCGATGTCGCTGATGACCTACGAGGAGGTCCGACGTTGGTCTAGCCGGATCAGGGACAAGGTAATCAACCGGGTGATGCCGCCCTGGCACATGGACAAGACAGTCGGCATCCAGGATTTCCAGAACGACATTTCCCTGAGTGATGCGGAAATCGACATCATCGTCCGCTGGGTCGATTCAGGCTCGGCAGAGGGCAACCCCGACGACCTGCCCCAAGCGGTCGACTGGCCCGCCGACAACGTGTGGCGCATGGCCGAACGTTATGGACGGGAGCCGGATCTCATCGTGAAGTCCGTGCCTTGGACCCAGGACGCCGAGGGGCAGGATCAGTGGTGGACGCCGATCGTCGAGACCGGGCTCACCGAGGACCGATGGGTGACCGGGATGGAAGTGCGGCCGACGCTCGAGGGTCGTCGCGTAACCCATCACGCTGTCGTGTATCTGCAGCAGCAGGAAGATCCCGGCGACTTCGAGTCGGTCGTAGACGTGCCGGGTCGCGGTAGCTACCTGACCGAGTTCGCCGTCGGTAAGATCGGCGACGAGTTTCGCGAGAACACCGGCAAGCTGCTGAAGGCCGGGTCACAGATCGCCTTCGACAACCACTACCACTCGGTGGGCGAGGAGGTTACGGCTCAGACGGAGTTGGGTATCTGGTTCCATCCGAGAGGCTACGTGCCGAAGTATCGGGTTTACGCCACCGCGTTTGGAGTCCAGCAGGCGATGGCCACACTGGACATCCCGCCGGGGAAGGTCACCACGCATCACGCCTACATTCCGCTGAGGTCTCCGGCGAGGCTCGAGAACTACCAGCCGCACATGCACATGCGCGGGAAGGCGATGTCCATGGAAGCGATCCTTCCCAACGGACAGGTTCAGATGCTGAGCCACGTGGCGGAGTTCGATTTCGGCTGGCATGTGAACTACGTGTACACCGACGACTCGGCGCCGGTGCTGCCGGCGGGCACGATGATTCACATCACCGCCTGGCACGACAACACCGCCGAGGGTCGTGGCAACCCGGACCCTACGCAGTGGGTCGGCTGGGGGCAGCGCAGCTACGACGAGATGTATCACGCGCACGTGAACGTTACGTATTTGACCGACGAGGACTACGCACGGATCATCGCGGAACGACGAGCACGGCCCACCATCGACCGAGGGGGAGGCTGAAGCCGAGCTACTCCCGTGTGGAAGGCGTCCTACCGTACCACCCGAACTTTCACCCCATGACCGGGCGCATCAGCGCTCCGATTCGTCGACGCTCAGTCGACGCAGCGCTTCTCGCAGTGCCCGAAACGCAAGATCGGAGAGCGTCACTCCCTCCATGGCCGCCTTGGCCCTGGCTCGGCGGTGCAGGTCCTCCGGCACATTACGAATTTCGATCATGATGGACTTGCGATAAACATGTTAGCATGTTTATCGCAAGTCAGCGCTTGAGGCGCTTGCACCGGCACCCGTCCGAGCCGCATCTTGCCCCCCATGCCCGATCCCGTCACCCGCCTGAACACGGCCCTCGGAGGTGGTGTCATGCCACGATTGATCTTGTCCCTGGCTTTGTCGCTGGCCCCGCTCGGCACGAACGCTCTCATTGCCCAGACCTGTGAACCAGACGGTATCGTAAAGTTCGTGTGCGGTACCACCAACCCTGAAGACCTTTACCAGGTTCCGGGCACCTCTTGGGTGATCGCTTCCGGACGATACTCCGATTCGGAAGGCCCGATCTACACGGTTGACACTCGCGACCACAGCACCCGGGAAATCTTCCCCGCGGGTGCCTTGCCACCGCAGCACGACAGGGACACCTATCGCGGCTGCCCTGGGCCGAACACCGTGTTTCAACCACATGGACTGACACTGCGGGAAGGTAGCGGCAGCCTGCACACGCTCTACGTGGTTGGCCACGGCGCGCGCGAAGCCATCGAGGTCTTTGAACTGGATGCCGGTGGCGCCCTTCCCACTATGAAATGGATCGGTTGTATCCCTGCGCCGGACGGCACCCGGCGCATCAATTCGATTACAGCCTTACCCGGCGGGTATCTCGGAGCCACCAATTTCGACACATCGGGCGGAGAACTCTGGGAATGGCATCCGACGACTGGCTGGATCGAGGTGCCGGGCAGCCAGATGCGCGGTCCCAATGGCCTGGTTTCCTCGGATGACGGGCGCTGGTTTTACGTCGGCGGTTGGAGTGACCGGGCGCTGGTGCGGGTGTCGCGTGGCCAAACCCCGGTTCAAGTCGATCCGATCCCTGTTGGCTTCAATGTCGACAACGTGCGCTGGGGACCCGATGGCAAGGTGATCGTCGCCGGTCACGTGACCCGTTGTGCAGGGCCCGACCCCTGTGAACTGGCCGCCGCCCGCGTCGCCGAGGTCGATCCGAACACGTTCGCTGTCCGACAGTTGGTCGACTACAAGGGCAATGATTTTTTCAGGGTGGGAACCGTGGCGATCGATGTCAGTGGCGAGATCTGGATTGGCGGTATCAACGGTAGCCTTGGAATCGCCCGCTTTCCCCGGTGAGCGCTTGAAACGGCCGTAGAGCGCTTACCGACTGGTCCAACCCGACGCTACTGCACCGCGAGTGCCACCAGCTCCGAAGGGTGGCCCCTCGCGCTCACAGCGACCACGATGTACTGCGTCCCATCCACCATGTACGTCATCGGCAGACCGCTCTGATTGGCCGGGAGCTCGAACTCGGCGATTACATCGCCGCTCTGCTTGTCATACGCCCGGAACATGGGTCCGCCCGTTTCTCGTGGCGCCGCAAACAGGCCCGAGCCTTCGCCGGCAAAGACCAGCGTCTTCGTCACGAGGATGCCGCCCCGTTCGGCCTTGCCGGTCGGCGGGATGTCGATCCCCTGGAGCGCAGGATGATTCTTGACGCAGTCCGGGGTGTCTCCGTTGGGCACCATCCAGATGTGCTCGCCACTGTTGAGATCGATCGCGGTGATCCGTCCCCAGGGCGGATTGACTAGCGGTAGGCCTTGCGGGCCCATCGCACCGCAGCCCCGCGGGCCCGTCCGCGCCTGACCCCCTGCCGGCGCAGCGGCGGGCGGAGGACGGCCTCCACCCACCGGCTGTGCGCCGCCCGGCACCTCGAGCTGTCGGCCTGGAGCGCGCGGAACCACCCGCATCGGGTTCGTGACCGAGCTGACGTAGAGGATGCCGGTTTCCGCATCCACCGCGCCGCCTTGCCAGTTTGCACCGCCTGTCATCGCAGGCAGCATGAGCGTGCCCCTGAGACCGTCGGCCCCCACCAACGACGGCGGCGTGAAGATGGGGCCCAATCGGTATTCCGACGCGATCCGTTCGGCTTCGGCTCGCAGCTCGGGGGTGAAGTCGATCAGGTCGTCGAACGAGAGCCCCTGTCGATCGAACGGCTCGGGCTTGGTTGGAAACGGCTGTGTGGCTGACGTCTGTTCCCCTGGCACGGCCGACTGGGGGACAGCTCGCTCCTCGATCGGCCACACCGGTTCGCCGGTCTCTCGATCGAAGACGTAGGTCCACGCCTGCTTCGTCACCTGCGCCACCGCCCTGATCTCCCGGCCGTCCACGGTGACGTCGAGAAGCATGGGCGCTGTCGGAATGTCCCAATCCCAGATCCCGTGGTGTATGAACTGGAAATGCCAGACGCGCTCGCCGGTCTCCGCGTCGAGGGCCACCAGGCTCTCGGCGAAAAGGTTGTCGCCCGGGCGGTCACCGCCGTAGAGGTCGTTAGTCGGCGTCTCAACCGGGAGGTAGACGTAGCCGAGCTCCAGGTCCGCGGACATCGGCGCCCAGACGGCGGTGTTACCGGTGTAGCGCCACGACTCGTCTTCCCAAGTCTCGTTCCCGAACTCGCCCGCGAGTGGGACGGTGTGGAAGATCCACCGCCGCTCGCCGGTCCGGACGTCGTAGCCACGCACGAACCCGGCGATATTCTCCCTGCTGGGGGCAAACGCGCTCAGGGCGCCGCCAATCACCGCAACGTCTCCCACGATCATCGGCGGTGATGAGGCTCCGATGCGACCGTCGGGCGGCCGCGGTCGGTCGAGTCCCTCGAAAAGATCGACGATGCCCTCCTCGCCGAACGCCAGGTCTGGGTGGCCGGTCTGCGCGTCGAGCGAGATTAGACGGTATCCGGGGGTGATATAGATGATGCGTTCGGCGACCCCGTCAGTCCAATAGGAGACGCCCCGGTGGTTCTTGCGGGGCGCGTCTTCGCCGCGGGTCCCCTCGTCGATGCGCCACATCCAGAGGGTCTCACCCGTGGCTGCGTCGATGGCTACGACGTTGCGCCGTGTCCCGGCCGTCGCGTAGAGAACTCCGTCGACCATCAACGGCGTCACCTGGGAGTTGATCTCAGGGCTCGCACCGAAGTTGGCGGCGCTCCAGCGCCACTTGATCTCCAGATCGGCGACGTTGTCCCGGTCGATCTGATCCAGAGGGGCGTACCGGGTGCCGCCGGCGTCGCCGCCGTAGTAATGCCACTCACCGGCGTCCGCTCCCGCCTGCCCCACAACCGCGGCCGGCAGCGCCAGCATCAATCCCAGCGATGCGGCCCACAGACGGAGTCGAGCGCTTCTTGGTGGCACGGTCCCTCCTAGCTGACGACGCAAAAGAACGAGCCGGAGCCCGTTTCGGTCTTGATCGGTTCTAATCATAGGTCCAGAGCGGCGCTAGCGCCCGCGCCCATCTCGGATACCTGGGTCGCGCTGCTCGTTGAGCCCCAGTCCTCTTGATTTGCTTTCCAAGTGGCCCCTGACCCGACAAGTTGGCCTTCCGGCTCAGAAGCCCTGCCAAGTAAGGAGAAAAAGAGATATGCCGTCCTCCACTCGTTCGATCATGGGCCCGGTTGCGCTCACGTTCGCGCTCGCATCACTAATCGCCCCACAATCCCCGCTCGCGGCGCAGCAGCCTGCGGCGCCCG
>Ga0209019_1001004_pt1 | contig 14320 bp, 15 predicted proteins | sample METZYME_3_300m_FD_187549 | JGI IMG/M metagenome (GOLD analysis project Ga0209019, IMG submission 187549) | Marine microbial communities from oxygen minimum zone in mesopelagic equatorial Pacific - METZYME_3_300m (SPAdes) (version 2) | ecosystem: Environmental > Aquatic > Marine > Oceanic... | reverse complement strand
AGGCCGCGACTGGATCGCCAAGGCCAGCAATTTCGGAGATCTCGTGTCGCTGCTGATGGTCATCGGCGGTTCTGTCGCGATGGGTTTGGTGTTCTTCCCCGCTCTGTCCGGGATGTTGCGCTGGCCAGGACTGGCGCTGTTGATAACTGGCGCCCTCTCATTCATAGCAGTCAAGGTTGCCGAGAGTGAGGTCTCAGACAAGTTGACCTACGCGATAGAAACCAGCGCAGATAGGGTGTCGGACATACCGCCGTCGGTTACCGACCTTGGTGGAGATATCTTGATCTCTTTCGGGTCTCAGTTAACAGAAGGGTGCGTCGGCCCCACACTCACGTTGCTGGTAATCGGGGTGATCCTGTTCGGTTCGTCATTCTTCACGATCATCCTCAAGCGGTTCATACCTTTTGTGAAGTAAAGGCGGACCCACCGTCATTCCGATAGTCCCGCTCTAGGACGGTCGCCATTCTAAAAAAGCGCGATGGGGCTAACCGGAGACCCGGTCACGTTGCGAAGGCGCAGAGGAGCCAGGGTCAGCATGAACTCGTAGCGGTTGCGTTGGGCGCAAGCCTCGGCCAGTTCTTCCAGGTTTGCGTTGTCAATGAGCCATAGCCCTAGCGTCACCAGGCACATGATGTGAAGAGGCGAGCCGATCGTGCTGTAGTGAGAAGGCCGGAAGTCGTTGGAGGTGTCGGTGCCCAGCATCGCAACTCCACGGTCCTTGAACAACGGCGTGCAGGCTACCTGGCAGGCGGTCATGGGCTCTAGGGCCTTGGCCGGGGGGTTGTCCAACCGCATCCGGTAGTTGCCCGTGCGGACTAGAAGGATGTCTCCCTCTTCAATCTTGATGCCTTGGGCTTCTTCAGCTTCCAGCAGGTCAATCGGCATAACCGGTTCGTTCGGGTCCAGATAATCAACCCCCCGGAGCTTTGGCAGGTCCAGCAGCACGCCTCGGGTGACGATGCCCGCGTGGGCAGCCTCAATGGAGTGGGTCTGGGCGCCCTCTCTGGATGTGATCATGCTGGCCGGCTTCCCGTTGTACAGGTGTCCTTGCCAGGAATAGTGGGACATAGCGTCGATGTGGGTGATGCTCTGGCCGTGGAACACCATCCCGATGAATTCGGCCGCTCCCCGGCGGGTGTACTGGCGTTCAGGTGTGTCCTCGATCCGTCCTTCGCCGCTGTCCACCATGAAACGTTGTACTTGGAATGTGACGTCAGCATGCATGTCGGTGCTGATGGGACGGGCGCAACTCACTGGGACGCCGTCTTTCACCAAGGCGGCTGCCTGCTGGCGTTTGGCCGGTGTGATCAGGTTCAGACAGCCTAGCTGGTCGTCATCGCCCCAGCGGCCCCAGTTGCTCAAAGACTCCATCCAGCCCAACACCTGGGCCTCGTCAGGGATCTGCCGGGAAGTTACCTGAGCCATCGGTCCGCCTCCTGCCTGTATATCTGGATGAGTCATTCTACAACGGGTCCTGCCGGGGTCAACCATGTGCGTGAAAACGCTAAAGCTTAGAGCCTATGAACGAGGGTGAGCCGTTCAGAAAATTCTTAACATTCACAGCTCTTTTCCCTTCGAGTTGGACGGTTTTCAACCCCAGGAAGCCTTTTGTCGTCGCCACGGCCGCCGGAAGATCGGGATGATCTGTCGCAACCACCGTTCCCGGCTCAAATTCCGTGGAGTCAGACGCTACGAACGCGACGGAGATAAGTTTGAGGTCGCTGCCGTTCCAATTCGTAAAAAGGCCCGGCCATGGTGTAAACGCCCTTGCCCTCCGTTCCAGTTCGTCAGCGCTCAACGACCAGTCGGCCGAGCCGTCGACCCGCTCCAGCTTCCGGGTGACAGAGGCCAACGATTCGTCCTGGGGCTCCGAAAGCAGTTCCCCTGATTGCCATTGGGGAAGGATTTCTCTTAACAGGTTCCCGCCCAGTTCAAAGAGAGCCATGGTTAGTCCGTCTGTCGTCTCGCTGCCCTTCAAAAAAAACTCGTGCTGAGCGATCAGGGGGCCAGTGTCCATCCCCTCGTCCAGCAACATGATTGTGACCCCGGTGACCTGATCTCCATCTAAGATTGTGGTGGCCACCGGAGACGGGCCACGGTGCCGGGGCAACAATGACGGATGAATGTTTAAGCAACCCAGTGGGGCCAAGTCGAGGATCGGATTGGGCAGCAGCTTGCCGTAGGCGGCGACAATTATCGCGTCTGGCTGCAATGCCGCCAACTCAGCTTTGGTCTCGTCCGAGCGAAAATTGGCCGGCTGAAAGACCGGTAACCCATGCTCTTCGGCGTAGTTCTTCACCGGAGAGGACTGTGCTATACGCCCCCGGCCGGCGGGGCGGTCCGGCGGGGTGTAGACGCCTACGATCTCAGAGCCATCCAGGGAAGTCATGCCCTCAAGCACAGGGACGGCGAAGGTGGGGGTTCCCATGAAGACAAGACGCATAGGGCAAAAACCTTGAGGCCGGTATCGGCAGCTGGTGATGGCAAAGTGGATCTAATTCGCTGTCAGAAACGAATAATTGTCTTGACACTGAAAAATCCCTGTTGCTAAAATACCTTAACCGCTTGGCGGAAATAAATGAAGGAGGTGAAGCATATGGATGATAGTTTAATACTCAGGGGCGATGGTAGGCATCAGTCTGGACACGACGAGGTGATCGTTTCGTAGCGGATAGCTCGAAATAGAAAACCCCGTACGTCGGGCCCAGGCCAATGTCTACCATCGCCCCTCGACCCAGGATTGTACCCAGTCGGGCGAACAAGCAACCCAGAGTTGGCCGGGCCCGATTTTGCGCCCGGCGAATCCGCCGGTTCTCTGAGTTTAAGGAACAACATATTTGTGGCTTCCTACATGCGATGGGAGACCGTTTCACCGCTACTGAAACAACGCCAATTGTTTGACAATGAATTGCCCCCGCCGTAAAATCGTCAGGCATGGGAGCCGCATTAAAGGCACCCAGGAGAATAGGAATTAGATGATTCGGATTCGGCTCGCTCGGGTTGGCAAAAAAGGCCGACCTTCTTACAGGATAGTGGTAGCAGACATTGCAGCACCCAGGGACGGTTCTTACCTAGAATGGATCGGGAACTACGACCCGATGCAAAATCCCCCCGCGGTTACCTTGAAGACTGAGCGTGCCGCCCATTGGCTAAGCATGGGCGCTATTCCTTCGGACGCGGTTGCCAGGATCATGGATGCGAACGGTTTGATGGAACGCACTCCGACCCAGAAAACCGCCATTAAGAAATCTGGCGAAGAGGAAAGCAGTACCCCAGCAGCAGTGGCTGCCCCCCCAGCAGTGGCTGCTCCCGCACCCGAAGCTACAGCAGATGAGACTCCCGAAGAGGAGGCCGCGCCAGCGGAAGAAGCCTCTGCTGAAGAAGAGCCGGAAGCCGAAGAAGAAGCCCCCGTTGACGAAGAGGCCGCTGAATAACAGCGTTCTTGGACTTAACCTCCTCCCCGCACCACTGAAAATCATATGAAAGAACTGATTGAGTACATCGCCCGTTCGCTGGCCAGCGACCCCGATGCCGTGGTAGTAACTGAATCTATCGAAGACGGCCGCACCGTCTTTCGTCTCCAAGTTGCCGACGAAGATAAGGGCAAGGTTATCGGCCGTCAGGGCCGCGTTGCCCAGGCCATGCGCGTTCTTCTGCGCGTGGCAGCAGTAAAAGACGGTTCCCAAGCCGTCTTGGAAATCGTATAACTCCCTCCACTCCCTGGCCCTGCCTCTTGCCGTCTTCTGGATTCAGCCATGTCTGATTCTTCCGTCCCCCATGGCCTTGTGGCCGTGGGTCGTATCATTGGCGCCCACGGAGTTGAGGGCGAGATACGAGTGAAGGCCACTAGCGACGTTCCAGGCCGATTCGACGAGGGTACTAGGCTCTTCGTGTCTGAGGATGGCATCGTTCCCGAAAAGCGGACATACCGGATAGATAAAAGCCGTACAACTGGCTCCAAGGGCAACGATGTGTTGATCATCTTGTTCCAAGGATTTCGAGACCGCGATCAGGCCCTGCGCCTTTCCGGACTCTGGCTCTGCGTGGACCAGTCCGACGTACCATCAGCCGAAGAGGGCGAGTTTTTCCACTACCAACTCATCGGTCTGAAGGTCCGCACGGTAGAAGGCGAAGACTTGGGAGTAGTAGAAGAGATCCTGGTGACCGGAAGCAACGACGTGTATGTGGTCACCGGTGGTGAGAAAGAGGTCTTGGTGCCTGCCTTGAGCAAAGTAGTGCGCGAGATAGATATCGATTCTGGGTTCATGGTGGTCGATTTGCCCGAAGGTTTGCGCTGAAACCGCTTTGACCCTTGCTTTGGCCTAGTGCTAAAATCGAGGCTGAAAGATACCATCTGAAATCGATGAATCAAGCGCTTGCGGAAATGACGGGCCGCCTACTCAGGCCTATCTCCTCAGGAGGTCGGAACTATGTCAGGTCACTCTAAATGGTCAACCATCAAGCACCAGAAAGGCGCCGCCGACGCCAAGCGCGGCGTCCTGTTCACCAAGATTAGCCGTGAACTTACGATTGCAGTGAAGAACGGCGGTGGGGCCGACCCGGATATGAACTTCCACCTCCGCCTGGTGTTGGACAAGGCCAAAAACGCCAACATGCCCCAAGACAGCATCTCTAGGGCCGTGAAACGTGGCACCGGCGAAGGCGCCGAGGGTGAGATCTTAGAAGAGATCACCTACGAAGGCTACGGGCCTGGAGGTGGCGCAATCCTCTTGCAGGCCTTAACCACCAACCGGAACCGGACCGCGTCCGACGTGCGCTCAGCCTTTAGCCGCGGCGGCGGCAACCTTGGTGAAAGCGGCTGTGTCGCCTGGAACTTTGACCACCTGGGCGTGATTGGCCTCGAGATGAAAGACGAAGAACGCGGTGAAGAACTGGTTCTGATTGCCATCGACGCCGGAGCGGACGACGTGAGATTGGAGGATGATTTCCTGGAGATTTTTACGGCCGTCGACCAGTTGCAGAAAGTTCAGAAGGCTCTGGAGAATGAAGGCGTTCCACCGGATGCGGCCCAGCTATCTATGGTTCCGAAGACGACCATCGCCTTGGACGACAAACAGGCGGAACAGACTCTCCGGCTTCTGGACACTCTGGAAGATTTGGACGACGTGCAGAAGGCCTACACAAATGCGGACTTCCCCCTGGAGGTCCTGGAACGTTATCAGATTGAAGCCTAGCAAAAATTAAAATTAATACGGATGGTTCGACAAACTCACCACGAAGGGATTGGGCGGTCTAACCGCTCCTACTGAGCCTGTCGAAGGACTCTGCAATCGAATGGTAAACGGGTGGTGTGATGGGAATATTGGGGATTGACCCCGGTACTTTGAAGATGGGATACGGCGTGATCGGCGATGGCCCCAATCCCCATGCCGACGACTACGGTGTAATCTCACTCCCCCGCAAGATGCCACTGGAACAACGGCTGTATCAACTTCACACCCACATCCTCAACCTTATAGCGATATTTCATCCCACCGCCGTTGCCGTGGAACAACCTTTCATGGGCAAGGGTGAACGTAGCTTTCCCGGTTCGGCTTTGGCCATCGGCCAAGCCCAGGCCGTAGTCTTCATCGGCGCGGCCAGTCAGGGCATCCCCATCTTCAAATACTCGCCCGCCCAGGTGAAGAGCGCCGTGGCCGATTACGGGGCTGCCTCCAAAGAACAGATGCGCCAGATTGTGGCTGCCACACTTGAGTTGAAAGAGGTCCCGGATTCCGATGCCTCCGACGCTTTGGCTGTGGGCTTATGCCATCTGATCCAGGAACAAGCCGACGTGGCTGTGGGACGAATCATTACGCCGGGACAGGAACGCTAAATCCCCAACCTCGCTGTGACGATGATGAAGGCTTGTAGATGATAGTAGGCGTTCATGGGACTCTTGAGACCACCGGCCCAGACTGGGTCCATGTCCGCGTCGGCGGAGTAACGCTGCAGGTGTTCGTTCCGGCCAACACTGTCTCCGGTCTGGGCGCCATTGGTTCACAGGTCACCCTGCATACCCACCTGCGGATCCGTGACGATGAGCCGGTACTCTTCGGCTTCATCGATGCTGCTGCCCTTGGCCTTTTCAGCATGCTCACCGCCGTTTCCGGCGTGGGTCCGAGGACCGCACTAGCCTTGCTCTCCAGCCTCGACCCAGCCCGGCTGCAGACAGCGATTGTCACCGGGGACACCGCAGCCTTGTCGTCGGCACAGGGTGTGGGTAACCGCACTGCCAGCCGAATAATCCTGGACTTAAAAGTCAAGCTGGAGGACGCCGAGTTCGCGGAGATCGGATTCTCAGGCGACGCCGACGGCCAAGTGATTGCCGCCCTCACCGCCCTGGGCTACTCGCCGGCCGAGGCCAGGGCCGCTGCAGCGACTCCGGCAGTGGCTGCTGAATCAGAGGTGGACGATCGCATTCGCGTAGCCCTGCAGCAGTTCGCCAACCGGTAGGTAAAGACATGCTATTGACACGCCGGACGTGCGGCAAACCCCATCCCCTTATATAATGTTTTGACAAAGCATCGCGGGGGACGCGTTAGACGATGGCAACCTACGCCCGAGGCAAAAAATGGGCCGACGCCGGCAGCGATATCCAGAAGGTCTGGAACGCCGACATTCAGCCCGAAGACCGCAAGTTCCAGTTGGTGGCAGACTTCGAGATGACCGGCGACCAGCCGGCCGCCGTAGCACGCCTGGTTGAGGGCGTTGAGAACGGCGCCACCCGTCAAACCATGCTGGGCGTCACCGGCTCAGGTAAGACCTTCACGATGGCCAACATCGTCCAACAGGTGCAGCGCCCCACACTGGTCATGGCCCACAACAAGACCCTGGCGGCCCAACTGGCCTCCGAGTTTAAGGAGTTTTTCCCCCACAACGCAGTGGAATACTTCGTTTCCTACTACGATTATTACCAGCCCGAAGCCTACGTCCCTCAGTCGGACACCTACATTGAGAAAGACTCCAGCGTCAACGAGGAACTGGACAAGCTCCGGCTGTCGTCGACCACCTCGTTACTCACACGCCGCGATGTTCTGATCGTCGCCTCTGTTTCCTGTATTTACGGTCTCGGGGACCCCAACGACTACTTCAACCTGGTGGCCCAGGTAAAAGTCGGTGAGACCCGCAATCGCAGCCAGTTGGTCCGCCAATTGGTGGACATGCAGTACGAACGCAATGACATGGACCTAGCGAGGGCCAAATTCCGGATCCGTGGCGACACCTTGGAGTTAGTGCCCGCCTACGAAGAGGCTGCTGTGCGAATACAGTTCTTCGGTGATGACGTGGAGCGTATCGTTCAGGTGGACCCGCTGACCGGTGAGGTCCTTGCTGACCTCGCGAAGGTGTCCATCTATCCGGCCAATCACTTCGTCACGTCCAAAGAGAAGATGGAGTTGGCGGTTGCCAGCATCCGGGAAGAACTGGAATGGCGTCTTAAAGAGCTGAAGGACTCAGGCAAGATATTGGAGGCCTCCCGGTTGGAAAGCCGGACCCACTATGACTTGGAGATGATGCAAGAGACCGGGTTCTGTTCAGGTGTGGAGAACTACGCCCGCCACCTGTCCCAGCGGTCCCCGGGAAGCGCCCCTTGGACGTTGCTGGACTACTTCCCTGACGACTACCTAATGTTCGTGGACGAGTCTCACATGACGCTGCCCCAGGTCCGGGGCATGTACCGGGGGGACATCTCTCGGAAGACCACCTTGGTGGACTTTGGCTTCAGGCTGCCATCGGCCTTGGACAACCGACCCCTGAACTTCGAAGAGTACGAAGAACACATCAAACAGGTCGTCTACGTCTCGGCCACGCCCGGAACCTTCGAGCTGCAGAACAGCAGGTCAGTGGTAGAACAGGTCATCCGACCGACGGGATTGCTGGACCCGACGCTAGAGGTAAAACCTACCGAAGGCCAGATAGACGACCTTCTGGAGCAGATAAAAGAACGAGTGGAAAAAGCGGAACGAATTCTGGTCACGACGCTCACCAAGCGGATGGCTGAAGAACTGGCCGATTATCTATCGGAGATGGGCATCCGCAACACCTACCTGCACTCAGACATCCAGACCCTGGACCGCATCGAGATACTGCGAGACCTACGCATGGGCGTTTACGACGTCATAGTGGGGATCAACCTGCTGCGAGAGGGCTTGGACTTGCCTGAAGTGAGTCTGGTGGCCATCTTGGATGCAGACAAAGAGGGCTACCTGCGCTCCGAGACCTCCATGGTCCAGACCATCGGCCGGGCGGCCCGCCATGCCAACGGCCATGTCATCATGTACGCCGACCGGATGACCGATTCCATGAAGCGGGCCATCGACGAGACCAACCGCCGCCGGACAATTCAGGCCGAGCACAACAAGCAGCACGGCATCGAGCCTCAGAGTATCCAGAAAGAAGTCCACGACATCACCGAAGGCATCAAGGCCATCGCTGAAAGCCGGAACCGCTACAACGTGGTGCGCAAAGAGATGTCCCGCACCGACATGTTCAGAGTTGTCAAGGACCTAGAAGTGCAGATGAAAGAGTCGGCCAAGAGTCTCCAGTTCGAGAAAGCCGCCCAGTTCCGAGACGAGATATTCGAGCTCCGCCGTCTTCTAGCCCTGGAGGAAAAGATCATCGGCCCAGGAGACCTTATGCCCGAAGACATAGCCGCGCCGGAAGAAGAGCTGGCGTAGGTCAGCTGGTCCCAATCGGCGGCTCTTTTTCACCTACGGCAAGAAACTGAAAACAAAGATGGCATCCCGATATCAACGGGATGCCATCTTTGTTTTTCATCTGTCATTCCGAGACGCTAGCCGGGGAATCTCATTGCCAGCATCAACATGTTTCACCAAAGCAAAGATGCCGCTCGCTCCGTGTTAAAACACGGGGAAGAGCGTAGGGAATGGCATTCAACTCCAACCCTACTCCGTAATATCCCACCCCAAGAAATTGCAGACGGCCTTACCCATGATCAACTCCTTGTCGGACTCGGAGAGCCAGGGCAGTTCTTCGGTGAACATGGTTACACATTGTTTCCAAGGGCATGGCATGCGGGTGATGTCGGTGCCCCAGAACATGCGCTCCGGACCGAACGCGTCGTAGATTTGGTGCAGGTAGTCGTGGATGCTGCTGAACGGGTATGACCCGCTGGAATAGCTGGGTGCGCCGGTGGCCTTGATCGCCACGTTGGGGTACTTGGCCAAGGCTAACATCTCCGGCAGGGAAGCGAAGCATTCGGCGTCGGTCGTGCCGCCGATCCGGCCCAGGTGGTCGACGATCAGCTTCAGCTTTGGGTATTTCTCCGCTACTGGGGCGACCATGTACATGTAATTGGACGCCATCAATGCGATGGGAATGCCCAACCGCTCCGCCTCCGGCCAGACCCATTCCATGGTGCCGTCCTTAGGCCAGGTTGCCTGGTGAGGCTGGGTGAAGCTGAACCGGAAGCCCAGCATGCCCGGCTGGCCCAACCATCCGTCAACCAAAGAGTGGCTTTCGGGCTTGTCCAGAGGGATCTTCCCGAGGATGGAAAGACGGTTGGGGTGCGCCTTGGCCGCATCCAAGGCCAAAGAATCCGATTCCGGGTCCCAACTGGGCGGGTGGATGATTGCGGCGTCTATGCCGCCCTCGTCCATCTCTTTAAGCAGGTCGTCAGCGGTGAAATTGGGAATCTGCCGGTGGCCGGGATTGCCTGGAACATGGTTGGCCCAGAGATGCACCTGGGCGTCTACGATCAACATTCTTAACGTCTCCTAGACTTCGGTCTGCTTCGTTATCGCTCGCCTCGCAGCTATTCTTCCATTCCGAGTGTCAGTCGAGGAATCTCATTGCCGAGCATCAAAATGTTCAACCAAAGCAAAGAGACCTCGCCCTAGCGCTCGGGGTGAAAAAAGCGAAGTTGGTTACCCTCCATCCACCACCTGGTGCAGCCGAGCCAACAGCGCCCCATTCTCTTCGGCTGAGAAGTTGTCCACTGTGGGAACGGCGTCGCCGGTTGTGCCGTCCACCACGCCGGCTTCGATCATGCCGTGGAGCATGGCGGTCTCGGACTCAACCGTGGGAAGCAGTTTTTTTCCGGATATCTGGGACATCGCCGCCACCAAGCCGTACCCTCCCCAGTTGGACACACTGGCGATGACCAGCCGGTCGACCTGGTTCACAGCAGGATAGTCCGGCAGGGAATCCACCGTCGGTATCACCTCGGCTAGGTTTCCCATGCCGATCTCGTTGCCCCCGTCGCCGATTCCAACCGAAGAGATGTCAGAGTCGAAGAGGTAGTCTAGGCGGGCGGTGTTGGGAGAGATATCGACGTACCGCATGTTCAAGTAGGTGTCGTCCCTGGTGCGGCCGCAGCGTTCGATGGAGATCAGCAGAGAAGGCTTGACCCGCTCCAGAATGCCCTTGGCATGTTCCTTACTGGGATCGATTCCGTCGATGGGAAAATCGATCACGTCGGAACCGTTGGCGTACTTACGCAACACCGGAGTGGTGTACTCGTCGCTGACATAGGTTACTGTGCGGCCCAAGCTCTTCAGCGCCTCTCCAATTGCTATGGCCCCGGGCGGCCCGTCAGTCTCCGGCTTCCCGGCCATCACGACATAGAAGCCGGTGACGATTATCACGCCGCCCGGATGATCGATGATGAACTGGGCAGCTTGAGAGCAGTAGTCGTCGGGAAGATGAGGCCGCAAGGCCAGCATTCCCCGCTTGTCCTGAGACAGGATGATATCTTCGATACTTTCGTCCAAATCGTCTCCCCCGATCGCTGAAAGCTGATAGCTGTCAGCTATAAAACCGCGTAATCGGCGTCTCTCCCGTCTGTGATGAACATCCGGCCGGGAGCGTGGGTAATCATCAGCGGCGGTTTGCAGTTCAGAGCCACCGCCTGAGGTGTAACGCCGCAGGCCCAGAACACTGGCTCCTCGTCGTCCTTGATTTCCACCGAGTCCCCGAAGTCGGGCCGTGAGATGTCCGTGATTCCGATGTCGCTGGGGGTGCCAATATGTATCGGGGCGCCGTGGGTGGATGGGAACCGGGACGTCACCTGCACCGCCCGCACCACCTGTTCCCGTTTCACCGGCCGCATGCTGACCACCATCGGGCCCGAGAACATGCCGGCGGGAGTGGTCTGTATGTTGGTGATATACATGGCCACGTTGTTGCCAGTCTGTTGATGCCGAAGAGGGATTCCCGCTTCCACCATGGCCGTCTCGAAAGAGAAGCTGCAACCTAACAAAAAGGAGACAAGATCGTTACGCCAGTAGTCGACGATGGTGTCTACTTCGTCGGTGAGCTGGCCGTTTTTGTAGATGCGGTACCCGGAGGCGTCGGTCCGAATGTCCGCACCGGGAGTTGTGATAACAGGCTCGATCTTACCTGGCTCAATCACCTCAAGCAGGGGGCATGGCTTGGGATTGCGCTGACAGAACAGCAGAAAGTCGAATGCAAGGTCCTTAGGGAGGATGGCCAAGTTGGCCTGGACGTGGCCCGGCGCAACTCCGGAGGTGATGCCTCGCCAGGTATTCGAACGAATCTGCTGCCGGACTTCTTGGGCGGAACCAGAGATGGTTTGCGTACTCATAATTTCACTTCCTAACGGGCGCCACAACGGTACCGCCATGATAGTTGCACCCCAGTTTAGCGTCAATCGCTATTGACTGGCCTTGGGCCGGAATCAATGGGCGCTGGCTAATAGCGCTTGTTTGGTATACTTTTTCTGCTATTCAAACTCACTGGAAGTATTAGGCCGGATCTTTGTACCAGCTCTTTATCCTGGTTAATCATGGCGGCGAGCTCAGCGCGTTGGCGGACACTGCTGACCGGGCCGGTATGTCGTGCCGGGTGGGTATCGAGTTGCACCAGCTTGATGAAAACGGCGCCATGCCACCGGATGCGGTGATTTTGGACCTGTCTTCGCTATCCCAGTCGGAAGCCCGTCTGATGATCGAAGAGTGCCACGACCGGAGACTTCCGGTGGTCGCCGCCGTGCCCAGAGAGACGATGGTTGACTATGACCCGTCGCTCAATCCCGATGAGATGCTGTTCAGCCCAGTATCCGAGGCTGAATTGACCGCCCGAGTGGGGCAGGCGATCTACCGGGTCAGCGGCCCGGCCGGCCCTAAATTACTGCAAGTCGGTGATCTTTCTATAGACCAAGAACGCTACGAAGTTACAGTGTCGGGTCGCCGAGTGGCTTTGACCTACAAGGAGTTCCAGCTTCTGGTGCTCTTGGCGTCAAACCCCGGCCGGGTTTACACGCGGGAAGCGCTACTGAGCCAAATCTGGGGCTACGATTACCTGGGCGGCACACGAACCGTCGACGTCCACATCCGTCGCCTCCGATCCAAGGTGGAGTCCTCCGGCCACTCCTTCGTCGAGACCATCTGGAACGTAGGTTACCGTTTCAAAGCACCGGCATAGCGCAACTGACATCCGTCTATCAAGGCCAAACCTTCGCCTGTCGTTCGGAGCGTAAGCCGAGGAAACCCTAGTTTGCCAAAGTATACGGGGTCGGCTAGCATAGCTTGTTGTTTGGCTGTGGAATCTAGATTTATGCGCGCCGTGAGTGACAACAGAAGGGCGGAAGAAATAACCAATGACGATCTATAACTTTGCCGCGGGACCGGCTACTTTGCCCGCTGAGGTGCTTCAAGAAGCCCAACGGGATCTGGTCTCGCTGCCGGGGGTTGGGATTTCACTGCTGGAGATGAGCCATCGCTCAAAACCGGTGGTGGAGATGATCGAGAGCGCCGAGCAGGGCATCCGCGAGTTGGCCGGAATACCGGACAACTACCAGGTCTTATTCCTTCAGGGAGGGGCGTCCCTGCAATTCTCCATGGTACCCATGAACCTGTTGACCCCCAACGGTCATGCCGATCATATAGTCACGGGAAATTTCGCCAATCTGGCACTGAAAGACGCCAAAAAAGTCGGTGCCATCAGGCTGGCCGGTTCCACAGAAGATTCGAACCATGACCGCATACCGAGTCAAGAGCAATTGGACCTGGATTTTGCGGCCGACTACGTGCACTTCACCGGGAACAACACGATCTACGGCACCGAATGGGCAACGGAGCCTGCAACCGGAGTTGTTCCATTAGTCGGGGATCTATCCTCCAATATCTTCAGCAAGCCGATCGACGTATCGAAATACGGCCTGATCTATGCCGGCGCGCAGAAGAATCTGGGGGCAGCCGGAGCCACGTTGGTGATCATTCGGGACGACCTGCTGCCCCGCAGCCCGGAAAGCCTTCCCTCCATGCTCAGCTACAAAGTCCATGCCAAGGGAAAGTCAGCGCACAACACGCCGCCGGTGTTCTCAATCTACATCTTGGGTCTGGTGGTCAAGTGGCTGGCCCACCAGGGCGGCTTGGAATGCATGGGTCGCCTGAACGATGACAAAGCCAAGATCCTCTACGACCAGCTAGACTCGTCCGAGTTCTTCAGCGGACACGCCGTTCCTGAACACCGCTCCCGCATGAATGTCACATTCCGGCTGCCAACCCCTGAGTTGGAGACCCAATTTGCCACCGAGGCGGCTTTTGAAGGGCTTGTGGAGCTCAAAGGCCACCGTTCGGTGGGCGGCATCCGGGCGTCGGTTTATAACGCCTTTCCCAAAGAGGGCGTGGAGGCCCTGGTGTCATTCATGAAGCAGTTCGAGCGGACCCACGGCTAATACTGAGACCCCTCTTTACCAAACTGATCGGAGCCAAGTATGACGACCCTAAAACTGGCATCTGGAGCATCCATCGAGATCGACGACCTTCTGTATTTGTTCGTCAGAGACGAGGTGGTCCCAGATTCGGGCAAGTCTGTGGACGAGGTTTTCAACATACTCGGCGAGCTCGTGGAGCAATTCGCCCCTAAGAACCTAGAACTTCTAGACAAGCGCAGAACGCGCCAGGCCAAGATCGACGAATATTACCTGGCCAAACGGAAGGCTGGTTGGGCGCCCACTGCAGACTCGGCATCCAACGACGCGGCCGAATTGGGGAAATTCCTAGTGGATGAGGGCTATCTGGAACCGGAATCGCCCATCGAAGTTAGCATGACTACCCCGCAACTCGACTCAGAGATGTCCCAGAACGGCCCTGAGCTTGTCACCCCGGTCAACATCGCCAGCATGGCTGTGGGCGGCGCCAATGCAAGGTGGGGTAGCCTTTATGATGCCTACTTTCTTAGCGACATCCACTCCGAGATCGACCGCGATTCCAGCCGTGACGAGCGCTTACAAATGGTGGTTGACCAAACAAATGAGTATCTCGACGGCCATGTAGCCGGGTGGGAGAACGGTCTGGGATTCAAAGACTTCGTGTCCTATTCCTTGAGCAAGAAC
>Ga0209019_1000997_pt1 | contig 14397 bp, 14 predicted proteins | sample METZYME_3_300m_FD_187549 | JGI IMG/M metagenome (GOLD analysis project Ga0209019, IMG submission 187549) | Marine microbial communities from oxygen minimum zone in mesopelagic equatorial Pacific - METZYME_3_300m (SPAdes) (version 2) | ecosystem: Environmental > Aquatic > Marine > Oceanic... | reverse complement strand
TTAATTGGCTCCGCCTGCTGGGCTCGAACCAGCGACCCGCTGATTAACAGTCAGCTGCTCTACCAACTGAGCTAAGGCGGAATGACGATGATTTATCGCTGCGCAATTCTAATCGCTTGATAGGGAAGTTGCGAACCGGCTCCCAGGACGGCATGGATTGAGCGCCGAACATTGAGGCTGGTTTGTCGAGCCATTTTTTGGTTGTATTCGCAATCGGCACGATGGGGCAGGGTTATGCCAAGGATTAAATTTGTAGAGCATGACGGTACGGTTCACGAGGTTGATGTGGATTCGGGTTCGTCGTTGATGAAGGCAGCGATCGATAATTTGGTGCCTGGGATCGATGCCGACTGCGGCGGTGAGTGTTCCTGTGCCACTTGCCACGTGGTTTTGACAGACGATTGGTTTGAAAGGTTGGGTAGTCCCGTAAATCGGGAGGAAGAAATGCTCGACATGAATCCTGAAAGACGAGATACCTCCCGACTATCTTGCCAAATTCGAATTTCGGAAGAGCTTGAAGGCATCGAGGTACTGCTACCCGAATTCCAGTTCTGAGATATACCGCGTTGGATACGGATCAGGCGACGCGTAGTTAGATCCAACCCTGAGCCGCGGCAGCTTCTTCGCGCACCACTTCGGGTGCTCCAAGGAGCTGACGATCAAAACCGATCCGTTTGAACCAGTAGTGCAGTCCGAGCAGGTCAGTAAATCCCATACCGCCGTGCACTTCCGTCGCCTTTCGCGCTACAGATCTTCCGATTTCCGCGAGATGGGCCTTGGCATGACAGGCCGTGAGCGTAGCTTCGTCTGGTATCGCCTTTATTGAGTGGGCCGCGTACCAAACGAGCGACCGGCAAGGTTCGAGATCCGCGGCCATTTCGGAGCACATGTGTTTGACGGCCTGAAACGAACCGATAACGCGATTGAATTGGCGTCGTTCCTTGGCGTATTCGATTGCTTGGTCAAGCATCGTCGTTGCAGCGCCCAGGGTGTCGGCCGCGAGCATCACCCGACCCGCATTGATCATATCGGACAAGTGTTTTTTGTTATCTAAAGAGCCAGGAAGAATTTCGGCGGACGTACGGTCGAGGACTATTTCAGCGACCGATCGGGTCCGATCAATGGTCTTAAGCTTGTTGCGAGTCACGTCGCAAGCCTGGACCAGATAAAGTCTTGCTTCATTGTCCGCGACGATCAGGGTGTCCGCGTCCATGCCCTCTACGACGAACATGGCCTTTCCCGTCAATGTATCTTTATCGGCGAAAATACCGTTAGTTTCGCGACGACCGATGTGCTCGCTGACACCAACGCCGATGATGACTTCGCCACTAGCTACCCGGGGTAGCCAGGTTTCTCTTTGGTTATCGGAACCAGCGCCAAGCAGAGCGACCGGTGCCATGACTGAAGACGCGACAAACGGTACGGGCGCAATAACGCTGCCGAGGGCTTCGCTGATCAATGCAGCTTCCAAGAATCCCATTCCAACCCCGCCCATTTGCTCGGGGATGAGGATGCCTGGCGCTCCTAACTCCATAAGTCCAGCTGCGATCGTGACCACGTGGGTATCGTCAGACGCGACTGCTTCTCGAACAGCATCAAGAGGACAGGCCGTTCGGAGATAACCGCCAATGCTCTCTTGCAACATGAGTTGTTCTTCGGTGAGTGCGAAATCCACAGCGGGCTCCTAGTTAAGGGGGTTCTCGAATTTTGGTTCCTTTGGCAAGCCGAGCGCTCGTTCGCCGATCATATTTTTCTGTATCTGCGCCGTACCTCCGCCGATGATGAGGCCGAGATCGAGCATGTAACGCTGCTGCCATCGACCTTGATCGCGTAGATAGGGGCCGTCGTCGTAAAGGATGCCGAGTTCTCCCATCGAATCGATGGCCATAGCAGCCATCTGATGATTGAGTTCGCAGCCCTGCAGCTTGATGATCCACCGTGGAAGACCGGGTTCCTCTTCTTTTATTTGGCTGGTCAGAACGCGCATACCATTGAACTTCATCGCGAGCATCCTTCCTTGAAGGGATAGCAAGCGGTCGCGGTAAGCGGGACTATCGATAAGTCGATTACCATCGATGGTTTCTCGCTGCATCAGATCCACGATTTCGCGGAAGCGATTTTCTGCCTGATTAGGATCGCCGAGACCTTCCCGTTCATGCTTCAGGGTATTGTTAGCGACAAACCAACCCTCGCCGCGATTTCCAATAATCTGATGTTTAGGCACCCGAACATCAGTAAAAAAAACTTCGTTAAAAGTGGCTTCACCGGTCATCGTCACCAGTGGTCGAACTTCGATCCCAGCTGTATCCATCGAAAAAATCAAATAGCTGATGCCTTGATGTTTTGGTGCATCCGGTTCAGTCCGAACGAGGCAAAAAATCATGTCGGCATGCTGTGCACCCGACGTCCAGATCTTTTGACCGTTGATAACAAAGTCGTCACCATCAACGATGGCCTTAGTCGACAGGGATGCCAGGTCGGATCCACTGCCTGGTTCGGAATATCCCTGACACCAAACCATATCGCCGCGCACTGTCGGCGGAACCAGCCACTGCTTCTGTTCCTCTGTTCCGAGTTCCAGAACGGTAGGCACGAGTCGATTGTCACCAGAATGGCCAGGGCGAACACCCGCATTAGCGAATTCTTCCGCAATAATATGTGACTTGAGTATGTCGGGTTCCCCACCGAAGCCGCCGTATTCTTTGGGAATGGTACGAGCGGCATAACCATTTTCGATGAGGAGTTTCTGCCAATCTCGAGCTTTGCTTTCGCCATTACCCCGCCCGAATTGCGGAGGCGACTGATCTCGATTCGCGTCTAAGAATTGCCGCACTTCCGTCCGGTACTTTTCATATTCTTGGCTATACGCAAGATCCATGGTTAGCCCTCCGTTAGTGATTCCCATGCTACTACACGCAAGCTGAATTTCGATCGGCGGCGGTTGGGTGGTACACGTTATGCTATGAGTGTTTCTTGACTGTGGTGGGCTTTGCGATTGGTCAAAGGATTTCTCTTCGATGTTTACGGTACGGTTTGTGATTGGCACAAGCCGATGACCGAGGCGATTGAGTCGTACGCCGCGTCAAAAGGGATTACGGTGGATGCTCCCGAGTTTGCACGTCAATGGCGGGCCACCTATGCGCTGGAAACCGCGCGCCGAGGATCCTCCCACCAACCATTCATACCGCTGGCAACGCTCACTCTTGAAGCACTCAAAGTGCTGGCTAACGTACGCCTTTCGATGGAATTAACGGATGAAGAAGCAGAACGGTTGAACGGAGTTTGGCGCCAGTTGGGCCCATGGCCCGACACGGTTGAGGGCCTTTCGGCACTACGTCTAATTGCGCCTTGTGCGACATGCTCTAACGGGAGCTACGCCGACATGGCACCTTTAGCAGAGTACTTGGGTATTGAATGGGACGCGATTCTTGGTTCAGAAGCGTCGGGATTCTATAAACCCCATCCTCAAACGTATTTGCGCTCCGTTGAAGCATTGGAGATAAAACCGTCAGAGTGCGTCATGGTTGCCGCGCATCAGAAAGACCTCGTCCATGCGCGGTCTCATGGGCTGTTAACTGCCTTTATCAAACGACCCGACGAATTCGGGGGTAGGGGTATGGGAGAAGAGCTTGAACCAACGAGTGATTGGGATTTCGTGGTATCTAGCTTGTTAGAGCTCGCCGAATCAGCGTAAATGTCAGTGTGATCGAGGATTAATCGAGTTCAATCGGATCGTTGCCGAATCCTGTCGACAGTTTCACGCATACCTTTCCACTCTAACCAGTTATCGCACAACGCATCTGGATAAATCGACTCGTTGCCTGCCGGTCGGGACGCTGAGGTCAACCGAAAATATGCCATGAATCGTGGATCTGGGCCTTCGACGCGAGATGCACCGTGGGGGGTTGCATGCAAGATTAGAATCGCATCGCCCGGCTTCACTTGCATGAAAGTAGGTGAGGGCCAAATTCGGCCATCCGCGGTCTTGGCAGCGTTTTGTCGAAACGCATTGCGAACGGTTTCTGGATAGTGGCGTAAACCGCAGCGGTTGGGAGCATCGACGTCGAAGCGCTTCCATTCCGGACCTTCTGGACCGAGCGGTCCGCCAGCTTCACGCTGTTTCTGGAAAAAGCGCTCGATATCGTGGTGGGCACCGGTCAACAGCCCCAGGTTTCCAGAACCCAATTCGGACTGATCAGATAGCGGTATACCCAACAGCGCGGTGAAATTGGAAATGGAGGTTCCGTGATCAGGATAGGATTTCAACCCGCCATTTCTTGCAGGTTCTTTTAGCCAGGCCTGCCACTCGTCTTCCGTCATCGGGGTCGAGGTATCTTGATGGATTGATGTGGCGCCGTTCCAGAGTCCGTCGAGATGTCCGTGCCAACCTCTAAAAGGGGTGTTTTCATCCGAATAACCCGATTCGTTGATTTGGGCGCTGGGATCTGCCGGAAAATTGGTAGCAAGTTGTGCACCGGTAATTTCGCGAACCGGGCACCCGAGCGTGTCTTCGATGACGTTCATGAGGTCGCTTTCGGGTGCAACCAACTGCATGACAGCAGTGTCCGTGCCGGCACGCATTGATTGCAGCGTTGCTTCTTGAATACGGTCAATACTCAAAGCGTCGATGCTTGTTTCGGCGGCTCGAGCGACCATCGCTGCGGTTTGCGCTTTCGACCTCAAATGACCTAACCCACGATTGACTAAACGCCGCACTGCGTTGACGGTGTCGATCGGGACAATACCGGGTAGCACGATGTATCCGTTTTCATAAAAGGACATTTTTTGTTCGACGGATAGTTCGGTCATGCGAAGTATTGTCTCAACAAGGCGATTGGGTAGACAGCATAACGGAGCCGGTTGGATTTCGGCTGCAATCAGTCAAGTTGAAATAATGAGTGGTATCAACGTATACCGAACAATGAGTTAAATTAAGGTTCCCGGTCGACAAATTGCCGCTATTTGTGGAGAAATTAATCATGCAACTAACGCTCGAGCACTTGCCCTCAACTCTCCCTTTACCGTTTTCCGCAGCCGTTCGAGCCGGGTCGGTTTTGTACCTTTCGGGCCAATTGGGTATCGACCCGGGAAGCAATAAATTGGTAGAAGGTGGGATTGCTGCGGAAACTAGGCAGGCGCTCGAGAACATCGAGGCCGTGCTGTTTAACGCAGGTAGCTCGAAGGAAAAACTTGTCCGGTGTGAAGTGTTCCTTTCGGATTTCACGGATTTTTCGACGATGAACGAGGCCTACAAGACATTCTTTGGTCCCGGGCCCTACCCGGCACGAACAGCAGTCGCTGTAGCCGGAATGGCGCTGAACGCGAAGATCGAGATTCAAGCGACCGCTGTGCTCTAACACGAGGTCAGTCGTTTTCGTTCTCGGCAGATCTCAGCTTAGGTTTCAATCCCGTGCTGCCGTAGGTCATCCCGATGCGGGCTCCGGAGCGGCGCCCACCACCATCCTCCTCGGGTCGAAAAATGCGAGGCCCCCTCGCCAAAACACCCCCATCGCATAGGTAATTGGCACCGGTAATGAAACGCGATTCGTCGCTCATCAGAAATAGTGCCAAGTTTGCGATGTCTTCGGACTGGCCCGCTTCGGGCCAGGGCTGCAATTTCGCCGCGCCATCGTCTTCCATGCCGCCTCGTGCGGCCAGAGGCGTCACAATTACACCCGGCGCAATGGCATTCACGCGGATTCTATGCGGGGCTAATTCGACGGCCGCGTTTTTCGTGAGATTGATGACGCTGGCTTTCGCGGCCGAATAGGCTTGTGGTCCGGCGCCGCCCGCCATACCAGCGACGGAAGCTGTCGAAAGGATCACGCCGCCCTCATCTTGTCGGATTAGGACCCTTGCCGCGTGTTTGATACCGAGGAAAACCGACCGTGACAACATGGCAAACGTTTCATCCCAATCGTCAACCGAAGTATCGGTGATGGGGCCGATTACGCCCCCGATGCCAGCGTTATTGAAAACCCCATCCAGACGACCGAAACGATCCAATGCCATAGCGATCATGGCTTCGATATCGGATTCTTGGGTTACATCCGTACGTGCGAACTCAATCCGTTTGTGACCGGCTTCGCGTGCCAGTGCCATCGTTTCGTTGCCCGTTTCTACGTTGAGATCCGCGGCGACGATTGCGGCACCTTCGTCAAGAAATCGTAGTGTGGCCGCTCGACCCATGCCGCTTGCCGCACCCGTAATTACGATGACTTTGTTATCTAAACGATTTCCCATGTTCACTCCGCCAGTGGGTTGATGATGCGTCGAGGGACTTCTCCTTCGAGATGCTTGGATAGGAAGTCGATTGCAGAGTTAATTTCCTCGGCTGGGATTTCGGGATGGAGTCCTGGATTCGCATGTATTCGCTTGTCCTGGGATCCGAGCGAATCGAAAAGTTCGAGGTATCCGTCACGCGGAAAAAGCTCATCTTCGAGTTGCATCAAGTAGAGAAGAGGGCAGCTGATGGCGTTGGCGTCCTCGTTCAGACGGTCCGCGAATTGTGCTACCGCCCCGGTCGTCCCGAGAAGTCCCAGGACAGCCACGGTGACGTTGGATTGATTTCGTGACCGTTCCGCTAGCAGCGGGATACCAAAGATGGAACCCATCGACAATCCAAAATATGCGAAACGGTTGGTTTCGAGAGCGCATTTGCTTTTGACGGCGTCGATGGCGACTGCCCAATCGGTAACCATATCGTCCACGGCTGTCTGACGCTTTAATTCGGGGCCAAGCGCCTCGCGTCCACCGGGGCCAACCTGTCGTAGCCCGTGGACCGGACCATCCATCGCCACGCTGGTGTACCCCAGCGTTGACAGTGTATTCGCCATATACGGAATGGGTGCCTGGTAGCGATCGCCCGACGCCCCGTGCCCGAACGCAATGAGGGCGTTATCTAGAGGCTTTTCGGGAACCCACACGGCGCCCGTGACATGGCGTTGTGACTCGTGTTTGATGACAAATTCTTCGGTAATCGCGCCATTCGGATCTGCGGCTGTTTGCCATGAGGTCGATGCCATTCGGTATTTACTCGCTTACAAACGAAATTTTCGCTAGTTGAATGCGGGGATGACGTCGACGGCAACACGTTCGATCACATCGAAACGGGTATCGAAATTGGGCAGGATCATAATTTGATCCAGCCCGGCTTCGTCTAGGGCCGCCAGTCTATCGATCAGCTGCTCGCGAGTACCAATGAGGCTTGCGGCTTGGAGAACGTCCGGTGTCAGAAAGCGCTCTTCTTCCGGTAGAACCCAGCAATTGTGTCCTCCGTGAATACGTTGATGCCGACGGTCTTCTGGGTAAGCCTCGATCATTTCACGGTAGTCGTCCCAAATGTATGCGAGAGCGCCCGTGGGCTGGTGACCGAAATTGCGTACTTGTTCATATCCGTAATGGACAGCGGCCATTGCCATGGCACCGCATTCGGCCTTAACGCGATCTGAATCGACCGCCTCGCCGTCGTCCAGAACCACAATGGTCGAGAGCGCCGTGGTGTAATAATCGTTGCGATCGAGGCTTCCACCAGCGTCGTGTGCACCGTCCTCGATCATGCGCCAGATGTTGGCCATGACTGCGGGGTTCGCCGGTAATCCGAGCACTGCGCCATCGCCATGTTTCCCGGCGAGACCCAGCGATCGAGGTCCGAACCCAGAAATGTAGAGCGGAATTTCTTCGTCGAAATTAACAAACCCCTTGTCGGGCATGATATGGCGAATGGGAATGTCACCCTGGCCGGATGGGAAAAGGGCTTCTTCGCCACGAAGAAGCGGTCGCAATGTTTCGAGATACTCGTCAAATTGTCGGATACGCATGGGGGGTAGCCCCATGACCCGCAACGCCGTATTACCGGATCCCACTCCAAGAAATGTGCGGCCAGGCGCCAGGGCATTGATGGTGGCGATACCCGCTGCATTGACTGGTGCTGGTCGTGTTCCAGCGATAGCCACCCCTGTACCTAGCCGTATTTGGCTGGTACGCGTTGCCGCAATAGCCAACGTTGCGTAACAATCTGACCAGAGCATTTGGCTATCCGCGAGCCACGCGTGGCCGTAACCCAATTGTTCCGCACGAACGACGTAGTCGATGTCGTTTACGTGGGAGGCCACACAAATTCCGAAATCCATAATCGTTCCTCTTGCGGTTAGCTTAAGTCCAACTGCGTCGGCCCGGGGCAGGCGGTGTTTCGGGCGGCCCAGCAAAACACTGCGCAATATCCATCCAAGCCATCGCGGATGGACCGCTCACTTCTAGTTCGGCTTCCTCAATGTTCCGTCCCTGTGTGACAACGTGTGCGAATTCAACGGCCGCACCTTTGACGTAGTCATTTTGGGATGGTTCGTTCCATTCCCAGATCGCTCCTGAGGGAGATTCGAGCCGTACGTAGGGGATAGGCTTCGGTACGTCAAGTTTTCGATTGACGAAAGTCCATCCGAACGTGCGGACGCCGATGTGGCAAATGTTTCGGATTCGATCGGTGTTTGTTCGAGCGACGTGAAGCAGATCATAAATATCCTGACCGTGTGCCCAGGTTTCCATTTGCCTCGCGGTAGCCATCATGCGGACACCCATATCGGGCCCGAACCACGGAGCCCGAAGGTCAGGATCGGCAGCTTCGAGCGCATCACATAAATCTTGAAAATAACCGCGCCAGCGCTGCAGCAGTTCGTTCCCTTGCAGCACGTCGGGATTTTTGATGAGCGATCGATCTTTCATCCAAGCGCGGAAACCGTCTGGGTCGGTGACGGAATGGACTGTCCATCGATCGGCGTCGTGTAAATGTTGAACGACCCAATTGACGGTCCGATCCTTAAAGGGCGTTTGCATTTCCCAATGATGCTCTTGCAACGTTTCTAGAAATTGATGAAGGGCCTCGCCTTCCGTTCGTAGATCCTCTATCTGTTGCAAGCTCACGGAAACTCCTTAGCTCGTTCTGAGACCGAAAAAAAGCATAACGTCGCACAGAGACCAAACGGGCAAAACCAAAACGTGAGTCGGCAGCAAAAAAAATGAGATGGCGGGCTCTTTCGATTTCATGATGACAGCGTTAGAGGCAACTTCCTCAAACGCTGACCCGTCGCGTTGAAGATGGCATTGGAGAGCGCCGGCGCGATCGGCGGTACACCAGGTTCCCCCACGCCAGCAGGTGCGGCCGACGAAGCAACGAGTTCGACGGATATCGCCGGACTTTCGTTCATCCTAATGACTCGGTAGTCGTGGAAATTGCTTTGATCGACGCTGCCTTCCCGCATCGTGATGCCGTCGGTTCGCGCTAGGGATAGACCAAACGCCACGGCTCCTTCCATTTGCGCGATACAGGAGTCGGAGTTGACGTAGGTTCCGCAATCCAACACAACCCAAGCATTCTCGACTTTGATGTTGTTGTTTTTGGCTTTGACTTCGATGACGGTGGCGACATACGAGCGAAAGCTATGGTGTACTGCGACGCCGATGCCGGTCCCTTGGGGTCGGTGACGCGTCCACTCTGATAGGTCCCGAACGCGTTCCAGCACATGCCGAAGACGCGCTAAGTCCAGCCCATGCCCCTTGGGTGGCTGATCTCCAGGGACTCTTAGGATCCCGCTTTTAGGAATCAAAGCTAGTCGGTAGTCGATGGGATCAATTTCAGCAGTTGCTGCAAGTTCGTCAACGAAAACGTTAGCGGAGAAGGCGTGAAAAATGTTGCAGACGGATCGCATCCAGCCGATTCGAACACCCGGCTGGAGACCCTTCGACTCAAATCGTTGGTTAGGAATCCGGTACGGGGTATTCGAGAAACCCATCTCCAACTCCCACCCCGCTGGATCGTTACCGCCGCGTACGAACGTCGACGTAATGGAAGGAAATGCGGTTCGTTGTAACCAGGCTTTGGGCATCCCTGCGTCGTCCAGCGTTGCACGAAATAACTGCGCGCTTGCGGCATGGTAGTAGTCATGCTGAATATCGTCCTCGCGACTCCATTGGACTCTTATAGGCCGTTTTAGCCGACGCGACAGTTCGACTGCTTCGAGGACAAAATCGGGTTTAGACTTGCGACCAAACGCGCCGCCAAGCAGGGTGACGTTAATTGCCACATTCTCGCTGTCGGTTTTCAGCCAACCGGCGACCTGGTTTCGTGTGGATTGCGGATCCTGGACGGACGCCCAGACTTCCGTATGATCTTCTCGCACATCGGCTAATGCGCAGGGTGGCTCCATTGGCGCGTGGCTGAGAAAAGGCGTTTCATACACTGCCTCAAGAGTTACCCCATCGGTTTCGAAAACGCTGTCAGCATCGCCGCTTTCGAAAATTGGACGGGAAGGACTGCCGACCAATGTGCGTAGTTCGTCATTGAATGAAGGCGTTGTGGCTGGATCGGATGGCTCCGACCAGGCGATGTCTAATTGCTTAGCCGTTTGCAATGCGGCGTAAGTTGTTTCCGCGATGACGGCGACCCCACCTAGCGGGAAGAATAGCGGCGCACCGGGTGTTGGATCGAGTGTTTCAAGCCCGATAAATCCTGTTTGGCTTTTCGCATTTTGGTGAAGTTCCACCGAAACGACGTGACTCCCAAGACGTGGCGGGCGAACGATAACGGCGATGGCCATACCAGGTAGCCGAACGTCCGCGGCATACGTTGCCGTTCCGGCGGCGATCGCATCTGCATCGACATGTTTCATGCCCTTGCCGATATAACGAAAATCTTCCCTTGCTTTAAGATCTACGTTGCGGGGGATCGGTAAACTTGACGCTTTTGCTGCGAGCTCACCGTACGCCAGTTTGCGACCCGACGGCATATGTTTGACGAAATGGTTGACCGCCTCGCATTCGCTAGCAGGGACGTCCCAACGATTGGCCGCCGCGGTTTCGAGCATCTGACGAGCGGTTGCGCCCGCTTGTCTGAGCTTATCCAAGAATAGACGGATACTTTGCGAACCGTCAGTGTTCTGATCGCCGTATGCCTTATCACCTTGCGCTTGGGTGACCTGAACGTGGCTCCAGTCGGCTTCCATCTCATCGGCGACAATTTGAGCGATCGCGGTGCGAATGCCCTGTCCCATTTCCGATCGGTGCGAGGTCACGGTAACAGTACCATCGGAATCCAAAGCGACAAAAAGATTGGGTGCCAGGACCTCTTTTGCCAGGGCGTCAGGACGCGATGCTTTGATTGGAAGTGCGGCGCCGAGAACCAGAGTTCCGGACGTTGCGATGAAGTTACGCCGGGATAGATTGTGTATCGTCACGCCATCTCCCCGGCTATTTCGTGAATGGCACTCCTGATTCTTCCGTAGGTGCCGCACCGGCAAATATTGCCGGACATGGCGCTATCGATGTCGGCGTCACTCGGACTAGGGTTTGACTCCAGCAAGGCGGCTGCGGACATGAGTTGTCCCGCCTGACAATAGCCGCACTGGGGGACGTTGCGCTCGGCCCACACCGCAACTAGTTTAGGATGATGTTTGCCAAGCGCTTCGATCGTAACGATCGTTTTGTCGCGTGCATTCTTAAGCGTGGTTTGGCACGAGCGGGCTGGGACGCCGTCTAGATGAATAGTACATGCACCGCAGAAGCCCCCACCGCAACCGAATTTGGTGCCGGTCAGCTGTAAATGATCGCGGAGAATCCAAAGGAGTGGGGTGTCTTCATCCGCATCAACTGAGTGTATTTCGCCGTTGACGTTGATTGAGTTGGGCATACGCCTATCTCGTGGTTGAGTTGTGTTACGAGATTAACTGTTTTTCGTCAGCGGAGTGAAGAATCAACGTACTGTGGCAGGTCATGAGGTGCCTGAGCGAAGAACGTTTAACATGCGTTTGAGTGCGAAGTGTTCATAACTACCTATGATTAGAGCTTCGGCTTCCTTCCAGTTAACCGTGTCTTCAATGTCGAGCCGGATCCAGCCGTTTTGGCCGGTGAAAGCCGGGATCTGAAATCGAGGATCATCGGTGAGTGTCGCTTGGAGATCGGGCCCCACCCAGGTATCCAACATCAGCCGTTTGGCTCGCGTCGTCACCGCGCAAAAAGTCTTTGTACCCGCTTTCCAGGCTGGCCGACCGAAGCGCCTAGACTCGGTGACTTCCGGAAGGGCCACGCATAGGCCCCGCAGAATCTTTAGAGTCGCTTGTGATGCCGCCGTGTTCATAGAATCCAGATCTTGGGGGTCCATGGTTCGATCAGGCGGCTCGATGTTGATGGTCTTACCTATCTTTTGTACTAGCCCGGCGGGTGCTGACTTTTCATATGCCTGTCGGACTAAATCTGCGATTTGGGTCCACGCAAGACCTTGATCTAGAACCAGTCCCAACCAACCGCGCGGCCCCACGTAGGGTGGTCGAAAGTAGTGCTCGGGTTCGGCATCGCAATAGAAGGCTTGAGCGCCATCAGGTACATTTAACCAAAGCGCGACCCGTCCACTTCCGTGGTGGTTAACACTGAAGATCGCGAAGTTTTTGTTACGAACATGGAATGTTGGCATGCCATGGGACTTCTTTTCCTGGGCTTCGGGTAACCACAGGCAGACTTCCCGCACCGCCGCTGGTATGTCTTTAGTGGTTGTTTTGTTTGCCATTGCGAGCCCTTGTCACCCTATGGGTTAATGCATTGAAAGCTTGTCCGATGGTTCCTGGCAAGTAGTGACCGTTTATGGGGTGAGCACGTTGTTGTGAAGAAATGGCGAGCTGAACGACTTATGGATGCACCGATTATCGATGCATCGACACACCCGAGTATCGGGGAAAATATACAAGGCCCATCGTTGATTGCTGTTCCGTCGTGGATTCCTGATCGACTGGGCAACTACTACTTATATTTTGCCGATCACAAAGGTCGATACATTCGCCTCGCGTATGCTGATGAACTGGTCGGCCCATGGACTGTGCACGTACCGGGGAGCCTGCAACTCGAGCAGTCGCATTTTCCGACTGAACCGCTGGAACTCGAAGACGAGATGCTCGAAACGCTTAAGCGTCGTGCGGTCCGAGATATGACGCGTCTGCCTCATGATCTTCATAAAGAGCTGACGACTCCGCACGTCGCGTCGCCCGACGTTTTTGTGGACGAAGAGAACCGTTGCATCGTGATGTACTTTCACGGGTTGCAGTCACCGGGAACCCAGTTAACTCGAGTCGCGACATCAGGCGACGGCTTGGTTTTTGAGGCGCGTCCTGAAACATTGGCGCGTAGCTACCTTCGTGTATTCCAGTACCGTGGAAATACGTACGGGATGGCGATGCCGGGTCAGTTATATCGAAGAGAAGCTGGCGGCATCGGTTTTGAGGAAGGTCCTCGAATTTTCAATCCAGATATGAGGCACTTTGGATTGTGGGTGGACGATGACTTACTGCACGTTTTCTGGACTCAGGTTGGCCATACGCCCGAACGCATCCTCGCGTCGAGTATCGATCTAAGTCGGCCGTTTGCAGAGTGGACGGAGTCTGATCCGCTTGAGGTCATGCGTCCGGAGCGGCCATGGGAAGGCTCTGAAGCACCTCTCGAGCCGTCCATCCGGAGTGTGGCATATGGCGAGGTGAACCAGCTAAGGGACCCGGCGGTATTCGAGGAGAAGGGGAGCCTTTACCTTCTCTACGCGGTTGCAGGAGAGTCCGGTATTGGTATTGCAGAGCTGCATTGGGAAGAAGGACATGAGTGAGGTCGAACAATCCGATGTTGTTTATGCGCGCACGGATACTGGTGATTTACTGATGCGTTTGTTCCGACCGCCGAAGTCCAATGGACATGGGATCGTGATGGTACATGGCGGTGCGTGGACGGCGAACGATCGAACAACGCCATGGGTTATGTGCGAAGCGCTTGCCACGGCGGGTATGCTGGTGGCCTCTTTAGACTTTCGTTGCGGGCCCAATTTCCAACATCCAACCGCTTCGGCCGACATTGCGGCCGGTGTGAGGTACGTCCGTATGCACGCCGAAGAGTTGCAAGTTGATCCGAATACGCTGGGTCTGATCGGCAGTTCATCGGGAGGCCATCTCGTTCTGTTGACGGCACTGAAGCCTGATGCGTTGGAACACATGACCACGCCGATTCTTGATTCGGACGACGAGGCCGTTAGTCTTTGCTCAGCAGAAGTTCATTACGTTGTTGCGCTGTGGCCGGTTTCGGACCCACCCGTACGATATCGATATGCCCAAGAAACGGGCCGGAGCGAACTGGTTGCCGCACACGACGGCTACTTCAGCTCGTTAGATCAAATGCAGAATGCCAGTGTCCAACGAATCTTACGCAGCGACGAAGCCACGCACGTGCCGCCTGTCATGATTGTTCAGCCTGGCGAGGATGCGAACGTACCGGAGGCGATGACGCTTGATTTAGTTGCCGCCTACCAACAACGGGATGGATTAGTGCACTACCGATACTTACCAGGTCTTCCGCATGCCTTTGCATATCAACCGTCGA
>Ga0209019_1000996_pt1 | contig 14409 bp, 17 predicted proteins | sample METZYME_3_300m_FD_187549 | JGI IMG/M metagenome (GOLD analysis project Ga0209019, IMG submission 187549) | Marine microbial communities from oxygen minimum zone in mesopelagic equatorial Pacific - METZYME_3_300m (SPAdes) (version 2) | ecosystem: Environmental > Aquatic > Marine > Oceanic... | reverse complement strand
CCAGGTCGCTCCGCAGTCGCTGGAGGCGATTCCCTACCTCGGTCAGTCGTCGTTCGATCACCCGTCGTGCCATGGGGCAGGCCATTCTACGAGCCGTTTCGGCCCTACGGTTCTAGACATCGGAGTAGGTCCTCACCTCTCGACGGTCTGACGGGCAGGCTGTTCAAATGCGTGGGACGTTCATACTCCTCATCATCACGTCCATCCTCGCCGGATCATTTCTCGCCTGCGGAACCGAAGATGGGTGTCAACTTCCCCAGCAGGAGGTGCCCTACCCCGCTTCGGGGGTGCACCTTCTCGACGAAACCGGCGCTACATGGGCTGGTGACCCACCGACCTCGGGACCCCACCGGGCACTTCGGCCGAGTGGAGGGATCCACCGGGAACCGATCCCCAGACTCGACCAGGTGGCGTTTCTGGAAGCCGGCGGGGTGATCCTCCACTACGACTCCGGCCTGGCTCCCAGCCAAGTCGTAGAGCTCCAAACATTGGCCAGCCCGGAGGTCGCCGTTGCACCGAATCCCTCACTTGGACCCAAATATCCGGTAGTAGCCACCGCATGGACCTGGCGGCTCCGTTGCCAGTTAGTCGATAGCAAGACCCTGGATCGCTTCGTCGTTCGGCGTGTCAGTACTGGGGGCCTCAATCACTGAAGCCCTGCCCCTAAGCAAGGAGTTCTTCCTCAAACGGAAACCGTCCAACTAGCTCACACCCGGATTCGGTTATCCGGACCATTTCCTCAAGTTTGACCCCCTCGTGGCCGCCTAGCTCACCGATGTAACTCTCGACGCACACCGTCATGTCCGCCTCCAGGGCCGCGTCATAGCCCATCTGGTCGAACCATTTGCCGGGCACGAGTTGGGGATACTCGTTGCAAAGCCCGATCCCGTGGATCAGTGCGCCACATTCAAGCGGTTCATAACGATCCGGGATCCGCCATGAACGTTCCGCTAGTTCCCGCATCGTGAGGCCTGGGCCAAGGAGCGCCATGTTGTGGTGAACCTGCTCGTAGGCCAGACCGTAGAGAGTCTTCTGCTCGCCGGACGGGGCCCCAGGATGGCAAAGCCAGGTGCGCGACATGTCACAGCTGTAGCCATGCGGGCCAACCATGTCAGTGTCGATAGCTAGTAGCTCCCCAGCCCGGATCCCCCTATTGCCTGCCTCGCTGTACCAGGGGTTCGTACGGGGCCCGGAGACGACCATCCGACTCTCCGTATAATCGCCGTCGAGGGCCACGTTGACCCCCATCAGGATCGACCAGAGCTCGTTCTCGGTGGCCCCAGGGATGGTGGCCTGGCGCATCTGGCCAAGCGCCGATGTACAGATCGCCGCGGCATGCCGTTGGGCCACCAACTCGTCGACGGTCTTAATGCGGCGGGCATACTCGACAAGATCCTGCCCGAAGGACACGTCTATCCCGTGAGCCTCCAGGGCCCGACGAGGGTCACCATCAAGCCGATCAACAGCCAGCCGCTGATTGGGGCACCTGTCGGTTATAACCTCAGCCAGTTCCGCCGCCCAAGTGGCCATTACCTCTTCCCTCCGGGACCCGGCAATGTGGAATATCCACATACGGGCAGGTCTGGACTCCTCGACGGTCGGTAGGTGCTCCGAGAGGTGCTCACACTGCAGGAAGTCGAAGACAACCACACGGCCTTCTGCCGGGACCAGGCAGTACCGCGACGAGTTGTGCATGGCCCAGACCTGCATATTGCGGGTTCCGGTCGCGTACCGCACGTTGACCGGGTCGTAGAGGAGCATCGCCCCAACGTCCCGCTCAGCCATCTCTCCCTGCAAACGTTGGAGCCGCTGCAGGGCCATCCGGTCTAGGTCGACCTCCGGCAGTGCGGAGAGCGCATCGCGAGCCTCGTCCAAGTCGAGCGTGACACCCATGACCCCTCCCGTGAACTTGCGACTCGGTGGTACCCGGGGTGGGACTTGAACCCACACGACCTTGCGGCCAAAGGATTTTGAATCCTTCGCGTCTGCCAATTCCGCCACCCGGGCGTGAGACCTTCAGCCTACCTCCGCGCTCTGTGCCGCTTTCGAATGCCAGAATTTTCCACAGTTCAACCAGACCCACTAGAGATCGGCCACACTGTTCCTGTGGATGACTCGACGGGACCAAAGCAATGATCATCTTCACCTATCCGGGACAGGGCTCCCAGCATCCTGAAATGGGTACCCCGTGGCAGGACCACCCCTCCTGGGAACTCGTCGAGGAAGCATCCGAGGTGGCAGCGATCGACCTCGCCCGACTACTCACCGATGCCGATGCCGATGAATTGCGTGACACTAGGAACGCCCAACTGGCCACCTTCGTGTTGAGCATGCTGATTCTCGATGCGGTGGAACGTCTCGGGATAGACGCCGCCGGCCACGCCGGCCACAGCCTCGGTGAGTACAGCGCCCTCGCCGCCTCGGGGGCCCTCGACTTCGCTGACGCGGTCGCCCTCGTGGCCGAGCGGGGTGCCGCCATGGACATCGCCATCGAAGAGTCCCCGGGGACGATGGCTGCTGTACTTGGCCTGGAGAACGAACAGGTGGAAATGGCCTGCCACGAGGCCGGCGAGGGTGTGTGGGTGGCCAACTACAACGCACCCGGACAGGTGGTAGTGGCCGGGACTTTGGACGCCGTCGAAGCTGCTGGCCAGACAGCTCGGGGACTCGGGGCCAAGAAGGTGGCCTCCCTCGAGGTGGCCGGTGCCTTCCACACCCCCATGATGGCTCCGGCCCGCGAGCGTCTCGCCGAGGTGATCGATGGCACCGAGATCCGGATACCCGAAGGAACGGTGGTAGCCAACGTGGACGCCACGGCCCACGATGCCCCAGAGACGTGGCGAGCACTGATGACGGCCCAATTGTGTAGCCCAGTCCGCTGGTCTCAGACCCTACTTACCCTCGGGGAGCTCGGGTTCACCACCTTCGTCGAACTCGGCCCCGGGGCAGTGCTTAGCAGCTTCGCCAAGCGCACCCTGCCTAGCTCCATCCGCTTGGGGGTTTCCGTTCCCGAGCACCTCGATCGACTGCTCGACGCCCTAGCCCCGGGCAGTCCCGACACGGGCACCGAGGAAGAGGGACACGAAGGTGAGCACCTCTTCGCCACCGACCGCCTAGTGGTCAGCCCGGCAGCCGGGGTTTTCACCCCCATAGAAGGCCTCCAGCCCGCCAGCGAGGTTCAGGCCGGTAGCCTCCTGGGCCGGATCGGTACCGAGGAGGTCCGCTCACCGTTCGCTGGCGAGTTGATGAGTTGGCTGGCCGTGGACGGAGAGAGGGTCATGGCCAGTCAGCCGATCGCCTGGCTCCGGGTCACATGAACCGTGTCACGATGGAACCCCCGGAGAGGCGATAGGTCCCGAATCAGCGACGGGAGGAATCGATGAGCAGGGTCGTATTGGTAACCGGAGGAAATCGAGGGATCGGCCTGGCGTGCGCCTTGGCTTTCGCCGAACAGGGAGACCGCGTGGCCATCACCTGCCGATCGGATCCCCCCAAAGAGGCAGTCACGGCTGGGATCCTCACCGTGCCCTGCGACGTGACCAGCACCGTGCAGGTTGATTCCGCGTTTGAGCAGGTTCAACAAGACCTCGGCCCGGTCGAAGTGTTGGTGGCTAACGCCGGGATCACCCGTGACGGGCTCGTCCCTCGCATGGACGACGACGACTTCGGTACCGTCCTTGACACCAACCTTACAGGCGGGTTCCGAGCAGCTCGTTGCGCCGTCCGCTCGATGATGCGGGCCCGCTGGGGCCGGATCGTATTCATTTCCTCTGTAGCCGGCCGGATCGGCCAGACCGGCCAGGCCAACTACGCGGCCTCTAAGGCCGGCCTAGTCGGACTCGGCCGCTCCCTCGCCAAGGAGTTCGCCAGCCGGAACGTGACAGTCAACGTGGTGGCTCCCGGTCCAATAGCAACCGACATGCTCGCCGCACTGCCTGACGACCGCCGGGACGACTACGCGATAAGCGTGCCGCTGGGCCGCCTCGGCAAGCCCAGCGAGGTTGCCGCCGTGGTTGTATTTCTCGCCTCGGATGCCGCCGCCTACATCACTGGGGCCGTGATCCCAGTAGACGGTGGGCTCTTTATGGGTTGACTAGTCAGGTCGGCCACTAGGCGTGGCGCTGAACGACTGGGCATCTAGTCTTGTTCCGACCCAGCCACCAACATGACAAGGAGTCCCACGGTGAGCGACGACCAGTTCGAGCGTTTCCGGCAATGCGCGGTGGAGGTCCTGTCTGTGGAGGCCGATCAGGTCACCATGGAGGCCAACTTCGCAGACGACCTCGACGCCGACAGCCTCGACCTCGTTGAGTTGGTCATGGCCCTAGAGGAAGAGTTCGGAGTCGAGGTCAAGGAAGAGGAGTTGGACGGGATCGCGACCGCCGGAGCGGCCTACAACCTGATCATTAGCAAGCTCTGATGTCCGACCGCCGGGTGGCCGTCACCGGCCTCGGTGTGGTCGCCTCCTGCGGTACAGGCGTAGAAGCCTTTTGGGAGGGGCTCTGCGGCCCCGCCCCGGTGGGCGAACGAAGGGTGGTCGACTTCGACCCGGCTCTCTATTTCGACAGCCCCAAAGAGGCACGTCGCAGTGACCGCTCCACACAATTCGCTATCGCGGCCACCGATATGGCTCTTGAGCACGCCGGCACACTCACAGCCGACCCATCCCGTTCCGGAGTCTTCATCGGCACGGGCATCGGTGGTATCGAGACACTCGAGGCCCAAATGACGGTGCTAATCGAGAAAGGCCCACGGCGGGTTTCGCCCTTCTTGGTGCCGATGATGATGCCCAACGCGGCACCGGCCGCTGTCTCGATGCGCCATGGCTTCCAAGGTCCAGCCGAGAACTCGTGTACGGCCTGTGCTGCGGGCACACATGCCATCGCCAACGCCGCCCGGTTAATTACTTCGGGCCGCTGCGATGTGGTCCTGGCCGGTGGTACGGAGGCAGCGTTCACTTCCACGGCCGTAGCGGGCTTCACCAACATGACCGCCTTCTCATCAACCGGTGTGTCCCGCCCCTTCGATGCCGACCGGGACGGCTTCGTGATGGGAGAAGGGGCCGGCATCTTGGTACTCGAAGAACTTTCTATGGCGGAGGCTCGAGATGCGACGGTCCTAGCCGAGATCCTGGGCGGAGCCAGCACGGCCGACGCCCACCACATCACTGCCCCATCGCCCGGCGGCGGGGGGGCCATCGCCTGCATGGAAATGGCCATCGAGGAGGCAGGTATCTCTACCGGGACGATCGGCTACATAAATGCCCATGGGACATCGACACCTCTCAACGATATGGCTGAGGCAGAGGCCATCGGCAAACTCTTCGGATCTCCCGGACCACCGGTATCCTCCACGAAAGGGATCACTGGTCATGCCCTCGGGGCTGCAGGTGCCCTTGAGGCGATCGCCGTCATCATGGCCATACGGCACGGCCTTCTACCGCCAACCGCCGGCTATACGACCCGAGACCCGGACATGCCGGAGTTGAACCTCATACACGGTGCCCCTCTGGCATGGGAGCCGGCACCCGCCCTCTCCAACTCCTTCGGTTTCGGTGGCCACAACGGCTGCCTAGTCATCGGACCCACTTGAGCCGACCTCACTAAGACTCTTCGTCTGCAAAGACGAAGAGCAGTTCACAAGAACACGCAGTCCGTCCACCGACCAACGCCTGACCCGTACCGTGCCCCCCCCGGTGCGAAAGTCGTAGCAGTTCCACTTCCAGGTCCAGCCGTTCCCCCGGCAGGACCTGTCGGCGAAAACGTGCCCGGTCGATTCCGCCAAACAGCGGAAGCCGGCCAGCAAACTCCGGAATGCTGAGAAGCACGTACGCCCCCAACTGGGCCACCGACTCGCACATGAGAACTCCGGGGAGAGTAGGACGGCCGGGGAAATGACCGGAAAAGAACGGCTCGTCGCCGGGTTGCCAGTAACCCGTTGCCCTCTCACCAGGGCGCATGTCGGTGACTTCCGTCAAAAATAGAAACGGGTCCCGGTGCGGGATCACCTCTGCCGGCTGTGGGAGTCCTCCGGTCATGGGTACTCTGGCCCCAGACGCGACACACCCACCGGTCCATAGGCCGGTGGGCTGTCGGTGATGTAGCGGGACATCGATCCCGCGCTCAGGCGACCGTGTGGCCAGCCCGGATGTCGCCGGTATCTACCAGGACGAGGACGGGGCGGCCTCCGGTTCGGGCGGGGCCTCCGGAGCGGCACCGCCGCTCTTGGCCGCGGCCTTCAATTTTGAACCAGCCGAAACCTTGACGGCCTTCGACTCCGGGATGTGGAGCGCCTCCCCGGTCTGGGGGTTTCGGCCCATTCGGGCCTTCCGGATCGTCTGTTCGAAAGAGATCCACCCTGGTACGTTCACCTTCTCCTCACCTGCCGCGACGACATCCGCCACCACGTCAAACAAAGCGTCCAAACAGGCTCCGGCGTCCTTACTCGAGACGCCGGCCCGGCCGGCCATCGCGGCGATCAAGTCACTCTTATTCATCGACACTCTCCTTGTCGGATTACTCTGGCTTGCTTTCGGTCACCTGAAAAACCAGGCCCGTTTCCGGACCAAATCACACGCGACACGGTTTTCATGCCCATGTCAAGCATTTCCGGTATTAATGGCACACTTTTCCTTATAAATCCAGGGCCCAGACTCACCGTCCTGAGCCAGGCCAAACTACAACGGATAAATTCTTTCCGGAGTCTGTGTGCTAAGAGAAGGCTTCGTCGAGGGCAGCGCGAAACCCTGCGACTAACGCTCCCACACCCTCAGGTCCTCCGCCGTCGAGCATTCGCTGAACTACCGCAGAGCCGATCACCACGCCATCGCAGTGAGCCGACACCTCGACGGCCTGCTTCGGGGTCCCCACCCCTACTCCGACCAGTACCGGCAGGTCAGTGACCGCCTTGAGTCTGGTGGCAATCTCCACGGCACTGGCCGCCAACTCAGCACGCACCCCGGTAACGCCGAGTAGACCAACGGCGTACACGAATCCCCGTGAGCGAGCACACACAGCCGGGAGCCGCTCGTCAGGTGCCGTCGGCGCGGCTAGAAGGATCGTCTCGACCCCGGCCCTTTCGGCAACAAGGATCCATGGGCCCGCTTCCTCCAGGGGCAGGTCGGGCAGGATGCACCCGGCGATACCGCAATCGGCGAGCGTTGCCGCGAACCGTTCCAAGCCCGCTCGGAAGGCAATGTTGTAGTAAGTCATCACAGCCAACGGCACCTCAACATCGGCTCCCCGGAGGCCATCCAGGATTCCCACCGGAGTCGCACCGGTAGCCAAGGCCCGGTCGTTAGCCTCCTGGATTGTTGGTCCGTCCATCACGGGGTCCGAGAACGGCAGACCGATCTCTACAACATCTGCACCGGCGGCCACCACCGCCCGGACTGTCTCGATCCAGTCGTCTCCTAGGCCACCGGTCACGTAGGCCACCAGAGCCTTGCCTCCCGCCTCCCGGCGACTCCGGAGAGCGGCTTCGACCGATCCGGTACCACTCAACCGAGGATGTCCATCATCTGGGCCACATCTTTGTCACCCCGGCCCGAAAGGTTGAGTAGCACTGTCCGACCGGCCAGAGCCTTCTGGTCTCGGACCACCCACGCCAAGGCATGTGCCGGCTCCAACGCCGGGATAATACCTTCGGCTCGGCTTAGAAGTTGGAACGCCTCAACCACCTCGTCGTCAGTGACCGACTCGTAGCGGGCCCGGCCGATTGAGGCCAAGTAACTGTGCTCGGGACCCACTCCCGGATAGTCGAGGCCAGCGCTGATCGACTCCGCTTCCAGCACCTGTCCGAACTCGTCCTGCATCAGGAAGGACTGCATACCGTGGACGACCCCGGGTACCCCCCGGCCGACCGCGGCACCCCCACGGGGCTCGACCCCGACTAACTCGGCGTCCGAGTCAATGAACCCGGAGAAGATCCCGATGGCGTTCGAACCTCCACCCACGCAGGCACAGACCACATCTGGTACCCGACCTAGCAGCGCTTCGGACTGCACCCGAGCCTCCTGGCCCATCACCTCGTGAAACGTACGTACCATCCAGGGGTACGGATGGGGTCCCATTACCGACCCCAAGCAGTAGTGGGTGTCAGCTACCGTCGCCACCCAGTCCCTCATAGCGTCGTTGACTGCATCCTTCAGGGTGCGGCTGCCCGATAGCACGGTCCGGACCTCCGATCCCAGTAGTCGCATCCGAAAAACGTTCAGTTCTTGCCGAGCGATGTCAACTTCGCCCATGTAAACGCAGCACTCCATACCGAGGAGAGCTGCTGCGGTAGCGGTGGCTACCCCGTGCTGGCCAGCGCCGGTCTCGGCCACCAGGCGGGTCTTTCCCATCCGCCGGGCCAACAGGGCCTGCCCGAGCACGTTGTTGATCTTGTGGGATCCGGTGTGATTCAAGTCCTCGCGTTTGAGCAGGAGTCGACAACCAAGTTCTACGGACAGGTTCGGGCAGTCGGTCAGGGGGGAGGGTCGACCCGCGTAGTCACTAAGTAGGCCATCCAACTCACTTCGAAACCCTTGGTCGGCCCACGCCTCCCGGAAGGCCAACTCCAACTCCTGACAGGCCGGGACGAGAGTTTCGGGAATATACCGACCGCCGAATTCACCGAACCGTCCCTCGGGCGTCGGCTCCCCGAGGCTCACGTTCCGTCCTCCCAGTTGAAGGGTTTCTGCCTACTGCGCTGGTCGACGTCGCGCTGGTCCAGCACGACAGCTCTAGCGGCTTCAACAAAGCTTCGCATGAGGCGCGGATCCTTGAGGCCCGGTTCTCTCTCGACCCCACTGGATACGTCGACCCCAAACGGATCAAGCAGTTGGATGGCCCGGCCAACGTTTCCGGGATCCAAACCCCCTGCCAGGACCACGCTCGGGTTCGACGGGATCTCCGCGGCGAGGGCCCAGTCGAATGCCTGTCCGGAACCGGGTTCCTGGGAGTCGAGCAGCAGGAGGTCGGCGCCGAATTCGTCGAACCTCTCCAGATCAGGTGAGCCCACCGGTAACGCCCGAATGGTGACCGGGACACGCTCAGCTACCCAACGGCAGTCTTCAGGGCTTTCGTGACCGTGTAACTGAGCAGCCCGTAGGCCAATCTCATTGACCGTTTTCACTACCTGCTCCCGGCTCTGGTCACGGAAGACGCCGACTGTCATTATTTCGTGCGGAAGTTGGCGCACTATGTCCTCCACGACTGGGGCCGCCACCTGCCGTCCGGACGGTGCGAAGACAAACCCCACACCGTCCGCCCCTAGGGCAGTGGCCAAGAGTGCATCCTCGGCACAGGTGATGCCACAAATCTTCACGAACATCGTCTTGACGCTAGTCCGGGTCTCCAGCCGTCCGGTCCCCCACCGATTGACAAAGGGCCCGTACAGCGGCCGCTCGGTCGCCAGCGGTGACCAGTGACTCACCCACCAGAAGGGCGTGATAGCCGGCTTGCTTGAGTGCCACCGCGGTCGCTTTGTCTTTGATGCCTGATTCGGCGACCCTGACCACTCCCTCCGGAATTAGGGGGGCCATTCGAGTAGCTCTCCCTGGGTCCACTTCGAAGGTGACCAGATCCCGTTGGTTGACCCCCACCAGGGACGCCCCAATGGCCAGAGCACGTTCTAGCTCCGACTCGTCATGGACCTCCACCAGGGTGTCCATCCCCAGCTCGGTCGACAGTGCATAGAAGTCGGCCATCTCCTGGTCGTCCAGAGCGGCGACGATCAGCAATACGGCGTCGGCCCCCATGATGCGGGCGTCGCACACATCACGAGCGTCGACGGTGAAGTCTTTCCGGAGAACGGGAAGATCTACGGCCAACCGAGCTGCCCGTAGATCTCCAGCCGAACCACCGAAGAACGACTCGTCGGTAAGCACCGACAAGCACGCGGCGCCACCGGTCGCGTACTGGCCAGCCACTATGGCCGGGTCCAGACCTGTGTCAAGGTCACCCCGGGAGGGAGAGCGCCTCTTCACCTCGGCTATCACAGCAATCTCATCGGACGTTCCTCCGGCCAGCGCCTGGATGAACCCGCGTGGAGGCTCGCCGCTGCTGGCGGAATCGAGTAGGCCCTCCAGTAAGCGCCCGTCCAAGCTGGCGGTCTCCCGGTGGGCGACCAGGATGTGGTCCAGATAGGTAGTCACGTCGTGAGGCTAACCAGCCGATGGACGTCGGATCATGCAGAAATGAGCGATCGCAAACTGGACCGGGATTTCCGTCTACAGAGACAACGTGCCAACTCTCTCCAGCATCCTTGACTGGTCACCCCTATGGAGTCCATCCCCTCAATCAGCCAGCAGGGCCACTATTTCTCGACCCTCGGCCCAACTCAGCAGGGCCTCAGAGGGCAGATTCACGGCGCGCTTCACATAGGCGAGAGCGACAAAGCCAGAGTCGGCGGCGGCCACACTTGTCAGCCGTCCGACTTGTACATCCTCTAGTTCCAGATTGCTGCCGACAGGAGGGAGCTGGGTCTCGCCCTCAAGCCGACCCTCCACCCGTACAAGCCTTGTCGGGGTGGCGGCTGAGCGGCTGTCGATACGGGCCACTAACTCCTGTCCGGTGTAGCAGCCCTTGGTGAAGCTCACCGACCGATCGAGCACTCCGGTGGCTGCGGGTATCGTCCTTTCGTCCAGTTCTGCACCCATAGCCGGAATCCCAGCCATGATCCGGTGACGCTCCCACTCTGCCTTCTCAGATATCACTAGGCCGGATGGAGGATCCACCAAGGGACCCAGCAGGTCCACCGCCACCAGCCGAGGCCAGTCGAGGGGAATGGCCAAGCCCCCCTCGGGAGCCTGGGGGTCGATCCCGACGACGGTGAGCATCTGCCAGTCCAGCGGTTCCACCTCACAGCGGGTCCGGACCATAAACCTCTGGAGTCTTGCTACCAGCTTCCCGGCAAAGCCATCGTCCAGATCGAGGATGAACTCATCGGCACTGCGTCGACTCACCCGCAACCACGCATCGACTTTTCCACTGGGCGCCAGCACAAATGACCATGCCGATCGGCCCTCTGACAGTCCCACCACCTCCTGGCTCAACTGCCCCTGCAGGTAGTCCTCAGCGTCCGGTCCTGCCACCACTACGGCGTCCCGAGAACGACGGAAGGCCATCCCGGTCATCGAAATCCATTCCGTTGGGCAGTCATTCGTCGGGCGGCCGGGATGGCCACCAGCAGAGCCCTTGCCTTGTTCTCGCACTCGAGGTGTTCGAGTTCGGGAACGCTGTCGGCGACGATGCCGGCGCCAGCTTGCACCGACGCCAGTCCGTCCTTTACCAGCATGGTTCGGATAGTGATGGCCGTGTCCACATTGCCAGAGAAGTCGAAGTAGCCGACTACCCCGGCATAGGGCCCCCGCTTGACTGGCTCTAGTTCGTCGATGATCTCCATGGCTCTCACCTTCGGCGCCCCGGATACCGTCCCGGCCGGAAGAGTGGCCCGCAGTACGTCGATTGACGTTGTCCCTTCCGTCAACTCACCTGACACCTGGCTGGTCAGGTGCATCACATGGCTGTATCGCTCGAGAGTCATCAGTTCATCAACCTTTTCGGTACCGAAGCGCACCACCCGACCCACATCGTTACGGGCAAGATCCACCAGCATCACGTGCTCGGCCGCCTCCTTCGGGTCCTCGACCAACTCGGCGGCCATGCGCCGTTCGTCGACATCGGTGCGGCCCCTCCGGCGGGTTCCCGCAATCGGGCGGGAGATGACCCGCCCGTCGAGGACTTGGACCATCGGCTCCGGTGAAGCTCCTACCACGGTGAAGTCCGCATAACGCAGGAAGTACATATACGGGCTCGGATTCACCTGCCGTAACACCCGGTAGACGTCGAACGGGTCAGCCTCGAGTTCCACGTCGAACCGCTGGGCCAGGACCACCTGGAAGATGTCACCTGCCAAGATGTGTTCGCGGGCGACTTCGACAGCATGTCCGTACATTTCCGGACCCATGGTTGACCTGACCTCGGGCGCTTCATCCTCCACTCTGGGGGGTTCCATCAGTGGCTCGTCAAGGGGGCGGGATCCGTCTGAGGTGAGGCCCTCCAGACGCCGGAGGGCATCGTCATAGACCCCGTCGATCACCGCATCGTCAGCACCTTTGGGTACAACTGCGTTGGCGATCAGGACAGCCCGCTGGCGCCAATGGTCGATAGCCGCCAACTCGCCGATCACCGACATGATCCCGTCGGGGAAGCCCCGATCGTCGGGTGGCACACCAGGAAGGTGTTCCACCTCCCGCACGACGTCGTAGCCCAGATAGCCCATGAGACCGCTATGCAACGGTGGGAGACCGTCTAGGGGAGCCGAATGGTAGTGGTCAAGGAGGGCCTCCAGGGCTACCAGCAAACCCCCTTGGGGGTCGACCGAGACCGGAAGGTCCCCATCGACGGTCAGCGTCCCCTCACTCGAGATGAGAGTAAGTAATGGGTTGCGGCCAATGAACGACCATCGGCCCCAGTGCTCACCACGATCGACGCTTTCCAGCAGGAATCCGGGTTCGTCGCCCACGCAACGAGCGAATAGGGCCACCGGGGTGGTCAGATCGGCCAGAACCTCGTTCCACACCGGTACGACCGAGTGCTCCCGGGCCAACTCTCGGAAGGTGGCACGGTTCGGTTGGATCACTGGCTCAGTTGCCCCCAGCTCCGAATGATCGAAAAAAGCAACTGAACTCACCGGTGTGACAGGCCCCCTGGCCCTCCTGTTCAACTACCAGCAGCACCGTGTCGCCGTCACAGTCGTAGTGGGCCTCCCGGAGATATTGGCGGTCCCCGGAGGTCTCCCCCTTGCACCAGTACTCACTCCTACTCCGACTCCAGAACCAGGTCCGCCCGGTATCTAGGGTCCGCCTGAGCGACTCGTCGTTCATCCAGGCCATCATCAGAACTCGCCCCGTCGCTACCTCCTGGACGATGGCCGGGACCAGACCGTCGTCGTTAAATACCACCCGGGACAGTTCATCCTCGGTGGCCTTGATTGGCGTGATCGACGGTTCCCTCATTCAACCAATCTTACGGCGGACCGCAGTCCTGGAGAGCTCCGGTTTCAGCCTGGTCAGAGGTAGAGGCCGGTACTGCCCTCTTCGAGACGTCGGGAGGCCACGGCGTGGACGTCCCGTTCTCGAAGGATGATGTAGTCGACGCCCCGAACCTCCACCTCATAACGGTCTTCCGGATTGAACAGCACCCGGTCAGCAACCTCCATGGACCGCACGTTGGGACCCACCGCCACAATCTCCGCCCAGGCAAGCCGTTTGCCCATCTGGGCGGTCGCGGGGATGAGGATGCCACCCGTGGAACGGCGTTCTCCGTCGTCGTCGCTAATCCCCACCAGGATGCGGTCGTTGAGCATCTTGATGGGTAGGCCTTCGTCCTCCGCAGGACCAGGCATCTCCACCACTTTGGGTTTACTCACTACCACCACCGTACCGGTACCGGTGAACTACCCGACCGGGCGGGTCAAAACCCCAGCTGCCGCCAGGTGCTCCTTTGCCTGGGCGACTGAATACTCGCCGAAATGGAAGATCGACGCGGCTAGCACCGCATCGGCGCGCCCGTCCCTTGCCCCCTCCACGAGATGGTCTAGATCGCCTACTCCCCCACTAGCAACGAGAGGTACCGTGACTACCGCATCGACGGCCTGGAGCATCTCGATGTCAAACCCGTCACGGGTACCGTCACGGTCCATCGATGTAAGAAGAATCTCGCCGGCACTCCTTCCCACCACGATGGCTGCCCACTCGACCAGGTCAAGACCGGTTGACATACGCCCCCCATGGGTGAACACCTCAAAACCACTGCTCGTGATGCGACTCCTACGGGCATCGATGGCCACCACGGTGCACTGGCTCCCGAACTCCCCGGCCACCTCGTCGATCAATTCGGGATACTCCACCGCAGCCGTGTTCACCGACACCTTGTCCGCCCCAGAGCACAGGATCCGGCGGGCATCGTCGATGGAACGGATTCCACCGCCCACGGTGAACGGGATGAACACTTCCTCGGCAGTACGCCGAACCACCTCCATCATCGTGTCCCGGGCATCCGATGACGCGGTGATGTCAAGAAATACCAGTTCGTCGGCGCCTTCCCGGTCGTAACGGGCGGCCAATTCCACCGGATCCCCAGCGTCACGCAAACCAACGAAGTTCACGCCCTTGACCACCCGACCGGCGTCCACGTCCAGGCACGGGATAACCCGTACCACCTTATTCACGGTCCTCCGAGGGCGGCCGTCGCTTCGACGACGTCAAACGCCCGCTCGTAGAGGGCGCGACCGACGACCACCCCTGCCAGGGGCCGGCCGGTGTCACCAAGTTGCGCCAGAGCCCGTAGATCCTCAAGGCTGCCTACCCCTCCGGATGCCACCACGTCCACCTCGGTGGCAGCTAGGACGCCGGACAGCCCG
>Ga0209019_1000995_pt1 | contig 14411 bp, 7 predicted proteins | sample METZYME_3_300m_FD_187549 | JGI IMG/M metagenome (GOLD analysis project Ga0209019, IMG submission 187549) | Marine microbial communities from oxygen minimum zone in mesopelagic equatorial Pacific - METZYME_3_300m (SPAdes) (version 2) | ecosystem: Environmental > Aquatic > Marine > Oceanic | place... | reverse complement strand
CTTGACTGCCTGTGCTAACATGGTATTTTCATCTTTAGACTCATTAATAAGAGTTGTTATCGACTAAACTTCGAAGGAGGCCTTCTCAACAGCTTCCTCACCAAGTTTACGAAGGAATGTGAAGGTGTAGATTCCTGCATTAGCACCTGGACTGGGGTCATCAAAGCTGAAACGCACCCCGTACCTTCCCACAGGTGCAGATTCCAGAATCTTGACATTGGCTGGAATATCCCCATCCTTGATCAATCTCTCTCCAGTGATTTCGTCAACACAGTGTGCACAAGGGCACATTCCTCTTACATGGAATGACGAGAGCACGTGTTCAATATCATCCTGCCACTTGATAATCAGGGTCTGGCCATCGTTCGCAATATTCATTTCTTGAGGGGCAAAAGGTGATAATTCCTCATTGGTCACTACTACCATTGCCTGAAGTGCAATCTGGGAGGCGATTTCTTTTATATTCTCATCTTCGACAAAGGTACCCTTGTCCATAGCCTCTCTCAGATCCTGTTTGATAGCTATTTTTCCAAGGAGTGGTAGATCAAATTCCTCTGCGGCGGCAGTCCCTCCACCTTCACCAAAGATATGGAAGACCTCATTCGAACCGGGAGGGATGAAACCGGCCATGTTTTCGACTATCCCGAGTATGGGGATCTTGACCTGCTGGAACATCCGTAGACCTTTTTCAGCAATAGTGTGCGCAACTTCCTGGGGAGTCGTTACAATCACAGCTCCGGTAAGTGGTACTGCCTGTGAGAGAGTGAGCTGGATATCTCCAGTTCCAGGAGGCATATCAACGAACAGATAATCCAGTTCTCCCCAGTCCACGGCTCCCAAAAACTGTTGTACCAGTTGGGAGGCAATGGGCCCTCTCCAGACCACAGGTGTATCCTTGTTGGCCAGGAAACCCATGGACATTATCTTCATCCCGTGAGCCTCGACCGGTTCCAGAACACCTTGCTGTGATCCACCCAGTTGGTGGTCCCCTAGACCGACCATGTTGGGAATACTGGGTCCATAAACATCGACATCCAGAATACCGACCTTTGCACCGGCCCTTACGAAAGCCTCGGCGATACAGACGGTCACGGTCGATTTTCCGACCCCTCCTTTACCAGATGCGATAGCAATTATGTTCTTGACACCCTTCAAGGAATTAGGCGTGTTGGGTGCATTCAATGAGGGTAATCTCTGGACCTCCCAGTCCTTCTTTATCTCGATTTCACCAATATCCTTGACATCTTTCAGGGCCTCCCTGCACTTTTCCACGAGTTCATCGTGGTTTGGCATCATAGGTGCAGGCATGCGTAGCGTGAATCTCAATTTGTCAGTTCCAACGGTCATTCCCTTGACATAGCCCAAGGAGATGACATCCTTCTTGAAAGTGGAATCAATCACGGTAGTCAATGCATCAGTAATCTCTACGGCATCCATGTTTCAATATTCATTTGGTACGTCTATATGGAATTTATCTTGAAAAAAGTTGACGGCGTACTCGAGTTCCCGTGGGCTCGCGCACCACAGTACCATCGAATACGCGGGTGGGCTTAACTTCCGTGTTCGGAATGGGAACGGGTGATCACCACCGCTATGGCCGTCAGACATCTCTCGATTTAGGGCCAGTATATATTGTTTATTTCATTAAGGTGGTGCAGGCGCCGGGATTTGAACCCAGGTTGAGGGGTTGGAAACCCCTAGTCATACCAGGCTAGACCACGCCTGCTTAGATCTGTATTTTGAACTGTGATCCGGGTCCACAGCCTTCTGGGACCTTGACGTTCACCAATTGTCCTGTAGGCGCCTTGATTTGTATCTGTTGCCCGGCCATCACTCCATCCGGGACAGTCACAGTTAGAATCATTGGAGCCGCCGGTGCGGCAGCAGGTGGTGGAGCCTGAGGTTGTGGTGGAGGAGGTGCTGGAGCTGGTTGCTGTGGGACGGCTGCAGTACTTGGAGGGGCCTGAGGTTGCGATGGAGCTGCAGCAGGTGGAGGGGGTGCAGCAGCGGGTGGCGGAGCAGTTTGGGGAACTGCAGCAGTACTAGGTGGAGCCGGACTTCCCATACCGGCCCATTCATCACTGAAATCATCCACGTTCTGTTCAGAACCGCCAAATGCACCTTTTGATTTCTGTTGTAAACCGAATACCGCCGCACTTCCCAATCCGATTATCAGGACTATGGAAACTAACCAGATGGGATCAACAGGGAAATCGCTTTCCTCGGATAATTGGTCGGTTTCAGGTCCCGAGGCGGTTGCGATAGTGTCAACCCTGAAGGTTAGTGTCGCTTCGTCATAGACCGAAGAATCACCTCCCGATTCAGCCCTTATTTTCAGAGTAGCCTGACCACCGGCAGCACTATCCGGGGCAGTCACACTTATGAAAAGAGGTTTTTCTCCCGAGGCTTCAATGCTAATTGGATCCGGGGTGATTAGTGTCCAGTCAGCTCCTTGTCCAGCTTCGAATGTGGCAGTTATCGTAACCAGATCATTTACCTTGGCCAAGTTCTTCAACTGGATATAATTGGAAATACTGAAGGACTGCCCTGAAGGCAAATTTATCTGGTCGCTTTGAGGGAGGATTAGCTGTACGTTGTACTCACCTTCCACTCGAACTTCGATCTCCAGTTCTATAGCAAAATCACCATCACTATCACCACTAACCTTGGCCTGTACGATAATGGTCACTACCTCTCCTGCGTCAGCGCCAGAAGAGATGGTTACCTTAACACTGGATGAACTGGGAGTTGTAATCTCCTCAAAAGCGTCTAGGGTTCCACCACCATCCGTGAATGTCCAGCCCTGGGGTGGGTTACCTTGGGTTCCACGATACCAATCCTTCTTGAGAATTTCGTACTCGACGCTCTCAGACCATTTGTTCAGTATTTTAAAGTTGAATGTAACAGTCGATCCTGGCTCTCCAGATCCACTTTGTGAGATTGCGGTCAGCCCAAGACCGTAGTGGACTCTGACGTAGGTGTCCAGATCCAATGTGTCTGTAGCATCGTTCGAGTTTCCTGAAGTTGCGGTGATGGTCAATTCATCACTGTCGCCATAATCTGCGCTGCTCTCCGAGCTAACTGTCAAGGTAACTATCTGATTTGAGAATGCATCTATTGTGACAGAGTTTTCACTAAAACTGGAATCCCAGTCATTTGAAGAGATTGCAAGGCTGATTGTATCTTGCCGATTCCCATCATTATTGACTTGAACCTGATAAGTTGTTTCTCCACCTACATCTACAGACCCTTCACTTGATCCACTTTCGGCAATCTGCAGAGAAACTTCAGCCTTCTCGTTCACATTTACAGTAAGCTGGATGGTCTGGTCTCTTGTTTCAGGATCACTATCATCCTTGTCTCTGCACCTGAGGTCTACGTTGTACACTCCATACAATGCATATTCTGTGGTCCGAATAGTTACAGTTATATTTCCGACGGTGGCATTCTTTCCGACATCGACGGATCCTAAATTCGTGGACTCCGAGGATAGAGATGTTTGACCATCATGACTCCACCAGGCACTCAATCCACTGCTCTGTAAATCGCCGTCATTGGTGATATCTAGCTGGAAGTCTTTAGGATCGGTAAAGAGATTCTCTACCTCTACTTTGAGGTCCAGAGTACTATCTACATCCAGATTTCCAGTTCCGTCCTCATTCCAGCCGAACCTGAATTCAAATTCAGGCTCATCTGCTGTAGCTTCACCTAGAAAAAAGCTGATACTAATCAGCAAAGTCACTAAAGTTAGAGTTCTTACCCCGGTCATATCAGGTTGAGTTCTAGCCAACGCACGATATAACTTTTGTGCCGGTAATGAGTAAAGCCTATACGTGGCTATCTATCTTGCAATAATGTGGAGATAACCGACAATCATTTTCATTTGGATCCATCGGGTAGGAAGGAGTTGGCCGTTAAGGATTTCATTAAGGCTGGAGGAACTCGTTTGGTGTTGGTCCATAAACCATATGGTTCCTGGAAAAAGATAGATAGTTTTCAAAGCCAAGTTAAAACGACTCTAAAATTGGCAGTGAAGGCCAGAGAAACAGGTGCCAAGGTAGCAGTGGTTGCAGCACCTCATCCGATCGAATTGCTCAAACTTCTTGAATTCAATTCCCCTTCCCAAGCCTCGGAGATTTATTTCGAGGCCGTGGATTATTGTACATCTCTGGTTGATGAGAAAAAAACGGTTGGATTAGGCGAGTTAGGCCGCCCTCACTTCGAGGTCGAACCTCCTGTATGGGACTTGGCGAACGAGGTCCTGACTGAGTCTTTATCAAGGGCCAAGGAGGTCGATGCGGCAGCAGTTCTTCACACTGAATCCGCCACTCCTGAAGTTATGGCCGACCTATCTCGGATTGCTTCCAATGCCAGATTCCCTAAGTCCCGTCTGGTCAAACACTATGGTGGGCCGGGTGCACTTGAAGACCCACATGGAATCGTGGTTTCTCTTATCTCCTCTTCAACCAACATTGAAATTGCGGCCAAATCCGAATTTATGCTGGAAACAGATTATCTGGATGATCCACAGAGACCAGGCGCTGTAATGGGGCCTAAGACCGTACCTCGTAAAACACACAAGGCTCTCGAAAATAATATTCTATCCGGGGATCAAGTTTACAACATACATACCAGACTACCAGATTCAGTCTACGGTGAATTTCTTTAGATTTCCACTTTCTCGTCAGTCTTAAGTTCCCATTCGAGATTCATTCTCCATTGTCTGCACCATGCCTCTATGACGTGTCTTTCCTGATTCCCGCCCCTAAATTCAGTAATCACGACGTCTTTTCCTCTCTTTGACATTTTGAAGGCACCGGTTGTTCGTGTCGAACTGAAAATCACATTGCAGGCTCCCAACCCGAATTTTTGTTTGACATCCTCACTCAGATAATGCGATAGCCTGTCAGCTTGTGTCAGAACAAAACTGCCTTGGAAAAGATGCCCTTTGACCTTTTCCAGATCCTCACTTATAATCCAGTACAAGGTCTCACTTCCTTCCTTCAGAAATCCTTTCACCAGAATTCCTTCTTCTTCCAGTTCTGAAAGTATTTTTCTCAGTTCAGCCATTGGGATCTCACCCTTGAGAAGCATTCCAAGATCCTCCGCAGAGATAATTCCAAACGATAATATCAGTTTCTTGACAACTCTGAACTTGGCCTCATCGGCCTCGTAAATTCGATTGACCGGTAAAGTACGATAATTTCCTCTTGTGGTTCGTACCAGGTTAAGGGATTTGTACAGTCGGGTCAGAGACCGCTTGAACGAGTCCGGATCCATACCACTTCTCCTATAGAGTTCTTCACGTGGCAAGCCTTTGGAATCTATTGCTAGAGCCAACAGCCTTCTATCTTCGGGTTCCGAAGCCATGTTTCTGGCATCACGGTAGATTATAGCATCTCTTACGGTACAGTAGGTGGAGTAACCAGGAATCATCACACCTTGAACTATTTCCATTTCGTTACCGTAATCTCGAGGATGGAAGAAACGTCCTTGAATTCTCAAGGAAAGTTCATATTCTGAACGTATACCTCCCATCTCACGGAATGCTTCCGTTGCATTTCGGAATCTCCTTTCAGGGTGTATTCTCTGTTTCCAAAGCAAGTAGCCGTATATCTCTCGTTTCTGGTAGGAAAGATTAATGACTGGACCTTTGACCAACCATTCCCTTATTCTCTGATATCCCTTGCTTTCGAATTTCTTTATTATGGTTGCGTCGAGTTCTTCTATTCGAGTTCCAGCAAAGGCTTTGACTCTAATAATATTACTGTGAAAGTTCTCCTGGTATGTCGCAAATTCATCCAAAGCGTCTAGGAATTTTTCGATCCCTAAATCCTCATTCAGTACTACTTCTCTAACATCTAGTAACCCAGACATGGCCCAGGCTTCCATATATCCTGCGACCATCCCTCCAGATACGATTGGATGCGTCCAGGCTTCACCATATTGGGCGTACATTTCTCTTCGGATATGAGTGAGGAGTGGATCTCTCCAGGAAACAACCCTCGTCACCCTTTTTTCCTCAGTTTTTTTTATACTTTCAACTTCCTCAGTTAGGCAATAGGTGAATAAGCGCGTAGCTCCTACGACAACTATTCTAGAAATTATATTCTCTTCTTGTAGCTGATTCAGAATACTCCTTGTGACATTGAGCGGCATTCCGCATTCTCTTCTTAATTCGGAAAAAGTAAGAGGACCAATGCCCCGTAATTGGTCGATGACCAGTTTCTTTTCAGGTTCTTCAGGAGATTCGTATTCTGTCAGCAATCGGTATCGATTGTGCGTTGTCCAGGGATTACGATTTCGGTTGTAACGGTGCACCATCAGATTTTCCTCTAAGGTCCTCAGCGCCCCGTATACCAGTTCTGGCTTTAGTTCCAGTTCCTTGGTTATTTCGCTTTTGGTCACCGGTGGGCTTCTTTTGAGCATGTCCACGATCAAACTTTGGATTTTTCCCTCCGGTTCCTTTCTGAACAAGGCCTGGTACATCCCAACTTTATTGGCAGGTACGTACCTCAATTTCCCTCCTGAAAACCTTCCTTGTAATATCGCATCTGAATCCCTCCACTCCCACCACTCCTCAAGATTGGGTTTGTCCAATCTATGAAATACGGTTCTTGGAGAGGCGACGTCACTGTGCTGATCAAAAAGCGTTTGCAGGCTTGAAAATTTCTTGAATAGCTTATAGTCAATGAATTCTCTCAGAATCCTGTCAGGAATGACATCAACATTTCCATGTGATTGAGCTTCTAGATAGATCACATCTTCAGCCATCAAATATTGGGGAGTACTTTGACCCAAGACAAAATTCCCACCTTGAATAGTTCCCTGTTCTTCTAAATCGTAAAGTGACTGACTGATTACTTCCTCTGGTAATCTGAGTTCAAGAGCAATCTCTTCTACAGCTCTTGGTCCAACAAAACCGATATGTTTCGTAATAATGTAATCCAGTGCTTTTTCATATGGTGCACTGTTCCCAATTTTCCGTTTGGTGAATCCATCAACCATTCTGCAAACGAGATAATTTCTTTCTAATTCATCACTTATATTTTTCGATTTGATGTCTTTCTGCCCCTTCAATTTATTGTAGACCTTTTCCGCTTCTTTCGATAATTTTTCGTCAGAGCCGTAGACTGTCCTGTAGTATGGGATCAATTCGGGCGTTACGTAAAGAGGTTCTTTTTCTCCGGTCCAGGCGGATTCAACAATTTCCCCATCAATCATCTCATGGCATAATTCCTGCATTTCGGTAGTGGCCATGTCAGACATTCGGTAGATTGATTTTCCTTTGTCGTTCAATAGATGGATTCCACCGATCTGGCGAATAGCTTGAATCGCGCCTTCTCTCGTACCGACAATCGGTTTCTTTTCATTGAAGTGGCTGTCTATCAATTCTTTTTCAAATCTTGGTTTGTCTCCGTCTCCCTGTTCTAACACTCTTCCTAGGACCTGAGCATGCAACTCTCTCAGGAGTGCAGAACGGTCTTCCATCAGGACTATGTCACTAAGACCTGAAAGTATCAAGGAATGGGAAAAGGGAGAAGGTACAGGTGCATAACTTCGATGTTCAATAATTCTTTTTCCACTCTCAATCTCATCCAGTATGAGCTGAGCATTGTTAATGTCAAAGGCATCATATAGAATCTCACGATAAGCTTCCTCGAGCATTGGGAATGAATCAACTTGATTAATCGCTTCTAGTACCTGGGAGGTCCTTAGTTGCTGTCTGGGCATCGATATTTCACGCCCTTTGTAGTTGCGCAGCACCATAAATGAGCGGTTGGCACAGTGGCGAAAGCGCTGAGCAAATATTTCGGTGTTTTTGATTGCCTTTCTGAGCAGAGGTTCAAGGTTTTTGGGCATTAGTCGGTCTGCTAAACCCTCGATTGCCAATCTGCTAGGAAAGGTCAGCAGGAATGCATCATCGCTTAACGAGATTCTTATGCTGCTTCCTATTTCTTTTCCAAGTTGATAGGCAAAGGCCCTAGAAAGGGCATCATTGACCCTCCTTCCGAACGGGAAATGAAAAATCGCTCCGTTGCGCCCCCTATTATCAATATATCCCTCAACCATCAATCTCTTGTCAGAGGGTACAAATCCACAAATCTTCTTTTGTTCATCAAGGTGGGAGATTATTGTTTTAGCAGCCCCCTGATCCAGTCTAAAATCCTCTTCCAACCACTCGATTATCTCTTGTTCAGGCTTCTCGAGCTTCTCCTCCACTTCCGCCCTGAATCTTCCTACGGCCTCAGACAGGTCAAAAGAGCGAGGTAACATTTCTCCAGACCACGATGGAACAGTAGGTTTTCTACCTAGACCATCCTTTACTACCACGGTCGATCTTTTTGTCTCTATGAATTGATATGTTCTTCCACCCAATACAAATATGTCATTCCTCGAAAGATTCTCAACGAACTTTTCCGATAAATTCCCTAATTGTACGCCTCTTCCCTCAAGTACGACAGCATAATTGATTTCTTGAGGGATTGTACCAATATTCATGTTGTAGATTTGTCGCGCCCCTCTTTTGATACCAATCTCTTTTGATTTCTTATCATACCATATTTTAGGATAGACTCCGTGATTCTCTAGTGCATTCCCTCCCAGAAAATCAAGAACCTCAAGGAACTCATGCTTGGATAGGTTGCGGTATGGATATGCACATCTAACAAGCTCATACATTTCGTCACTATCCCATTTGCGATCTAGGGACATTCCAATGAGGGATTGGGCCAGTACGTCGGTGGCCTTCTCAGGAATAGAAACTCTATCTATTTGCCCTTCGTATGCGGATCTGACTAGAACCGCACATTCGATTAGGTCATCGGAATCAAATACAACCAATCTTCCCTTGGAAATTTCCCTCAGTGCATGTCCGGCCCTCCCAATTCGTTGGAGTCCTTTAGCGATTGATTTAGGTGATCCTATCTGGACAACGAGATCAACGTACCCGATGTCAATCCCTAACTCTAGGCTTGTCGATGAAATAACGGCATCCATTTCACCGGCTTTAAGTTTTTCTTCCACATCCAGTCTCATTTCTTTGGACAAAGAACCATGGTGCGCTGCCAATTTCTCTATACCTCTTTCTTTCAATTGCATGGCAATTGACTCCGTTCCAGACCTAGTATTGGTGAAGATTAGGGTAGTTCGGTGATCATTGACCAGATCAACCAGTAGGTCGTACATCTTTGAATTAATTACTTCTGTAGAGTGGAGGGTTAGATTGTCGACAGGACAAATAACCTTTAGATCCAGATGTTTTCTTTCTTTAACATCCACGATATTCACAAGCCTTGGTTTTCCGTTTTTGTATCCGCCTAGAAAACCAGCTATATCCTCAATCGGGGCTTGTGTCGCAGATAAGCCGATTCTTACAGGCTCTCCATCAATAATCTGTGCCAGCCTCTCTACCGAAAGGGAAAGGTGAGTTCCTCTCTTGTTATTGGCTAGATCATGTATCTCATCCAATATGATATATCTTGTTTTTCTGAAGTGGGCCCTGAATTTCTTTGATGATAAAAGGAGGCCCAGACTTTCAGGGGTGGTGATGAGAATGTGAGGCGGCTTTCTTACCATTCTTGCCCTCTCCTTGAGCGAGGTATCACCAGATCTAACAGCAACCTTGATCTCAGGAATATCCATTTTTCCCTTAGCTGCTATTTCAATCATCTCATCCAAAGGTTGCTTGAGATTTCTATCAATATCATTCGCCAACGCTTTCAGAGGAGAGATATAGATGGCGTGCACTCCTGTTTTTAGGTCACCATCCTTGTGTATTCTAAAAAAGTCATTTAATATGCTGAGAAAAGCGGTAAGGGTCTTTCCTGAGCCCGTGGGACTCGAGACTAGCACGTTTTCTTTTTTAGAGATCAATGGGACAGCCATTGCCTGTGGCGGCGTCAGGTCTTCAAATTTATTATTGAACCATTTCTGAATAATTGGTTCGAATCCACTCAGTACTTCTTCTTTGCTACTTCTATCAGTAATGTAATTTACCATGTTTTTCGAAACGTTATCTGCCGCAGAATAGCGAAGGGTGTAATAGATTATGGGTCTCATCTCAAACCCAATAGAATGTGATAAACTCTTTTTAGGCCCCTTCGGTCGCAAAAAAGAGCCACCGTGGCTAAGGGGTATAGCGGTGCCTTGGTAAGGCGCAGGTCGTGGGTTCGATTCCCACCGGTGGCTCCATTATTCTACATAGTAGGCCATATGCCCTTTAGCCCATTTTGTAATATCCACAGCATCCACTTTTTTGAATCTGGATTCCATTTTTCTTTTAGAGTCTCGGAAGACTTCATTATCCTTTCCTGGTGAAGACCTAGATTTTAGCATAAGCAATCCACATTTCGGCCCAAAAAAATCATAGTTCCGGATGAATATTTCGACTTGGTCTCTTTGAGCAACGTCCTGATACAAGATATCAGGAATGCCGGTATGGGGGCTATATTTTTTTGGAATCTGGGCATCACCTAGGAATGGAATTATGTTCCTTCTTTTCTCAGCAAGGACAAGTAGCTCAGCCATTGCTACTGATGAGATATCAACTCCGATTATTCGGCCCCCATGACAGATATGGCTCAAGAAACTAACAGTATTACCCTCCGCAGCCCCCAGATATAGAATATTGCTCTTTTCTTCAAAAGGCCATTCTGGTCCACCAGCTAGAACATATGCCGAAAGTTTGGAGTGATAAGGATTCCAGCTAATCCATTTCTTGTTCTTTTTGAGTTCCAAAAAGCCTTTTTTTTTTCTTAAGTAATCAGGTAATGCCATGAATCAGGCAAGTCCCTGTTTTTCAGCTTCGATAGCATCTTTTATTCCAGGATCTACAATTCCGGTCCATGGTTCAGCTCCTATTATATTTGAGGAATCCATTCCTTCTACCCAGAGTTCAATACCCTCAAAGCTGCTTCGTGTACCTTCAGGAACTATGAATTTGTATTTGGTCGATTCGGTGGTTGGAAGCCCGATGGACCAGACAACCTGATTTCCTTCTCTCTTACCAGGCCTGGGTTCAGCATCCTTGATCTCATGTCCTGGAACTTCAGCCCTGAGCTTGAAATTAGCCGATCTCAAGCGATAATTTATTATCTTTATTTCAACCTCGATCTGGCCATTGTTGAATTCAATTTCCTCCTCGATCCAGACCACGTCCATGATAGCTGCAACAACCTTGTCCAGATTTGGAACAGGCTGCCCAACGACACTTGATGCCTTTTCCGCGATTGCCGGCAATATTTTTTGTACCAAGTCAAATTTTTCAGTTACCTTTTCCCTCTTTTTCTGTTTTTTCAGGTGTCTTGACAGTGTCTTTGCATTGTTACGTAGAGCTAACTTAATTTCTTTTTTGATTTCACTTATATCTGCAACGGCCTCTTTGGCCTCGGAAGTGAATGGGATGTTCGTTGATGCTACGTGTACCAGGATTATGGCAGGTCCATTCGGAGTGCCTTTGCCACCTCTTTGTTCCAAACCATACTGTCTCCAATTTATGCCCTGTATAGCCTTGGTGATGGCGCAACCACCGGCCTGATAAAGCAATGGAACGCGGTTAGCAAATCTGAGAATCTGAACTGGTTGATCCTTAGGAAGATTACCTCCGTAAACCATCCCAACCTCCACTAGGAAGGGAGTTCCCGAGAATACGGATGGAGTGCGGCTGATTGGTAGCGTGTAAAAATCAGGTCGATATTCATCTAGTACCTGTTTCAGTCCTAGTTTGATCAGTTTCGGTCCAATTGGGACTAGAACTCCACTCGTCGGAGTCCGGATCGAGGTTGTTTTGAAAGCATCTATCATTCCTTTCGCCTCAATTCTAGTAATATCCTGTGGCCTAACAATAGAGGATAGTCTTGCCTTTTCCAGTACGCCACTAATGCTCTTTGAACCCATGGATGACAAATCATTGCGCAGAAATCGAGCCATCTGGTGTTCTGAACTGTGATGAGCCATACGTATCAGCTGGCCCAACTCTACACCATGTGGATGCGGCTTTACACCTTCACTGGGTAGTTTTGGATTTTCCTGACTAACCCTCTCAAAAACGGTTGTATTTTTTTCCGGATTAGTGAAAATTATCTTGGCATGAGGATTGACAATAGCGGTTGATTTTAGGTATTCCAAGACGGAAGGCCTTGCTTCCCGATATCTTCCCTTGATTGCGAATTCAACTCTTGTACCATGATATTTCTCAGGATAAATTCCATCCTCATCAGGTTCAGCACCCTCATCTTTCCATACAAAGTCCTCGGTTCTCTCAATATTACCCCGGTTATTCCGAGTGTCCAGTTTCATAGTTATGCGCATAGCTAGATGCTCCTCTGATATTCGGGTACTGATAGTAGCAGACCTCCCAGTCGTCAGTTGGCCGTACATTATCGCAGCCGAGATTCCAATGCCTTGCTGCCCCCTGGATTGCTTGCCACTTCCAAAGCGTGAACCATACAACAATCTTCCAAAAACATTTGGGACGTTCTGCTCTATGATTCCAGGGCCATTATCCTCTATTGCAATGCTTAACTCATCCTTTGCCAGACTTTCAAGTTCAATTTTCAGTTCGGGAAGAATGCCAGCCTGTTCACAAGCATCCAGACTATTGTCGACCCCTTCCTTGACTGCTGTTATCAGAGAATGAGTAGGATTATCAAAACCCAATATGTGGCGATTCTGTTCAAAGAATTCAGAGACTGGAATATCACGCTGTTCTTTGGCCAACTGGTGAGCTTTCGTTTTCTTGTTGGTTACCTTCTTCTTGGCTTCTTTCTTTTCCGATTTGGGGTGCTCTACCTGAGGCTCTTCAGGTTCAACTGTTTCAGTTCCAAATTCAAAGATTGTTTGCCCCATTCAATGGCTATAAGTGCCAATAATTAAGCAGTACTCCCCAATTTAGAGAAAGTTAATCTTGCAGAATCTCGATTTTGGAATCTGGTTCTTGAGCAGACTTCCATTCCAGTGACCACATCCTAGAAATTTGTCTTTGTGCCTCACCATTATGAAACCCGGGACCACGTCTAATTCACGTTCAGGGTTCAGGTCTTTCCCACTGCAATAGTTGATGGTCTCATTATCGTCTAGCACAATAATGTTTTTTGTAACGTACCTTCCAAATAGTTGTAGAAAGTTGGTTGTCGGCTTTGGCGTTTTGTCCAGACGGAAAACGCATAGTCCAATGCTTTCGGGTTTAATTCTTTTTAATTCTTCAGGTCCGATGTAGATTCTATTCTTTGAGCCTATGTACCATCGGTAGTTTTCTAATTTCTCATGATTGATTCCAAAACGTTCCAGACAATATTCTTGAATTAAACTGATTCGCTCAGAATCAAGTATTCTCAACATTTTTCCAACCTTGCTATGAAGAAAGCATCAGTGTCATTATGATGCGGCCATATTCTCATACAATTTTCTACTTCTTTGTCGTATGTTTCACCATTCCATTCAGTTATTCCGGGACTAGTTTTTAGACCGTTTATCCCAATATTTTCTACTTTGACTGACTGATTATCAATAATCTCACTGATTACCTTCTCGTTTTCTTCAGGAGAAAAGGTGCAGGTTGAATAGACAATCGTACTTCCTGAAGGTGCCATTTCGCAGGCCTTGTTCAATAGGCCTTTCTGAAGCTTGGTAAAACGCTTATAATCTTTTTCTTTCCACATTCTGGCAACAGCATTCTTCTTGCGTATCGTACCTTCTGAGCTACACGGCGCATCGACTAGGTACAGGTCGGCTTCCGTATTTGGGAAGGATTTGAAATCTCTAAGTGTAACGGTAGCGTTTGTCACTCCCAGTCTATCTAGGTTTCCTCTCAATGATTTCAATCGAGCATGTCTTGAATCATTTGCTATTATGTGACCCCGATTCTGCATCATACCAGCTATCTGGGTTGTCTTTGAGCCAGGGGCAGCACAACAGTCCAGAATTGTATTGTTGTCAATCACATCCTTTACAACCAAGGGAGGAATCATAGAGGTCAATTCCTGAATATAGATTTGGCCGACAAAGTGTTCTAGACTGCTACCCAGATTATTCAGTTGGGATACATACGCGTTATTATTCCATGGAACTTCGGTTATTTCAGGATCATAATTCCTGAGTTGTTCCAGTATATTCTCTTTATCACCCTTAAGAGTATTAATTCTGAATGATTGTTTGAGTGGTTTGTTAATTGATTCTGCAAAAGATTTAGGATTGCCTACTAATACACTGTAACGCTCGACAATTCCTTCTTTTACAGTTTGAAACTTATCCATACCTAAGCCCTTATAACGCGGGCTTTTGGATTTTTCACAGTTGCCATTATGTTTCTGGTATCTACTATCAGTTTGGCATGTTTTCCCAATGATGGATAGTCTATATTGGTGTGATTGGTGGTTATTACAATCACATCCTGTTCTTCTATGGTATTC
>Ga0209019_1000989_pt1 | contig 14447 bp, 12 predicted proteins | sample METZYME_3_300m_FD_187549 | JGI IMG/M metagenome (GOLD analysis project Ga0209019, IMG submission 187549) | Marine microbial communities from oxygen minimum zone in mesopelagic equatorial Pacific - METZYME_3_300m (SPAdes) (version 2) | ecosystem: Environmental > Aquatic > Marine > Oceanic... | reverse complement strand
CTTTTATCAATGAAAGGGGTCCAAAGACAAAGGTCGGGGTCACCTGTTCCTTCGGTTGCGACTTTTTGCATGTGACCAAAAATGTTTACAAATTCAGGACGGCAATCTGGGTAAATAGTATGGTCTCCGGTATGCATAGCAGCCCCTACATATTTAGATCCGAAGGAAACAGCTGCGCCATATGCTATTGTCAGGAAAATGGCATTCCGATTTGGCACCACAGTTATTGCCATATTAGATGCTGCGTAGTGACCTTCTGGTACCTCTATGCCATCATCAGTAAGGGCCGAACCTCCGAGTAGGTTTTGTATGTTGCATATATCAACGACTTGATGAGGCACACCTAGATTTTTTGAGAGTAATCTCGCATATTCAATTTCTTTTCTATGTTTTTGACCGTAATCGAAGGTGATCAGATAGGGTGAACCGCCTTCTCGCACACACATATGAGCCAGGGTGGCGGAGTCCATACCTCCACTTACAACAAGAACATGTGAATAATTAGACATTTACAAAACTTCCTTAAGATATAACTTCTTGTTCCAGTAAAGATACATATTTATCTTTCGAATAACCAAGATATCCCATTACAATGCTGCTAGAATCTTCCCCAAGATTCCTCATTGAAAACCACTTGGATCTTTCTCTCTGATTACCCGGTATCGCCTGTCCATCATATTTTTCAACTTTTTCTTCTGGCGTTTTAAAATATGCAAAATATTCTCGTTCATTTAGATGAGCATCCTCTAAAACATCTAAATTGTTTGACACTTTAGCTGCCGGGATCCCTTGGGCCTGTAATCGTCCCATTAATTCTGCAGCATCTTTGCCTGAAGTCCATTCTTCAATTATTCGAATTATGGCTTGTTCATGAGTTTTTCTACCTGAAATGTGACTGTAGTCCGCGTTGTCTAATCGGATATCGCTGATCTCATCTTTCAATCGCTCCCATTGAAAATGGCTTGTGATCGATATGGCTATCCATTTATCCTCTCCAAAACATTTAAAAACCCCGTGTGGAGAATATTGTGAATGAAGGTTACCGTTGGGATGTTGCATATAGCCGGTGGCAGAATTTGCAACAAAAAACTCGCCAAGAGTCCCTAATGGACTATCAGCAAGAGCTAAATCTATGAAACTCCCTTTGCCAGTTACCCTCCTCCTTCGAGCGAAGGCAAGAATCACATTAACGAGATTTAGACCTGATATTGGGTCAGCATAAGATAAGCCTGTCTGTAAAGGTCTATCTGGAACATAACCAATCATTGAATTTATCCCTGCCATCGCTTCCGCGGTTGATCCAAATGCAGGATATTCTGAATACGGCCCATCCAGGCCAAACCCAGGCATTGAACACATCAGCAGATTTGGGTTAGCTTCGATGAGTTTCTCATAAGTTATATCCAAATTTCTCACCACCCGTGGGCGGAAATTTTCGATTACAACATCTCCGATCGACACCAGATCTAGCAAGATATTCCTTCCCTCACGTTTGTCCAATCTTATGGCAATGTTTAGTTTATTTCTATTCAATTTGTCATTGACCTTTCCTACCCGACTTAAAGGAATTCTAGGATCACTCACTTTTATTACTTCAGCGCCAAAATCGCCCAAAGTACGTGTGCCAAGGGGTCCAGCCCAAACTCTAGTGAGGTCAATAACTCTTAGATTTCTGAGGGCTCCGGACGGGACGGTATCTACTGCAGGCATAACATATTTACCAAACGTATTCTTTTGTGTGTTCTCCCAGCATGGGAGGTCTCAAAACCTCTATTCTCTCTCCCTTAACAGTAAAAGTCGGAGAGGGATAGCTGGCTTCACCGGCAACCGGATGAGTAACCTTTTGGAAGGCATGTCGGCTTGTGTATTGTTTATCTTTGAGAATTTCATCTATTTTCTTCACTGGGGACACAGGCAACATCCAGATAGAGGAAGCTTCCTTAAAAACTTCCTCCCTTGTCTTCTCTGCCATCCAGCTTTCCATGATTTGGTCTACCATCAGACCAGATTCAGGATTCTCAAAAACATTACTGAAGCTGTCATCTTCCAGCAGGTCTAATCGGCCAAGCATTAAACAGAGTTGCTCCCAAATTGCCGCGCTTCCTCCTCCGAAAGTCATGTACCCGTCCTTTGCAGAAACTGTACAGACCCCTGGCGGAAAGCCATTAGATGAAAGGGGAGATTGTCGGTGTCCACTTCTTTGCCTGATACCTCCATCCATATCAAGAGGTGCTTGGTGTAGGTTGGCGAGAGTTTCCAGCATGGTCAATTCCAAGAACTTACCTGACTCCCCAAAAAAGTCTCTGTCCCATAGGGCCATCTGTATCGAGTTACTCCCGTTAATACCAGTAAGATAATCAGGTTGGTGCCCAGGCAGCATTAATGGTTCCTGCCCTGGGTTTCCGATCAGATTGAGTATTCCTCCAAGGGCTAATTGTATTAGAGGGGTGGATTTATAGCTGCTATATGGACCGGATAAACCAAATGGAGTTATACAAAGTTCAATTAATTGAGGCTTATCCTCTAGAAAAATTTCAGAATTTAGATTCCATTTGATCCTGGCCGACATATCCCAGTCTTCAATAAATACATCTGCCGATTCAATCAATTTTTTCAGTTGATGAAGACCCTCTGAATTCCTCCAGTCGATGACGACACTTTTTTTCCCCGTGTTGTTGTACAGATACAGTGCACTGGATTCTGTGTGGTTACTTTCAGCAAGGAAGGGTGGAGTTTTCCTACTCCAATCCCCCTCAGGTAACTCAACTTTAATAACCTCGGCGCCTAAGGAGCCAAGGAGCTTTGCCGCATAGGGGCCGGAAACACCTTGTGCCGTTTCAACGATTTTTATTCCATTTAGTGGCAGGTCATCTTCAAAATACTCAAAATTCATTTTCTGTTTAAGGCCTAACAGCCCTCTTAGGTTTTTGAGCTAATTTTTCCAACATAGGTTGAGCCAATTTCACAAACCTACAGGCGAGACGGCGAGTTTCTCTCGGATCTATCAAATCAACTACATCACCTTTATGGGCAGCCCTGAACGGGGAGCGAAGTTTGAGTAATCTTTCCTCTATCATTAACCTGTGTGCCTCGGGGTCTGGTGCATTCTCTATCTCCCTTCTATACGCGGCGGCTACACCACCTTCAATCGGTATCCCACCCCATTCTCCGGCAGGCCATCCAAATCTCAAATTTAAACCATTTGGGTGACCAAGGCTGTGCGCTGCATCAGCCGCTACCCCATAGGCCTTCCTAACATTAAATTCAATCTTCGGCACCTCTGCCTCTGCGCTCGCTATTAAAGCTCTGACTCCTCTCCTCATGGTCGCTTTTTTTTCAGCATGGGAACCAAGCATGAAACCCGGCATGTCCAAAAATATAACAACAGGGAGATTGAAGGCATCACAAAGATCGACAAAATGCGCATATTTTTCTGCAGCCCAACCGTCCATAGCCCCCGCCATGAACATAGGATCACTTCCGATTACCCCAACGCTATAGCCGTCTAGTCGTGCGAACCCTGTGATGAGTGCGCCGGCCCAGTGTCTCCTCATTTCGAAAAAAACTCCGTTGTCGACAACCAACTTAATCAATTTCCTAGGATCATAGGATCTCTTTCTGTTAGGAGGAATGATGTTTAACAGCTCTTCCGGTCTTCGATCTGGGGGGTCGCCTGTTTCAATTCTCGAAGCGACGTCATTTGTCGTATTTGGCAAATACGAAATGAATTGTTTGATCTGTTCAAAAGCTTCTTCTTCGGTATCCGCCACATTATCTACCTGACCACTTTCATGGACATGCATTTTGTAGCCCCCCAACTCTTCCTTGTCGAGATCCTCTCCGATCGCCCTTTTGACCACAGGTGGACCCGAAGGGAAGATTTGAGATTGTCCTTTAACCATAACTGTGAAATGAGACATTAGGGCAAAGGCAGCCGGTGCTCCTGCGACAGACCCCATTATTCCTGCAGCGACGGGCACCTTTTTTAGGAGTTCTATCCCTCTCCACCAGAGGGCACCATCGGGCAATCCCATATGGCCTTTGGCTTCGTCTGATTTGGCACTATGCCCGACACCTTCGACAAGTTGGATGTAAGGAATGCCGTATTGGGAGGCGAGCGGCTGCATGAAATCAGTAGGGTGTTTCCTAACATTATGTGGACTACCGCCTGATATGGTGAAATCGTCTCCCCCAATCGCGACAGGTCTTCCATCTATTTCACCGAGTCCCATAACATAAGCACCCGGTGAAAATTCAACTAAGTTACCATCATCATCGTATTCGGCGGCCCCAATCATTGGTCCGTACTCTACGAAACTTCCTTTGTCCAACATTTTGTTGACCCGTTCTCTGACAGTGTATCTACCGCCACTATGCTGTCGCTTTATTCTTTCGGCACCTCCCATTTCTTGACCTAGAGCAGTTATATAGTCTATGTCTTCAAGAGCCTTTTCCCAGGGCATACCTGGTTTCCAAGTTTCTCTATTTGGGTCTATAGGCATTAGATCCTCCAGTTAAAACATGTATGGTTTGAGAAATTAAGATTAGATTTCGATTGTCATAAGTAAGTTTTCTTCACTGACGTTCCGGTCCTCTTCCACCTCAATAGAAGTTACAGTGCCATTAACTTCAGAAAAGATCTCATTTTCCATTTTCATAGATTCAATAACAATTAAGAGATCTCCCTCAGAAACGGATTGTCCAACTTCAACCGATATTTCAATAACTTGTCCGGTCATGGGGGAATTAACCTGATGTCCAGCCATTACATATTTCTCCTGTTTTAGACAGTTTATCGGAATAAAACTGTGCCTTCTTTTTCTAATGCCTCACAATCGTCACTAGTGTACCCCAGTAATTCCATCAAGATCTCTTTGCTGCTTTCACCTACGTCTTCCGTTGTTTTCCAACCCGACATACTCGTGAAATTACCTCGAATGGATTGCCCGTCATATCGCTTTACCCCAAACAGAGGTTCATCCATATCGGCGAAAAATTCACGTTCGTTTAAATGCGTATCTGATAGTAACTGTCTGTTATTTGAGACTACACCGGCTGCGATTCCTCTATTTTGAAGTTGAAACATGACCTCTTTAGAATCCTTAGAGGCAAACCAGTCAGATATATGGGTGTCGATCATTTTTTCATCTTTCTTACGGTTTTCAAAAACACGATAGTCTTCTGAGCCTAAAATAGGGTTATCTATGATTTCAGTCAAAGTCTTCCAGGACTCTTCATTAGTTATCGAAATAGAGATCCATTGATCCTCTCCTCTCGTTTTATAGGCTCCGTGAGGAGAATAATGTTCACTTTTATTTCCATTAATTGTTGGTTCATACCCATTTGAAGAATTAGCAGCAAAAAATTCCCCCAAATTGCAAGCTGGGCTGGCCGCTAAGGCGATATCGATAAATTGACCAGTGCCGGTGATATTTCGATGTCTGAGAGCAGTTAAAAGAATTCCCATCGCATTCAAACCGGAGATTGGATCCCCGTAAGCGATACCAGTGGAAATAGGTAGGGAAGAGTCATAACCTATCAATCCTGGAATACCCGCCAAAGCCTCAGCTGTAGTACCGAAGGCCGGGTATTCAGAATACGGTCCTTCCAGCCCAAACCCAGGCATAGAACACATGATTATATGTGGGTTAATTCTGGCCAAGGTTTCATAAGTTATGTTTAAATTGCGCATTACCCTAGGACGAAAATTTTCGATGATTACGTCGGAGATTGCAGTGAGTTCCAAAAATATATTTCTTCCATCGGTTTTATCAAGCCGCAGGCCAATATTTTTCTTGTTCCTGTTGAGCTTAGAATTAAGGCCGTTCGGGCTTACCAAGGGCACTCTTGGGTCGGAAATTTTTAAAACACTGGCTCCATAATCCCCATATATCCGGGTTGCCAATGGCCCTGCCCAAACCCTGGTCAGATCTAGCACTCTAAGGCCGGCTAGGCTCCCTTGTATTTTTTCTCCTTTGGGGATCACGAACCTATTACCTCTGAGGTATGCTCACCTAACAGCGGGGCACGGGATACATAGGGAATCATATCGACAGTTTTAAAGGGAAAAGTTGGAAAACGTGCCTTGCCTGTTATCGGGTGATCGATTTCTGTGAATAGACCTCTATGTAAAAATTGTTCATCTTTTAAAACCTCAGATATCCCCAAAACCGGGGCTGTTGGCAATTCCCACGTTTCCGAGGCTTCCACCATAACCTCATGTCTCGTCCTTTCCCCAACCCATTCCCTGAGTAATGAATCCAAATAAATTGCTAAGGAGCGCCTTCCTGAACGAGTGGCGTATTGTGGGTCTTTGAGAAACTCCTCTTTGCCAATCATGATACACAATCTTTCCCATTGATCCTCCGTCGATATTCCAAAGCAAATATGCCCATCGACGCATTCAATTGTTGTGATCCCGTAATTTGCGAAAGCACTTTCCCTTTGCCAAAGGTTACCGTTTCTGTTTCTTATAAATCCTTCGTAAGTTTCCATTTCCATGGTGAATTGGTGAAGGGTGGCTAATGTTTCCATCATGGCCACCTCAACAAATTGCCCTGTCCCTGTGTGATCTCTTTCCCATAAGGCTATTTGAACAGCTCCATTTCCGTTAAGACCCGTGAGGTAGTCAGGCTGATGGCCGGGAAGCATTAGAGGCTCCTTGCCAGGTAACCCAGTCAAGTATAGGTAGCCACCGAGGGCTAATTGGATTATAGGCGTCGAAGTGAAACGGGAATAGGGTCCAGAAAGCCCAAAGGGGGTTAGACTAATTTCGATTAGCGAGGAATCTAATTTGGTGAATCTGTCTTTTTCTATACCGTTTAATACTCGCGAGGGAATATCCCAGTCCTCAATCAGTATGTCAGCCTCCGAAACAAGATCTGTGAGCTTTGAAACCCCTTTTGGTACAGATAAATCCAACAAAACACTCCTTTTACCGGAATTGTTGTATTGATATGTTGCACTTGATTCGATATTTTCATCATCGCCGAGAAAAGGTCCTATGCTCCTGGACCAATCCCCTGCGGGGGGCTCTATTTTGACAACATCAGCCCCAAAAGCTGCAAGTATCCGACCACAATGAGGCCCAGCTACACCTTGGGCAACCTCAATCACCTTTAATCCCGCTAGCGGCAAGGATTGCCTTGATTTATCCAAGGGGTGACCTTGAAATTAATGTCTGATTATTTGCTGGATACATAGCAGCAGATATTACATAAATGTTCAAAAGATTGCTTGACTCCTGCCCTATTAAACCAGAGTTGTATTACCCTAAATAAAATAGTACTTTACCTTTCATGCTTTTCCTAAAAACCATCTCGATCCAGAGGATTGAGATCCTGGGTCTACTGTTGGTGATCTTTTTCGCAGTGTCCCTGCGATTTTACGAACTCGACCGCGGGTATTCAGGGCTAGGAATTTATTCGGCCACATCTTTAAATACAGGTACATCTCTTCACAATTGGTTTTTCCCCAGCATTTTTGTCGATGGGTCTATTATTGCCGACAAACCACCACTCTTTTTCTGGGTACAGGGTCTATTTTTAAAAATTCTCGGCCCGATAAATATGGCCCTTAGGTTACCGGCGGCTCTGTGTGGAACATTTTGCGTAGTATTGCTGTATTTGATTTTGAGAAGGACCTACGGAGTTTTAACTGCATTTGCCGGAGGATTATTTCTTGCAATAGCACCGATTGACGTCAATTTCTCAAGGGGTGTTTTCTTGGAACCCCTTACCACCGCACTAATATTACTCTCGATATTTATGCTACTTATTGGAGTTGAAAGAAAGCAGGTTAAATTCATTTACATAGCTTCAGCTGTCATTGGAATTGCCTTCATGTCGAAACTTTGGCAGGGCTTACTTCCTGTGCCGGCGCTTGCAGTTTTTGTGATTATCTTGCGCTGGGAAGCGTGGGGGAGATTTCTTAAGACTGCAACTGTTGCCTTCGTCATTTTCATCATTACAGCTCTAGTTTGGCCGACGCTCGTTTGGCTATTTGATTCCCACTATGACGCGGTGATGCATTCAGAAAATATATGGGACATGATTTTTGGATGGAATCTATTCGATCGATTTGGTGGCCTGCAGTATGGTTCGACCCATGACCCTAGTTGGTTTTGGTTTTTAACCGGGCCAATGCAGATATTCTTAGGTATCACATTTATACCCCTAGCTGTGCTTGGTGGGCTGAAGACTGTATATGATTTGCCAGCTAAAATATTTTCAAAGACCAGCAGTAAAGAAAAATTAGTCCCATGTATTGGTCTTATATGGCTCATGTGGTTGTTAATCTGTATAGTCGGGTTTGGTGGAGCCACTGTGCGATTATCGAGCTACTGGGCCTCTGCGGTCCCTGCAATTTGTGCTTTGTCTGCAATCGGAATGGTGGGATTAATCAAAGATCGTCAGGGGCACTCACAGTGGTATCGTGCTATTTCGTACACGGTACTTATGGTCGGGCTTCTTTATATTTCCAACGCCTTATCCAATGTAGTACCCCTATGGATAGGATATAAATATCTCAGTTACCTGTGCCTGCTCAGTGCTATCATTTTCCCTATTTTTCTATTTTTCAAACCGGGGGTTGATTCAAACCATTACTCAACAGGGGAGAGAGTTTTAAGCAATGGTCTTTTGATTACTTTCGCACTCATCCTTGTTTCCAATCTTTCCATTACTTTCTACAATCTTACCAATCCCCGAGATGATACTTTAGGTCGAATTGGATTTGATCAAATGCCTGTAAGCTTCGGTGGAGGAGGAAGAGACTATAAAGTGGATCCTAAAATAGAACGGGCCCGACTTCGAGGAACAGTGATTACGGCGATTGTTCGGGCGGAACCTCATGATTTAACCGAAGCCATTGAATATATCTATCGTAGATATAAAGAAGGAGAAGGGTCAGGTAGATATCTTATGGCTACTGATTCCTACAATACGGCAGCGAAAGTCGCCTATCATGCGGCAGAATTTTCACCACATATTCCTCGCTTACCAATTCTCCCGATATATTCAGAATATCAAGATACTTGGATCACTTCTCTGGAAGATCTCGAAAAAATATCTGATGATGGGGATTTGAAATTTATTCTAACCTCCAAAGATATGCAGACGATGAATTTTGAATTTTGGACTTGGCTGTCCGGAAATGCTGAAGATGTGACGATCGTGTCAGGGCTGCCTTATTATGGTGAGATCCGCCTTTTTAAGCTCATGGAGGAGGATTCCAAATATAGAGGCTATTCCCAATGGCTCGAACGTAATCAAGCAGCCAGCCGGTAAGATAGGCAAACTCTTTTTAATAAGTAAGATAAGGCAGGGCAAAGGATATTTAAGTTAAGGATTTGACATGTACTTTAGGCAAACAGAAGGGAGTGATGAGAAAAAGTTTCAACGTATACATGATGGTCACGGACTCATAAAACGCCGGAATCTTTTTGGATCTTTCAGCAATCTCCCCATTCAAATTGAAATCTGGGAGTTAGATGAAGGGGTCAGTGAAGGAGATCATATTCATGGAGACGCCCGTCCACTGGAAGAAATCTATTATTTCCTGGAAGGTAGTGGGGAGATGACAATCGAAGGAGAAAAAGTTTTGGTTGAGAAAAACGATGGCTTAATGGTTCCGCCAGGGGTTGGGCATGGCATAAAAAATACCGGTGCAGGCCCCTTGAAAATGATGATTGTCTGGGGCATATCATCATAAAAAGAGGATCGTAACAAACCGTATGGACATGAGATGAATATAAAAAGGAAAGGGTTAAGATGAAATATGACTTCATAATCGTCGGAGGAGGATCGGCTGGCTCAGTACTGGCCACCCGTTTGTCTGAAGATCCCAACAAGTCAATTTTGTTACTTGAAGCAGGACCTGATTATCGCACTTTTGAGGACACTCCAAATATAGTCAAATATGGAAATATTCCATGGCCCGCCTCCTATGGCCCGGAAGCCCCCGTGTGGGGGTACAAAGCCACAGCTGTATCAGGACGTGACCCTTTTGGGCTTCCTAGAGGGAAAATCATTGGAGGCTCGAGCTCCGTTAATGGCCAGGTATTCTTTCGTGGAATTCCTGAGGATTATGATGAGTGGGAAGAGTTGGGAAATAATGGCTGGTCCTATTTGGATGTTCTCCAATATTTTAGGAAATCAGAAAACGACCTAACTTTTGGCTCTGATGACTTTCACGGCAATGAAGGTCCAATCCCAGTACGTAGATATTCAGAGAATGAACTTATGCCTTCTTCAAAAGCCTTTCTTCAGACCTGTATGAGTCAAGGCTACGAATTCACTGAAGACCAAAACCATCCTGAATCCACTGGCGTCGGCATGAAACCATTGAACAATGTAGATGGAGTGCGGATGAGTGTTGCATTAACTTATCTCTCAATAGCCCGACATCGTTTGAATTTAACTATACGAGGGGAGGTATTTGTCCGAAAGGTAAGATTTGATGATCGTAAAGCCATCGGTGTTCAAGTGGAAAGCCAAGGAGATATCTTTAACCTAGATGCTGAGGAGATCATTCTCTGCGGGGGTGCGATAAACTCTCCACAACTACTTATGTTGTCTGGAATTGGACCCGAGCAGGCTTTAAAAGACCTGGACATAGATCTTGTGAAGGATCTTCCAGGTGTAGGAAAAAACCTTAGGGATCATCCTTCGGCTTTTCTACTGTTCGAATCATGTATGGATCAAGTAGGAGACGATCCTAAGGCCCAACAGGTTGGTATGAGGTTCACCACGCCAGGATCAGAAATTAGAAACGATATGCAAATGAGTCCTATTTTTATGACCAGTGAACATCGGCCAGACACTATTCCTTTGGACCCAGACAAAAATTACCTCGGTTTCAGCGTGGCACTTCAAAAGGCATTGAGCAATGGGGAAATCACATTGAAATCTTCAGACCCAACGGAGCATCCAACCCTGTTTTATAACTATTTGGATCACCCGGAAGATCTACGTAGAATGAGGGAGGCTGTAAAAATTTGCCTCCGGATAACAGAAGATGAGAATTTTAAATCGATCATTAAATCAAGAATCAATCCTACTGATCTGGACGTGAGTTCTGACAAGAGTATAGATGAATGGTTGTATTCAATAGTTGGTACGCAGCATCATTCATCAGGGACTTGTAAAATGGGCCCAGAGAACGATGATTTGGCAGTTGTAACTGAGACCGGACTTGTATACGGAGTCTATAACCTGAGAGTCGCAGACGCATCGATAATGCCGGATGTGGTAAGGGCAAATACAAACGCCACTGTGATAATGATGGCCGAAAAAATTGCGGACGACATAATCAGTTACTCTAAATAACTAGATTTAAATAAAGGAAGGGTTCACATGACTGGCACAGAAAACAGGAGATTGCTAGCTCATCTTATGAGACGGGCTGGCTTCGGGGCGACTTCATCGGAACTGGATGAGTTGTCAAAAATCTCATATGAGAAGGTTGTCGACACGCTGCTGGACCCGCCGGATAGATCTTGGATGGGGGAACATCTGATTAGAAGATTCCATCATGAACAATCAGGGATGATGAGTGCTTTTGGTCCGAGCGAATACTGGCTTTATCAGATGGTAACCACCAAGGCACCATTAGTAGAGAAAATGACCCTGTTCTGGCATGGTATTTTTGCAACTGGCTATCCTAAAGTTATCCATGGGAAAGTTTTATCCAATCAAATAGCCATGTTCAGAAGACACGGTCTTAGCCAACTTGATCACCTGCTGATAGAGCTATCGAAAGATCCTGCAATGATCGTATGGCTAGACAACCAGGAAAACCACAACGGTGCTATCAATGAGAATTATGGTAGGGAACTGTTGGAATTATTTTCAATGGGAGTTGGTAACTATTCTGAAGACGACATAAAGGAAGCCGCAAGAGCCTTCACTGGATGGAGTATAGGAAATACGGAGTACATGGTTTTGAGATCAGACCGTGATTCCGATATGCCTTATGGAAGAATAGCATGGCATTTTGAATTTAAAGATGATGATCATGACTATGGGGAAAAGACCTTTTTGGGACAAACCGGTAATTTTGATGGTGTGGACATCGTAGAAATCATCTGTGACCAAGAAGCAACTGCCAATTATATCGCGCGGCACATGTATAACTTTTTTGTTAGGGATGAGGTGGCTATTCCGTCATGGAATGAAATTCCGGCTATTGATGAAGAGGCGATTGAGATATTGAAGGAATCCTATTTCCAGAACAATCATTCAATGAAAGAAATGTTACGTACTCTCTTCAATTCTTATTTTTTTAAGGATGAAATGACTTGGTATCAAAGAATGAAAAGTCCTGCTGAATTGGTAGCAGGAGTATTGAGATTGTCAGGGCAACTAGATAGACCAAGGCGCGACATCATAGAACACACCATGAAGATGACCTTTATGGGGCAGCATTTAACAAACCCTCCCAGCGTTGAAGGGTGGCATGAAGGTGAAGAATGGATAGAAACCGGGGCCCTTGTTGAAAGAGTTAACTTTGCGACAGAGCAATTGGGAAACCTCAAAATGCCAGGTGTGGCCGCCATGGTTGACGATGTACTCAGTATGGCAGTAGATGAAAAAAACATCCTCGAATTATGCCTTAACCAAATGGGCAGTCTTGAGGTGAAAGAGCCAATTAGGATCGTCTTGCAGGAGACTGTCAAGAAAAGCGGAGAAATCGATCGATCTACCATAGAGGACTTATTCAGAGTCATAGCCGCATCCCCCGAATATCAAAGATGTTAGCGATTTTTTCTTATCAGGAGTTGTAGGAATGGTTATAAGACAAAAACCGGAACCACTGGTCTATGAGAGAACACTTGGAATGTCTGTCATGGAAGGTAAAGGCTTTTATTATCCAAACGATGCGGCGGTTTCCTCGGATGGAAAAATATATGTTCTCAATCGCTCGCTGGAAGCCCGGGGAAGTGGACGCGGAATGAGAGTTACAATCTGTGATTCCTCCGATGCATTTCATGGTGATTTTGGTGAATTTGGAGAAGGCCCAGGGCAATTTATGTGGCCGTCGGCAATCGCTGAAGGCCCTGGTCAGGATATCTATGTGACAGATGAGCATCTCCATAAAATTATGATGTTTTCACCAGACGGCCTTTTCCTTAAAGAGTGGGGGGAACTTGGCTCAGAGGCTGGACATTTGGATAGTCCTTCAGGAATTGCTTTCAATAGTGCAGGGGAACTTTTTGTATCCGATACCTATAACAACCGTATTCAAGTTTTCACTTCATCTGGAGAATATGTTCGCTCCTTCGGGAGCGACGGAGACCTAAATCTTCCCTGGCGTTTAAATTTCGATTCATCAGACCACCTATATGTCGCGGATTGGGGAAATGACAGGATATGTAAATACGATCCTGATGGTCATTTTATTGCATCATACGGTGAAACTGGTGACGGAGAAGGGGAGTTTTTACACCCGGCCGATGTGGTAATTGACGATTTCGGACGCATGTTTATATGTGATTGGGGCAACGAAAGAATCCAGGTTCTTAATGCAGACGGGGAGTTTCTCCAAATGAATCTAGGTCAATCGGATCTTTCTCCATGGGCGGCTAATTTCCTAAATATAAATGTAGAAGAGGGTCAGGCAAGAGAAAGGTCTGATCTTCATAAAAAAGATATAAAATTTTCTAACCCACACGATAGGCATGAAATCTCATCACATATCGAGGAATATTTCTGGTCCCCAATGGCATTATCACTGACTGAAGATGGGTACCTTTATGTCATTGAAAGTAACCGACATAGGATACAGATTTTTAAAACAGTAACTTAATGGAATTTGGTAACCTAGGAAAATCAGGATTAAAAGTATCGTACCTATGACTGGGAACCATGATTTTTGGCAGCACTGTTGAAAAGGATGACTCTGTTTCTTTAATCCGTGGAGCCATTGATGATGGAATCAATTTTATTGACACGGCCAAAAGCTATAACAGCGGATTAACAGAAGAAAAATAGGTAAGGTACTCGTGGGTAAAAGGAACGACCTAAGCTATCTCTTAGCCAGTCACCTAAGAAGTTCATCGAAAACACAATAAGGATTACAGGGGTTCCCCGCCAACCACTTCTGTATTTATTAGCTATTCTCTATGCGATGGGATCTTGGCTGAGAGGGTTGGCTCTCCTGAATCTACAAAGAGACGCCCCTCGCATAATACGAAGGGCGTCCATTTTTTCTAGGTCAGCACCTACTTCATAATCACCAAGTTGATGTTGTTGATAGTGCCGATATTACCATTGGCCTGTGGGCGCATGTCCCAAGACTCAATCTGGTTAGGATCCCAGTATGGCCACAATGGCTCCTCGAAGAAGCCAATACAGTTTACCCATTTTCTGTTGTTGGTATAGAACTCTGCAGCCAGCTCTTCTCGAACTGCCTTGTCAGGCTCACCAGACATCAGTGAGTAACTCTTA
>Ga0209019_1000986_pt1 | contig 14473 bp, 10 predicted proteins | sample METZYME_3_300m_FD_187549 | JGI IMG/M metagenome (GOLD analysis project Ga0209019, IMG submission 187549) | Marine microbial communities from oxygen minimum zone in mesopelagic equatorial Pacific - METZYME_3_300m (SPAdes) (version 2) | ecosystem: Environmental > Aquatic > Marine > Oceanic... | reverse complement strand
ATGGGTGTTGGACCAACTGATGCAAGCGCGATTCTGGCGCTTTCGAAATTATCGCCCGAGTTATCAAGCACAACATAGACACCAACCCCAGCTACCGCTATGTCCATTTCATTTCGAGGGATAAAACGTGTGTAAGCTGCCCCAGAATTTGCTGCAGGTTTGGGAATCTCAATACTAACGAGAAGCTCACCAGGCTGAAGGATCGTTCGACTTGGTCCTGTGCAGAATTCTTCAACCGCTACTTCACGAGTTCCGTTGGGACCTGCGATCCGGGCGATTGCGCTGTGCGCTATCAGCGCAGGAATCCCATCACCAGATGGGGCTGCGTTGCAAAGGTTTCCGCCTAATCCTGCACGAGACTGGATCTGGATCCCACCAATTATCGATGTGCCATCGATAATTCCTGGGTATTCATCAGCGATTTCGTTATTTTCATAGACTTGATAGCAAGGTACGCCTGCACCAATGCTCAGCCCGTTTTTTCCGACGGTGAGATTCATAAGCTCGGGAATGTTTTTGACGTCAACCACCGCGTCTAATTCCCAGACGTTGGCACGAGCTTTTACTAATAGGTCGGTTCCACCTGCAAGTGGACGCGCTCGATCACCATGTTCGTTAAGCACGGCCACTGCTTCTTCAACCGTGTTTGGGGCAACGTATGCAAACGGATGCAAGGGCCCTCTCCTTTCAAGTGTTTATTCAGAATATTCAAGCTGGCAACACTGGAGTAACAGCAAGAAAACCCGGTGCCGGGTGTCCATCCAACAACATCACGACGATGCACTGATGGCGAGAGCGCTCATTATGCCCGCAATAAGGGCTTCCTCGCAACTAATCAATGTCGTCTTGCAGAGAATATTCGCGATGAAAAGTTACAGGTTAACTTGTATTTTGCGTCTTATTCTCGAGTGTGTTTTCTTGTGTTGAGTTACCTGGAGAATTGGGTTTTGAACCGAAACCGAAACTACGCAACAGCCTCTGTCCCACAAATAACGTTGCGACAATTGCTATTGATCCACCTAGAGTCATAGCGAATGGAGCATCGAATCTCTGTGCCAGGTAACCCATTAATAAACCTCCCAGCGCAGAGGCTCCCCAAGTTAGCTGGTTGATACTCAGAACGCGACCGCGGAATTCTTCGTCAACTAGGGTTTGTACTACTGTGGTATTCATCGTTCCCATCAGGACTTTGAATCCGCCGATGACACCCGCAATAACGACTGCTAAATCTAACGCATTGATTTGTGCGAAAGCAATTTGGGCTGCGCCGAGACCGATCCCACCGACTGTAAGATAGAGCGCGGGGCGGACTCTGTTACCGATAAGTGTGATTGATATTGTTGCTATCAATCCTCCAATTCCAACTCCTAGAAGAAGCTGACCATAAACCCCAAGCCCACCTTGGAATATTTCATCCGTGAATACGGGAAGAAGTGTGTCAAATGATGTTCCAAATACTCCGAGTGTGATGCCAAGTAATATGACGGCAAATATGGAGCGTTGTTTCTTGAGGTAGGCGAATCCCTCCACTAATCCCGCTAGTGCAGTTCTGGTTGTAGCTGTGACTTTATGGCCTTTTGTATTCATCATGAAGAGGGTTATGACGGTCAGTACATAAGAGCCTCCTATGATGTAGAACAGTCCTTCAAGCCCCCAATTTGAAACGAGCGGTTCGATTAGGATAGGGCCAATAATTGCAGCTGCTCCAAATACGATTGAATAGAGTGCTATCGCTCCGCCCAGATGATCTTTCGGAACGATCGCAGCCACCATTGCAGACCTTGACGGAATATCGAAAGCGAGAAGTGTCCCAGTTGCGGATGAGATAGCCAGAATATGCCACGGTTCAACAGCTCCGCTTTGAATTAGCATTCCGGTACCAAATGTTGCCACTGCAAACAATAATCGCGTGAATCGGACTATTTTTAGTCGGTTGAATCGATCTGCGAGAACGCCTCCCCACATCGAGAAAATCAGAACCGGAGCCAAGTTCGCTGTAGCGACAAGCCCTAGCATTACTTCTGAGCCTGTAAGTTGTCGCATTAGAAACAAGCGGCCGTAAACAAGAGACCACATACCGATGTTAGAGAAAGCCGCAGCCACCCAGAATAGTCGGTATTCGCGGTATCTAAAGGCAGAGTAACTGGTACCTGAAAGAATACTGATGTGCACTATGCAATCAGCCCTTGGGTCACCCTATCTGAAAGTACAATTTTCGCGTTGTAAAGCTCTATGTCACGGATTTTCAAGCGTTGTTCCGAGTGAATTGAGTTGCTCTCCGCCAAGGACATGTAGATGTAAATGATCCACAATCTGACCTGCATTTGCTCCTTGATTAACCGTAATTCTGTAACCGTCCTCTGCTGTACCCATCTGGTTGGCTACTCTAGCTCCGACACGCATTAGATGTCCAAGAAGTTTTTCGTGTTGTTTGGTTGTCTCTGTCAAATAGGTGACGTGTTCCCGCGGGATCACGAGTACGTGGACGTTTGCTACGGGGTTAATGTCATTGAATGCGATGCACTGATCATCTGAATAAATGTTTGTCGAAGGTAGTTTTCCTTGGACGATATCGCAGAATAGGCATTTAGATCTATCCAATTGCTTATTCTCCTCTGTTCTGGATCACCATATAGATCAGATGGTTTATTTATAAACCCATTGTGTCCGCGAGATTTGATTTATGAAAACCTGCATCGCCGTAGTCAGTTTTCCATGCCAGTGCCCTACGAGTATAAAGGTGTAAATCGTGTTCCCAAGTGAAACCTATTGCACCGTGACACTGATGGGCTGTCCAGCACAGGGCTGAAATTTTCTCACTTGCAGCGATTTTTGCCTGTGCGGCCCTCTCGTAGGAGTATCCTTCACGAGAGAAACTCCAGGCTGCCGAGTGTGCAAGATGGCTAACCTGCTTCGCAGCTATCGCCATTTCAGCCAGATGGTGCTGAACAGCTTGAAATGTCCCGACTGGTCGACCGAACTGTTCACGGTTAGTTGTATAACTGACAGTGGCGTCTAAAACGGCTCTACCGAGACCGGCGAGCTGAGCAGCTCGGGCCACGCTGCCGGCGGAAACCAGTTCTTGAATAGCTTTAACGGCTTTTTCCCCTGTCGCGACGATGTTTGCTTCAGGCACGACAACTTCGTTGAAAGTTATGGAAGATACTGGAACCCCTGATGCATGATCCACTGGAGTTTGATGGATGCCTTCGGCTTTCCATATTGGAATTGCGATCAGTGCAAGTTCACCATCGTCCATTCTGATTGTTGTCAGTGAGTGAGTAGCCTGTTGGGCAAATGCCACGAATCTCTTCTCGCCTGTTATTACAACGTTAGAACCAGACTTTGTCGCTGCGACAGTCGTAGAAGATGTGTCCCAAGAACCATTTCGTTCGACGATCGACGGTGTCAATAAAATATCACCGGATGAGATTTGCGGAAGGATTTCTGACTTGATGGATTCTGAACCATATCGTTCGATAATCCATGAAGTGATCGCAGATTCGACGATGGGAACAGGTGCTAGGGTCGCCCCCAGTTCTTCCAGTAGCACGGCGAGGTCACCGAAAGAAAAACCTGCACCGCCAAATTCTTCGGGAATTACGAGTCCAGGCCATCCGAGTTCTATTGTCTTTTTCCACAAATTTTCGAGTGCATCGTAATTGCCTGATGCTACAGAGCGAATCGTCTCTGAATCAGATTGGTCTTTTAGAAATTCCCTCGCTGAACGACGAATAAGCTCTTGTGTTTCCGTAAGTCCGAAATCCATGTTGATGTCTACTTCCTGGGAAGTCCTAAACCACGCTGGGCTATGATGTTTTTCTGAATTTCGTTGGTTCCAGCGAGAATTGGACCGGAGGTGTAGAACAATCTCATCTTTAGGAAGCGCCCTTCCAGCTTCGATTGGCTCGACCCAGGTTCCAGTACTCCGTACATGCCTAGCAACTCGACTCCATAATCGAGCACCTTTGTGTAAATCTCTGTAGCCACCACTTTGCTCATCGATGCTTCTGAAGATGGAACTTCGCCTTGTCCTTGCCGCCATGCGACATCGAAGCACATGAGCCGGGCAGCTTCGATTTCAGTTTTTAATTCTGCTAAAGTGCGTCGAATTATTGGGTCTGAACTAATCGTTTCTATAATGGGATCATGAGCCGACACATAATCGACAAGTTCTTCTAGAGCGGCACGTGCCCACGCTGCGTAATCGATGCCAGATCTTTCGAAGTTCAATACTGTCATCCCGACTCGCCAACCATCGTTTAAATCTCCAACGAGATTTTCTTTTGGGACACGTACTTCGTTGAATATGACCTGGTTGAAACTATGTACGCCTGCCATGTTAATGATCGGTTGTATATCGACTCCAGGAGATTTCATATCGACCATAATTAGGCTGATTCCCTTATGTGGTGCTGAATTCGGATCTGTTCTCACCAACATGAACATCATGTCGGCTCGATGGGCGAGGGAAGTCCATATCTTTGCCCCTGTTACTGTGAAGTGATCGCCGTCGTCGATGGCTTTTGTTTGCAAAGATGCCAGATCGGAGCCTGAGTTTGGCTCAGAGTATCCCTGGCACCACTGAATTTCACCGCGTGCTATTGACCCCAGGTATTTAATACGTTGGTCTTCTGACCCAAATCGCATAAGGGTTGGTCCAAACATCCGGGTGCCAAATCGATCATGACCTGGCGCCCTGCGGTACGCCATTTCCTCGGCGAATATCGTGTTCATCATAGGTGATGAATCGGAACCACCATATTTTTTTGGCCAGCTCATAACAAGCCAACCTTGATCGGCTAGGCCCCGTTTGATTTTTTGGTTTAGGTGCCAGTGGTCATCGCGTGATTCGTCTGGAGGTCCACGCCAATCATCGGGTAACGCGTTATCGAGAAAAGCGCTTAGACGGCGTTTGAAATTAGATTCTTCCGCAGTGAACTCAAAGCGCAAGGTATGTGCATTCTATGCCGGAGTAGACCGGACTAAACGTGTGTCAGTTTTTAACTGATATGCACGTAATGGTTTTTTCGATTCCTGATATGCGATGCATGCCGTCACTAATCAGATCACCAATACTTTTAAGATTCTCGGCTTCTGCTACACCAATAATGTTGAAAGGGCCAGTCACCGTGTCGACGGATGTCATCATTTTCAAGCCTTCCAAGGCTTGTGCCACCTCAGTTGTCTTGCCGACCGTCGTCTCGATTAGGATGTATACACGTGTAGCCAAGTGTTCTCTCCACTGATGAATTACGCAATCCTAGTCGGACACCGATGTAGGTGTCAAAGTTGAGATATACGTAGAACGTGTGATTACGATGGATAAAAGGCTAGGTTCGGCGATGGATCGATTTGATCACATCGGAACTTCAAGTCTACGTACCGTTGCAGATGGACGAGACTCGAAGTAAGTCGAATTATATGTAGTGGGGCGTTGTCCAGCTTGGGCGACTTTTGCTGCCTCGAACGTCAGGCGTTGGGCTGAAGCGGGCGATTCCGATTGTACTGTCACGGGGCCAGAGTCTGCGAGCCGTCTTGGCGTGAATCCTTGGGCTCGCGTTGGTTCCATCTCATCCTCGCTGTCCTGTTCGAACTTGAAGTTCGAACTAACAGCCAGCAGTGTAAGACACGTAACAGACGCGCCTCGAGGTGCGTACATACCCGTCTCCCATTCACTGATGGTCTGTTGTCTAATGCCGATTTCTCGCGATAGTTCCGTTTGCGACTGCCCCAGGTGTGAACGCAGCGCTCGGATGTTATCTGCTTGCCATTTAAAGTCGGTTGGAGGTCCTAGTTTTGTCAACATGACTAGCAAGCTACGCTGCTTTTTTTCTTGAGCCCTAGCGTTTTTTTGACACAGTTCGGCAAATTTGCAAAACATTTGGTCGGTCGTACCTAGGGTCCATTAACACATGTTACGAGTTATCAATCTAGTTTGAGCATATCTTCGAAATGTTTTGGATCGTTAAAAGGTCCGACGACGGCTAGTACAAGATTCTCTGGTTTGACAACTCTGTTCGCAGCTCGTTTGATGTCTTCTTTGGTGACAGCTGAGATATTTGCGATGACTTCATCAACTGACTGTACTTCACCTCGAATGAGTTCTTGGATGCCGAGGAAGCTTGACACGGCGCGGCTTTCTTCCATTTGCAGCATCATCCTGCCCTTCGTGAGTTGTAAGGCCTGTCTCCACTCTTCTTCAGTGACACCATCGCGCATCTTACCCAGCTCTTTAAGAATGACCGGAATGGCCTCATCAACTCGATGGGGGTCGATGCCAGATTCAACCACGAACGCACCGCAGTCGCTGTAAAAGTGAGCGCCGCTATGTATGTCATATGCGAGCCCGCGCTGCTCGCGAACCTCTTCAAAGAGGCGACTGCTCATGGTTTCTCCAAGAATAACCGACATGATTGAAAGAGCGTGACGATCGGGGTCGTTATTTGCAAATCCAGTAAGTCCGATCGCAAGATGGGCCTGCTCCGTTGGACGGTGTTCCAGTGCAACGCGCTTTGGAAGGTCCTTTTTTTCGTGAGGAAACATTGGGAGTATGTCTCCATCATGAAGGCTACCAAGAGAATTTGTGATCTGGTCAACAACATCCTGGTGTTCGATATTTCCTGCTATAGCGATGACTGTGTTAGATCCGACGTACTGGGTTTCCAAGTATTTGCACATTTCATCACGTGAAATCGCCTCGACTGATTTGACAGACCCCGCGATGTCTCGACCCATCGGTTGGTCGGGCCATAACAGATCATCTAACAGCATGGATGCTCGCGCAGCAGGAGAGTCAAAAGATGCACGGATTTCTTCGTATACCACCTGCTTTTCTTTGGCGATGTCTTCCTCCCTGAATATGGAGTTGAGGGTCATGTCTGATAGCAGGTCTATACCATCTCGGTAATTTGGCTGGGCCAGGCGGCACCAATACCCAGTCACCTCTCGGTCCGTAAACGCGTTTAATGTACCGCCTACGCCTTCGACCACTTCTGAAATAGACCGTGGGGTAGGTCGTTCAGGCGTTCCTTTGAACAGCATGTGTTCGAACAGGTGAGAGGCTCCCGCGAGTTCGGGAGTCTCATACCTCGAACCAGCGCCAAATAGGAAAATAATGCTTACCGCGTTAGTGTGCCTAAAGCTACTGGTGAGAATTCGTATGCCGTTGGGCAGCACTGTTCGATTAAAAGAGCTGGAGACAAGTTGCTGAGATTGCGGTGAGTTCAACTGGAGGTTTTACTTTCTATGTAGTTTCTGCGTGCTAAAAAACGCCAAGATCAAGCGTAGGTGTGAGGAGGTCAGCGGTCAAACTTCTTTTGATTTTGACTGTCAGATTCATGATTAAGGGGTTTGATGGAATTGTTCGTGCTGCACGCCGGTGCTGCTCGACGTTAGAATTCTTATTCATGAACGATTCTCAGGACGCTAAATTGATTCGCGTCGCAAAAAGGGATGTGTTAACGCCCAATAGCGAAGTTCGTGAGATTTCAGACTTAGCGACGAGTAATCACCCATCGGGTAAATCTTCGCTGGGTTTTTCGACGCGGAACATGTTAGCACTGGTACTGTTGCTCGCTTTGGTGCTTCGATTTTGGGGAATTGACTGGGACCAAGGCGGTCTTTTCCATCCTGATGAGAGGGCGTTTCTGTCCCAGGTGTACGACCTTCAGTTCCCGGAAGGTGACGAGTGGTCTAAAGTTTTCGACCCTGATGAGAGCACCCTGAATCCAGGATCGTTTAATTGGGGCAGTTTGCCTCACTATGCTCTCAAATCGGTTCATTATCTTGTCGCTCCATACAAGTGGATGAGTGTTTTCGATTTGCGCTACGCGGGTCGTGCGCTTTCGGCGATTTCAGATACCTTGACCGTTCTGCTTATTTTTATGATTGGTCGCATGGTCTTTAGTTCGAGGGTCGGCCTTCTGGCAGCGTTGCTGTCAGCGATTGCTGTTCAGCAGATTCAGCTAAGCCATTTCTTTGCTGTTGACACTTTCATGACGACTTTCATTGTCGCAACAATGTTTTTTTCCATTCGTGTTGCGAAAGACGGTCGTCGCAGTGATTCTGTTTTGGCCGCGATCATGTTTGGTATGGCAGTTGCTACCAAATTCTCAGTTTTGCCGTTGGGGCTGGCACTTGTTTTCGCTCATTTGATATTTGCAACATCACGTAGAGGCGATCGCTATGACTCGTTTGGTGCAGTCCCTGATGATGCGTCCAAACAACGTCGTATTGCGTATAAGAACCTGTTGATCACGGCTGTGGTCGTACTTGTGGTATTGATAGTTGTTCAGCCCTATATGTTCATAGATTTTAAAACTTACGTCGACAACATCTCAACACAAGGGCAAATGGTTCGCAGAGAGGTAGATTTTCCATTTACCCGGCAATATGAGGATACCCCACGGTACTTTTACCAGGCGGTACAGCTTGGTACCTGGGGGCTTGGTCCTGCCCTAGGATTGACGGTTTTGCTTGGTTTGATTGGGTCGGTTATTGCCGGAGTGCTGGCTCAAAGAAAGGTTGACCTTGTAATACTGGCCTGGGTACTTCCTTATCTGTTTATTACGGGTTGGTTTGATGTGAAGTTTATGCGTTACATGATGCCGATAACTCCGTTTCTTATTCTGTATGGTGCCCGTTTTCTCTGGTGGGTTTTCGAAGTGATTAAGTCTCTGCAACCTTCGAAACGTTGGCTGCAGTTATTACCAATTGGATTGATTTTGGTGTTCACCGTTCATTACTCGTTTTCATTCATGAGCGTGTACTCCGGTCAGCATCCGTTAAACGAGGTTTCCAGATGGCTCAGAGGTAACGCTGACGCCGGTTCTCAAGTTGTTCAAGAGCACTGGGAAGAGGGAATACCCGGAGTTACCGGTTTGCGAATGCACGAGAGGGCTGAACTTTACAACGATGAGAATTCTAAAAAGTTCGACAAACTGACCACGTTGCTTTCAGAATCCGACTATTTTGTTTTGCTAAGCAACAGGCTCTACGCAACCATTCCTCGATTACCTGAACGTTATCCCGTCACATCTGTCTTCTATAAAAAACTTTTTTCTGGTGAACTCGGGTACGAAATGGCGTATTCGACTGGGCGCCATATTGGCGGATTGGGTGTTGATTACTATGAAGATCCATTTGCGCGATTGGATTTTGGTCCGCCCGATCAGTTCGATGAACCATCTGATGGGTTGTTTACCGTTGATTTTGGTTGGGCGGACGAAAGCTTCTCGGTTTACGAGCACCCACAAACGTTCATCTTCGCGAACGCAGGTCGTTTGACAGCTCATCAACTGAGTGTCGAAATTGGTTCGACAGACATGGATGGGACCCAAGTTCAACAAAGTGAGACAGGGTTGCTTCTTTCCGATCGTGATGCGCTCTCACAGCAATCCGGGGGTACTTGGGGTTCGATTACATTTTCACGCTGGTTGCCGGATTGGGTTACTCCGGTTGTTTGGTACGTGGCCGCTCAACTGTTTGCTCTTATCGTCCTACCTATAGCGTTTGTAGTTTTTCGACCATGGCCTGATCGCGGGTATCTTTTCGCCAAGACACTCGGTTTGGTTTTCGTGGCAACGGTTACATGGCTTTTGGTCAGCCTAAACATTGTTTCGTTCAGTTTTTGGGCCGTTTTGATCGGGGGTCTTATTGTTGCTGCGATTTCACTTTTGACCCATCGCTTCCTCGGAAATGATTTTATGAGCCATATCAGATCCAATATACGCAGGATAGTTTGGATGGAACTTTTATTGCTCGTGGCCTTTGTAGGGTTTTTGCTTGTGCGTGCTGCGAACCCTGACTTGTGGCACCCGTGGAAAGGTGGAGAGAAACCGATGGACTTCGCCTATCTGAATGCAGTGGTGAAGTCATCAACAGTACCGCCTTATGATCCGTGGTACGCAGGCGGTTATTTGAATTATTACTATTTTGGGCAGTTCATGGTTGCCTCTTTAATTCGTTTTACGGGGATCGTGCCGTCCGTGGCTTATAACCTTGCCCTTCCGTGGTTGTTCGCACTTACGGCTGGAGGTGTTTTCTCGATTGTCTCCGGACTAGCGGAGTTGACTTTGCGTGCAAAACGGATTCCTGCATGGTCACGTAGGTCGCCGATTTATGCAGGTTTACTCGGTGTTTTATTTGTAGTGGTAGCTGGAAATATTGATGGTCTTATTCAAGTATTTCAGGGAGCAGTGAGAGTATTTTTCCAAAACGAGGGTTTTGGGCAGTTCGATTTTTGGAGAAGTTCCAGAATGATGGCACCTGATTCGTTAGGGCATGAAATCACAGAGTTTCCATTTTTCACGTTTCTTTTTGCCGATCTACATGCTCATTTGATCGCTATTCCGGTGGCAATAACAGCTCTTGGGGCGACCATCGCTGCATTCTTGCGAATAGGCAGGAACCGACCAAAATTCGAAACTATGACCGGCCTCGTCGTTATTGGAGTTTTGGTGGGATCACTTCGAACGATCAATGCCTGGGATTTTCCTACGCAATTAATACTGACAGGTACGTTCCTAATAGGTGGGCAGCTTTTGAGTTCCCGCAGGGCGTTCTTGGAACGGTTGATGATTGGTATTGCGAGCACAGCGCTCGTAGTAATTGTTGGATACGCCGTTTATTTGCCGTTCCATGCCAGCTTTGAATTATTCAACAACGCAGTGGTCAAGAGTCAGTTTACAACCGAGCTGTGGCGTTACATCCTCATACACTCGATCTTTATATTCTTGATCATAAGTTGGATCGTTTTTACGTGGCGAGAGCGTCTTTACCAGGCATTTACATTGCTTGCTAATCCACCTATGCCCGGAGCAGGTCTGGCAGGTTGGACGTGGCAGGTCGTTATGATTCTTCTTTTAGCAGTGGTTGCATCCCTTGCTGTAACAGGTTTTGCGGTTATTGCATTTGCTGTGATGATCGGTGCATCTATCTTTGCGGCTGGCCTGGTCGCCCATCGATCAGGGATTTCCGGCAGTCGGTATTCGCTAGTGGCAGTTGGGTTGGCGGTTATGGCGATGGCGCTGACGATTGGCGTGGATATATTTACGGTTAAAGATGATATTGGCCGCATGAACACGGTGTTCAAGTTTTATTTGCAGGCCTGGGTCTTACTTGGTATAGCTTCCGCGTATTTTCTCTGGGTACTGGCCGACGCTGGCAAGTTATCGTTGAGTGGTGTGCGAGTGGGCAGGGGTGTTTGGATGGGTCTGCTTGCGATTTTGGTTATAGGCGTGATGCTGTATCCGATTCTTGGGACCAGGGACCGCAATAGCACGAGATTTCAGATGTCGGGGCTGGGATTAGATGGTATGGCTTACATGAACACAGTTACGTACCAAGATGATGAAGTGCCTCTGACATTGAAATACGATCTTGAAGCGATTGAGTGGATGCAAGAGAACGTTGAAGGGTCGCCGGTAATAATCGAGGGTTTGAGCGACCTGTACCGCTGGGGTAATCGCGTGTCCATTTACACGGGATTACCTGCTGTGGTTGGATGGGATTGGCACCAGCGGCAACAGCGAGTTAAGTACGCCTCGAGCGTTTCTGATCGAAGAGGTGAGATCGACCGATTTTATGACACTCCACTTAGAGCTTCCGCACTAGAAATCCTCGATAAATACAAAGTCAAGTATGTTTACATCGGGGAACTAGAACGAGCTAAATACCGGTCTGCAGGTATAGCCAAATTCAAAAGTATGTCGGCCGATGGACTTGTCCAGGTTTATCCGGCTACTGGATCGGATATGGAGACACCAGTCGTGATATATCAGTATGTTCCACTAGCCCAGGTTTCAGGAGAGAATATCAACTAACTTGTTGTAGAGGCATCCTCTGGGACGATCAGTCCATAGTCGTCGTCGTGTCGTCGGTATACAACATTGATCTCTTTGGTTTCCTTGTTGCGGAAGACGTAGAAATTGTGTCCTAAGAGCTCCATATTCGCAGCAGCGTCTTCAATTGATTCTGGAGCAACCGGGTGTCTTTTTGTTCGAACCAGACGTCCGTGGTCGAGGGTTGTTATTGAATTTTCATCAACTTCTGTAACAGGAGTTTGGGCTAACTGTTCAGCTATAGCCAGTCCTAGTCCGCTTTTGGCATAACGTCGGTTTTTGCTGGAATATCGGTTTTTGTAGCGACTGATCTGCCTGGTTACCGCGTCAGATACATGATCGATAGCTGTGTAAGGTGAGTCACCGCGTGTTTCGCCACGGATAACTCCTCGATTCAATCTGATGGTTACTTCAGCGATGAATCGCTCGTCTTCCTTCCTGGTCTGTTCTTTTCGTATTTGAAGAAAAACAGGTACCTGGTCACGAAACCTTCTATCAAGAATGCTTAATCGCTTTTCAGCGTATTTTTTGATTGGGTCGGTGAGGGTGGTGTTATTAGCCGTGATTGTTAATTCCAAGTATTTTCCAATTCGTATCTTGTATTCAATAGTATTTATTGAGATTCTCAAGGCTCAATTGGTTATTCTATTGCCTCCCATGCTTTCTAGTATTTCTGGATGACAGAATTGCGTTTTTCGAAATTTCATGTTGCAGTGTCTTAAGCTGGGCTAAGACATTCACTTCGGGACCTCTATCAGTCCGTAAATTTGAAATGATTTAAATATGAGTGGTATGAAAGCCGTTTTTTTTGACCTGTATGGCACTCTTGCTGGTTTTGACCCTCCACGAGAGGAGATACAGATGCGCGCTGCGGCAAAATTTGGATTTGTCCTGACAAAGGACGGAATAGATTCCGGATACCATGTTGCAGATCAGTTTTTGACTAGGCAAAACTCCGGCAAGCCTGTTCGAACCTTGAATACAGACGAACGGAGGGCGTTCTTTTCTAAATACGAACAATTGGTTCTAGAAGGTGCAGGCCATAGTGTCGATTTGGATGTTGCTGAAAAAGTTTGGCTGGAGGTTAGTAAGCAACAATACCGTTTGACTTTGTTTCCCGATGTGATTAATGGGCTTGGTCGGCTTAGAGAACGCGGTTTGATCGTTGCGGTCATATCAAACATGAATCAAACGAGTGAACTTCTGTGCGAGGATATGAAACTCACGGGGCATGTTGACTTCGCAGTAACGTCGGGCGAGACGGGTTTTGAAAAACCAGACTCTCGGATATTCGAGGTGGCTCTCTTGAAAGCTGGCGTACTTGCAGAGGAAGCAGTATTCATTGGGGATCAACTTGATTCCGACATACAAGGTGCTCAAAATGCAGGGATGCATCCGATACTGATGGACCGATATGGGGGACATCCCAATTATCAGACTTATCCTCGGGCTGTCGATATGGACACAGCTATTGCCCTTATCTCATGATGCCTGATGTCAATAACTCGTGTCATATTCGCCGTTAATCGGCCCTAGCTACAAAAAGAAATGAGACCTAGTCGTCATGAAAATTGAACGAGTCGAATCGATCCTAGCGGGTAAAAGTCAGATAGTGCGGGTCATCACTGATACTGGGTTGATTGGGGTAGGCCAATCTGCGTGTTGGGGCTATCTCGAAGCTACAGACGCGGTTGTGAAGAAATTCGCGGATTACCTTGTTGGAAAGGACCCGCTCGATATAGAACATCACTGGCAGTATATGTATCGCATGGGACCATTCCGCGGCTCGGTTGTATCTGGTGCCGTAAGTGCCGTCGACATCGCATTGTGGGACATAAAGGGGAAAGCGCTGGAAGCCCCTGTCTGGCAACTCTTGGGTGGCAAAGTGAGAGACAAAATTAGGCTTCATTTACTTATGGGGGGAATTCGCCCTGATGCCGCAGACCAAGGGTCTACTCCTGAAGGCCTTCGATTGAATTCCCGAGATGCCGCTGAAGAAGGCTATACGGCAATTAAGACCGATCCGTTGCCTGACGGTTTTCAATCCATGACGCTTTCTCGGCTGATTCACGACACAAGGGAGAATGTAGCTGCAATGCGCGAGGGAGCCGGTTTAGACGTCGATATCATTCTTGAAATCCACCGTAAGCTGACTCCAATGAACGCTATAGCTCTTTCCGAGCAGTTAATTGAATTTACCCCATTGTTTTACGAAGATCCTGTTCAGATAGATTCGATCAAGTCGCAAGGAGAAATAGCACAGCGGACTACACTTCCGGTGGCCAACGGTGAACGGATGCATTCCATCTGGGAGTTTAGGGAGTTATTTGAAGCTGGAGGCAGTCAGTATGTCAGGCCTGATCTTGGGCTTGGGGGTGGAATAACCAGTGTGAAGAAGATTGCTGCTATTGCTGAGTCGTACCATTCGGCCCTCGTTACCCACAACTTTTTGGGGCCTGTGTTAACAGCTGCCGCTTGCAACATAGATACCTCAATTCCTAATTTCCTTACTCAGGAATATTCAATGGAAGATGAGCAATCGTTCAATGCGATATTTAATTCGTCATGGAAAAGAGATGGTGGTTTCATTCCGGTTCCAGAAATCCCCGGGATTGGTATAGACCTTGAGG
>Ga0209019_1000985_pt1 | contig 14473 bp, 14 predicted proteins | sample METZYME_3_300m_FD_187549 | JGI IMG/M metagenome (GOLD analysis project Ga0209019, IMG submission 187549) | Marine microbial communities from oxygen minimum zone in mesopelagic equatorial Pacific - METZYME_3_300m (SPAdes) (version 2) | ecosystem: Environmental > Aquatic > Marine > Oceanic... | reverse complement strand
TGAAGCTGTACAAGCTGACCGCCTGCGCGCTGAGCGTGGTCGTAAAAAGAAGCTAACGCTGACACTCGAAATCGAGAAGGTAGAGTACCAGCCGTTCGGTCAGCGACTGCGCTGTCATGGTCCGATTACTGAGGCGAAGCGCGACGTTGGTCAACACCACACACTACTACTGGGGTCAGGCGACGACCTAAGACTCGCCAAATCGAAATGGGCACCGCACCACAAACGGAGGCTACAGGAGGCGGTACAGCCTGTGGTGCGTGCGCTTGCCGTCGCGGTCGAAGCTGATTCGGTAGTTCTAGCAGAGGTGCGTCCCTACGGCATCCGTGAACTGCGATCGTTGAACCGCGCAGGCGGTAAGGGTACCGGCGGTGAAACGCAGAAGGCATTCTTCGCGCGAGTCTGCACGAGCGTCGCCGACGCACTAGACAATGATAGTGGAGGTACGACGCTGATTGTCATCGGCCCCGGCTTCCTAAAGGAGGACTTGCTGAAGCAGGCGCGCGCTGATTCGCCGGAGCTGTGGGGAAGCGCGACCGCCGTCACGGCAGGGCAAGGTGGCCTAGCGGGCGTCCATGAAGCACTTCGAAGTGGCGAGCTGCCGCAGGCGGCTGCTCAAGTACAGTTACAGCGAGAGTTGGAGGCGGTTGAACTGCTCAATGACGCCATGGCAAAGGACCTAGCGACCTACGGCACAGCGCAGCTGCGTGCCGCGCTCGAGGCGGGCGCGGGCGAGCGGCTGCTAATTCTCGCGCCTAAGACGCGTTCCCCAAAAGGCCGCCAGCTTCTGGCGCTTGCTGAGCAAGCGCGCACCGAGGTCATCGAGGTCTCGCCGTACCACCACGGCGGCGAAATCCTAGCTGGGCTGGGCGGCACGGCGGCGGTGCTGCGCTACAAATTATAACCGGCGCCACAGCGCTTAAACGCGCGCCGGGCTCGTCGGCCACATGATGCCCGGCATGGGTCGCATGAACCCGCGCATGATGAAGAAGCTGCAAAAACAGCTGAAGCAATCGACCGAGGAAATCGATGCGACCGAGGTCATCATCCGTACGCCGGAGAAGGAACTCTACTTCGACGCACCCGCGGTGACAGCGATGGACATGATGGGACAGAAGAGCTACCAGGTCGTCGGCGAACCGCAGGAGCGGCCGCTTGGCAGTGGTAGCGCGGCGGCTGGCGACGGCGGGGCCGGCAATGGAGACACCGGAGAAATCCCGGCCGAGGACGTGGTGCTAGTTGCCACGCAGGCTGGAGTCTCGGAGGATATGGCGCTCAAGGCACTGCGTGAGTGCAATGGCGAGCCGGCTGAAGCGATTATCCAACTGATGGAGGACTGATGAACTTCGCGGAGACCGAGGAACAGCAGATGATTCGCGACATGGTACGCGACTTCGCTGAGAATGTCGCGGCGCCGACTACTGTGGAGCGTGACAGGGCACAGCAGCCGCCGGTGGCTGAATTCAGGGAATTCGCCGGGCTGGGCTTTGCCGGAATGACTATCCCAGAGATGTATGGCGGCCAGAAGCTGGACGATGTTTCGGAGGCCATCGTAGTCGAGGAGCTATCACGCGTCGACCCGTCGCTGGGAGTGATGGTTGCAGTACACGTCGGGCTCTGCTCAATGACCATCGTGCTGCACGGGAACGATGCGCAGAAGGAGAAATACCTCCCGCAGCTCGCAAGTGGCGAGATGCTAGGCGCCTACTCGCTCAGCGAGGCCGGTTCGGGCACCGACGCCGCCGCGATGTCGGCAAAGGCGACCGACGACGGCGACTGCTACGTGTTGAATGGTGAGAAAATGTGGGTCACCAATGGCTCCTGTGCCGACCTGTTTGTCTTGTTCGCCAAAGTCAACGACCACCCTGATTACGGTAAGAAAAAGCACGGTGGTGTCACGGCATTCATCATCGAGAAGGGCTTAGACGGTTTCGCAGTCGGCAAGAAAGAGGACAAACTGGGCATCCGATCCAGCGACACCACTACGCTACTGCTTGATAACTGCCGTGTCCCGAAGGAGAACGTGCTCGGTGAAGTAGGTAATGGTTTCCACATCGCGATGAATGCGCTCGACAACTCACGCATCGGTATTGCCGCGCAGGCGCTGGGGATTGCCCAGGGTGCCTACGAGGCGGCGCTGAAGTATGCACGGGAGCGCAAGACCTTCGGAAAGCCGATTGCACAGCACCAGACTATTGGCAACTACCTGGCCGAGATGGCGACACGCACAGAAGCAGCGCGGTTGCTGGTCTACCGCGCCGCGTGGGCCAAGCAACAGCACTATGAGCAAGGCGCGCCGCGCCATACGCTCGAGGCGAGCATGGCCAAACTGACCGCCGGCGACACCGCAATGTGGGTTGCCGACCACGCTGTGCAGGTGCTAGGCGGCTACGGCTACACCACAGACTTCCCTGTCGAGCGCTTTTTCCGCGATGCAAAAATTACCCAGATTTACGAGGGTACGCAAGAAATTCAGCGCGTCGTTATCGCGCGCGCGTTAACGCGCTAGCCTTGTCCGTGAAGAACACCAAGTATTATAACGGAGGCTCCCTGCGCCGCCCTCCTGCCAGGAGGCAGGTATCAGAACAATGAGCAGAAACATATACGTGGGCAACCTATCATGGGAGTTCAAAGACGAGGACCTCGGACAGTTGTTCGGGGAGCACGGCGAAGTGCAGTCAGCCAAGGTCATCATGGACCGGATGAGCGGCCGCTCCCGCGGCTTCGGTTTTGTCGAGATGTCGACACCCGAGGAAGCGAGCGCAGCAATCGAGGCCCTCAACGGCAGCGAATCTGGCGGACGCACTCTCAAAGTTGACGCCGCTCAGGAACGGGCGCCCCGTCGCGACAACTACTGAATCAAACAGTCGCTTTTTTCGCAGAACGGCTACCTGAAGCGAGCTACCCAGCGTGAGCTAGGTCGATTTGTGGAGGGAATGCGCCAGGATGTCGGATTACAGTGACTGTTTACGACCTCGGCAAACAACCTGCAGTGTCAGCATGGCCACTGGAGACGGGCTCCCGCGACGTAGCGGGCTTTCCGAACCCTGCTCTGGGTTACCCTTTTATCAGCCACTCGGGTGGCGCGGCCACCGAGCGTCCCCGTAGGGGACGGCGGTGCAGAATTAGGTGACGTAATGCGGGCAGGAATCCCTCGAGAACCGGAAGGCGAGACGCGCGTGGCAATGGTGCCGAACGTCGTCCCCAAACTAGCGAAGCTGGGGTTCGAGGTCGTAGTCGAAAAAGACGCTGGCGCGGCGGCAGGTTACGACGACAAATCCTATGCTGCAAAGGGCGCCACGCTCGGCAGCAGGACCAACGCACTCGGCGCGGATCTGGTAATCGCCATCAACGTTCCGGATTTCGATGCGATGACATCGGGGCAGATACTGGCATGTGTTGCTGACCCATTCCGCGACACCGCGCGCATTAACGCAATCACCGAAACGGGACTGACTCTATGCAGTATGGACATGATTCCACGCAGGCTATCGCGTGCCCAGTCAATGGATGTCAACTCCAGCCAAGACAACCTCGCCGGCTACAAGGCAGTGCTGCTCGGCGCGGCGGCGGTGGGGCGCATGATTCCGATGATGATGACCTCGGCTGGCACGGTCAAACCAGCAAAGTATGTCGTGATGGGTGCCGGCGTCGCCGGCCTTCAGGCGATTGCGACCGCGAAGCGACTGGGTGCGGTAGTGTGGGCCAGCGACGTGCGGCTCGCCGCGAAGGAGCAAATTGAGTCGCTGGGCGGCAAGTTCATCCTCGTCGAGGGCATGGAAGACTTCGAGGACGAGTCAGGCTATGCCAAACCTCTAACTCCGGATTTCATCCAGAAGGTCAATGATACTGTCTGTGAAGTCGCCCAAGACGCCGATGTCGTGGTTACCACCGCGCGGCTTTTCGGCCGCGCCGCGCCGATTACCGTCCCGGCCAGTGCAATCGAGACGATGAAGACGGGCTCGGTCGTGGTTGACATGAACACCGATACCGGTGGCAACTGCGAACTGTCTAAGGCGGGTCAGACAGTCATCAAGCACGGCGTCACGATTATCGGAGAAGCAAACTTGCCCGGGACAGTGGCGCACACTGCGTCGCTGCTCTACGCCAATAACCTCGCCAGTTTCGTGACAACGCTTGTCAGCGACGGTAAACTGGCGCTGAACCTTGATGACGAAATCCTGGTCGGCGCGCCAGAGGGCAATGACTTACACGTCCCCGGCATGGGAGGCGTGCTGGTTGTCCACGATGGCGCAATCCACGCCGCACAATCACGGCTGCGGGAGGCTTCAGGATGATTGTTGAACTTACCTACCTTGAGTTACTGGTCGCGGCGGTGACGGTCTTCGTACTCGCGATTTTCCTTGGCTTCGAGATTATCAGCAAGGTTCCACCGACGCTCCACACACCACTCATGAGTGGGGCTAACGCCATTTCCGGAATCGCTGTTGTCGGTGCACTGTTGCTAAGCAATGTCGCTCTGGTGGATGGTGACGCACCACTAGCGGCCAAACTGGCAGTGGTGGCGCTGGTACTGGCAACCATCAATGTCGTCGGCGGCTTTCTGGTTACGAACCGCATGCTACAGATGATTGCTGGCCGGGGGCGCAAGTAATGGATAGCGCGGTGTGGGACCTAGGCTACCTAGCTGCCGCACTACTCTTTATTCTAGGGTTGAAGAAGCTAGGTCACCCACGCACTGCACCGACGGGGAATCTCTATGGTGCAAGCGGAATGCTGCTCGCCGTCATAGTGACACTGGCACGTATCGAGTCGGAAACCGGCATAATTGGTTGGGAACTGATTGTCGGCGGACTTGCGGTTGGTACAATCATCGGTGCTTGGATGGCACTGCGTGTCGAAATGACCGGTATGCCTGAAATGGTCGCGCTCTTCAACGGCTTCGGTGGCGGTGCATCAGCGCTTGTCGCACTTTCGGAAGTACTGAGCCGCCTCGATGCAGGCAACATTCCAGAAGGTATCCCACTATACGCGACTTGGATAGCGATTGGCCTCTCCGGGCTAGTCGGCTGGATTACGCTTTCGGGCAGTCTGGTAGCGATGATGAAATTGAAGGGGGGCTTCTCGTTGCCTGGCGGCAAATGGGTACGCTTCCCGACCTGGGGGCCACCGTGGCTTAATTCCGTAAAAGTGCTGCTGCTGTTTGCTTGTCTTGGCTTCATCTGGCTCTCAATTCAGGAGCCCACCAACGAGCAGTGGATTTACGGACTGATTGCCTGTGCCACGCTGCTTGGCATCCTGTTCGTACTCCCCATCGGCGGCGCCGACATGCCGGTCGTCGTCAGCCTGCTCAACTCACTCTCCGGCATCGCTGCGGCGTTCACCGGCTTTGTACTGATGAACAATGTGCTGATTATCGCGGGCTCGATGGTCGGTGCAGCCGGACTCATCCTGACTTTTATCATGTGCAAGGCAATGAATCGCGAACTGCGCGACGTGCTTTTCAAGGCATTTGGTGGCGGTAGTGACCGCGAAACAGTCACTCGCACGAAAGTAGGTAGTGACCCCGATGAGGTGGCAATGCTCTGCGACGGTATCGCGAAATGCATCATTGTCCCAGGCTACGGTATGGCAGTCTCGCAGTGCCAGCATCAAGTGCGCGAGTTCGCTGAAATCTTGGAGGGACGTGATTGCGAGGTGAAGTACGGCATTCATCCTGTTGCAGGGCGCATGCCGGGCCACATGAATGTACTGCTGGCCGAGGCGAATGTGCCCTACGAACAGCTGGTTGAGCTAGAGAATATCAACTCCGAGTTCGCTGAAACAGACGTAGTGCTCGTGGTTGGGGCCAACGACACAGTCAATCCCGCAGCACGCAGTGGCGAGGGACCACTAGCGGGGATGCCTATACTAGACGTCGACAAGGCGCGCGTAGTCGTGATGGTCAAGCGCTCACTCTCTGTTGGATACGCCGGTGTCGACAACGACCTGTTCTACGAAGATTCAACCATGATGCTGTTCGGCGATGGAAAAGAAATGATGATGCGGCTGGTTCAGGCAATGCAGGAACTCTAGCCTCCTCCTGCCTAAGTTTCCACACACTCGGCAATTCTGACGCGCTAAGCCTATTACGCGGTGCTCACTCGCGGATCGTGGCGACTATCGTGCTTGTAGAGCCGCAGCATCCCGGCAACGTTGGTGCCGTCGCACGGGTGATGTCGAACTTCGGCTGTGAAGAGCTATTGCTTGTCGGCGGCTGCGAAATCAATGACGACTCTAAGGCGCGCGCCAAGGCAGGTCGGCCGTTGCTGGAAACTGCCCGTCGCACCGCTTCGCTCAAAGAAGCGTTAGCGGAGGCGCCAGTATCAGTCGCAACCAGTGGCATCGTGCCCGAAGGAGACCATCGCTGGCAGCGTGCACCGCACCCGATCCAAGAACTGGCTGGACTGCTGGACGGACGCCAGCCAGCACTGGTGTTCGGCCGTGAGAACCACGGCCTCGACCGAGGCGAATTGGCACTCTGCGACCTTACAATCCAAGTCCCGACCAACCCTGAGCATCCGGTGCTCAACCTATCGCACGCCGTTGGGATTGTACTCTACGAACTCTTTCGCAACGACGTTTTTCTGCGCCCCTACCGACCCGACGTCATCGAACGGCAGGGAATTGACTTGTTGGTTGAGCGCATTATGGAGGCTGTCCGTGAGAGCCGCTTCGCTGAACGACGGCTGCCACGCGCCGAGACGACGCTACGCCGTGTGCTGGTGCGTGGCGAAATTGATGAATGGGACTATGAGACACTGATGGGTATGTTCAAGGAGTTGCGCCCTCAGGTGGCAGACAAATGAATTATGTGATGGTGACCGGTGCTATGGGTGCCGGCAAATCGACACTAATTCGTTCACTTCCGGAAAGGGGCGTCTTCACCCCCCCGCCAGACGTGCCAGAGATGTTCCTCGACAACGCCTGTAGCTGCCAGGGACAACAATTTTACGAAATCGATGAGCCCACTGCGCTGGGTGGGCGGTGGATAGACTGGCTCGGAGCAGCGAACGCGTTCCTGCTGGTCGCTGACGCAGAAGCAGGCCCTACTGCAATTGAGTCCCTGCTGGCGCGGCTCATTTTGGTTAGTGCCGAGACCCCCTGCCTACTCGTTGTGAGCCGCTGGTCGGGCGGCAGACGCAATGCCTGGCAGCTACCTGGAGTAGTGGCAGTCGAGCTTCTTTCACCAGGCACTGTTCTGGATGAGGAACGTGCACTGGCGCAACCGGAAGAAATGGAACGCATTCTCACACGGCTGCAACAGCTGCTGGAGGCCGCATGAAACCAGCTGAAAAACAGCAGGTACTAGAACTGTTGCTGCAGTTGGCGCGGAAAAGCATCGACGAGCAAGAATTCACGACACTCTTCGGGAACGAGTCGCCGGCGCGAATCAGTGAAGTAACGCTAGCGCTGCGTGACAGCAAACCATTCCTGCAGACTCTGCGGAATCAGTTGGAGGCTGTCGGTCGCGTTGCCGGGGCGCTCGAGCTGGCTGGCGCTTCCCACCTTATGGAGTGGCTGGGCGACGACTGCGATCCATGTCTAGTCGACCGTGCAGTTGAGGGCTACGGCCTGCTCTACCAAATACTGCTGGAGCTGGATGAACTGCTGCTCTGGACCGGCTGGCCGCTGCTCGGAACGCTCCACGACCCCATCGCTGCCCTGAAAGAATAAATCCTTTTATGGGAGTCATCTGCACCGTCGAGGCGAATGAAGGCTGAAACAGTATACTCGTTCGGTGGTGGGAACGCCGACGGTGACGCGTCGATGAAAAATTTGCTTGGCGGCAAGGGCGCTAACTTGGCCGAAATGGCGCAGTTGGGAATACCAGTCCCGCCCGGTTTTACGATTACGACCGAAATCTGTAATTGGTTCAACGACCACAACCAGTCATATCCCAAGAGCCTGGACAGCAGCGTGCGCAAGGCACTCGCTGCAATCGAGGCGGAGCTGGAGCTCAAATTTGGCGATTCCACACGGCCATTACTGGTCTCAGTGCGGTCGGGTGCCCGCGCCTCGATGCCGGGGATGATGGAAACCGTGCTCAACGTCGGGCTGAATGATGCCACGTGCAAAGGGCTGATTGCGGAGAGCGGCGACGCTCGCTTCGTCTACGACGCGCAGCGGCGGCTGATGCAGATGTATGCCGATGTAGTGATGGAAAAGGCAGCCGGAATCGAACCGGCTGAAGGCGAGGGCATCCGTGCGCAACTGGAGCACGAACTAGAAAAGCTGAAGGAGAAACGGGGTGTCACCGATGATACCGAACTTTCGGCAGACGATTTAGAGGCGCTCGTAGTTACATACAGGGCCAAAGTCAGGCAAGTTCTGGGCAAGGAGTTCCCGGAAGATCCTTGGGAGCAGCTCTGGGGTGCGATTAGCGCCGTGTTCCTGTCGTGGAACGGCAAGCGTGCCATTGCCTACCGCCGAATCGAGGGGCTGCCCGACGAGTGGGGCACTGCCGTCAATGTGCAGGCAATGGTCTTCGGCAACCTTGGCGAGGACTCGGCGACCGGTGTCGCGTTCACTCGCAACCCTGCCACCGGTGAGAACGCCTTCTACGGCGAGTGGCTGCCGCAGGCGCAGGGCGAGGATGTGGTGGCTGGTATTCGCACTCCCAATCCGCTCAATAGCCACAGCCGCACCGAGTATTCAGGCGATCTCCCTAGCTTGGACAACGTGCATCCTGCACCGTACAAGGAGCTAGACAAAATCCAGCACTCGCTCGAAAAGCATTACCGCGACATGCTCGACATAGAATTCACCATTCAGTCCGGCCGTTTGTGGATGCTACAATGTCGCATTGGTAAGCGCAACGGTCCCGCCGCTGTACGGATAGCGGCCGAGATGGAGCAGTCAGGTCAGATTTCTTCGGATGAAGCTGTAATGCGTGTTTCCCCGTCGCAGCTGGACGAACTGCTGCATCCCATCGTTGACCCCGAGGTCGAGAAAGTGACTGCAATACTCGCGAGCGGATTGCCGGCCGGGCCGGGCGGCGCGACCGGACGAGTGGTATTCACTGCCGACGACGCTGTCGAGTGGGCCGAACGAGGTGAGCGGGTAGTACTGGTGCGTGAGGAGACCAACCCGGAGGACGTGGCCGGAATGCGCGCAGCCGTTGCAATCCTAACCGCGCGGGGAGGCATGACTTCGCATGCGGCGCTGGTCGCGCGGGGCTGGGGAATGTGTTGCATCGTTGGCGCTGGCGAGATGGAGATAGACGCCCCGACCAGACGGTTCACCGTCGGAAATCATACTGTGATGGAGGGTGACTTGGTCACGCTCAACGGCACTGCCGGCAAGGTCTACGCCGGGGAACTTCCTCTGCGCGAGACTGACGTCTCGAGCGAATACCTGTCGCGCTTCCTTTCGCTGTGCGACCGGCATCGCAAGCTGAAAGTGCGCACTAACGCCGATACACCGGCTGACGCCCAGCGCGCACTAGAGTTCGGCGCCGAGGGCATTGGGCTGTTCCGCATCGAGCATATGTTCTACGGTGAAGGCTCGGAGGAGCCGCTGTTCTACCTACGCAAGATGATAATGGCCGGCTCGCGCGAGGAACGCAAAGCGGCGCTCGATGAGCTTTACCCACACATGAAGGACGACATCCGCGAGACGCTGCGCGCGATGGCGGGGCTCCCCGTGACTATCCGGTTGATGGATCCACCGCTGCACGAGTTCATCCCGCACGAATCGAAGGGGCAGACGCAACTCGCCGAAGCGCTGGACATCGACGGCACTGAGCTGGCGCGACGTGCCGAGCAGCTGCGCGAGACCAACCCCATGATGGGGCACCGCGGCGTGCGCTTGGGAGTCACCTACCCCGAGATTACTGAGCTACAGGCGAAAGCCATCCTAACCGCCACGGCAGAACTGCAAGCCAAAGACATTACGGTGCTGCCGGAAATCATGGTACCACTCACCGCCGCCGAGGCGGAGTTCACACACCAAGAGCAAATCGTGCGTCGTGTCGCCGGAGAGGTCGAAGCAGCGCAAAACTGCAAGCTGAACTACCTTGTGGGGACAATGATTGAGATTCCGCGCGCGACGCTGATGGCAGGAAAGATTGCCGAAACGGCTGAGTTCTTCTCCTACGGCACAAACGACCTGACACAGATGACCTTCGGCTTTAGCCGCGACGACAGCGGTGGCTTCCTACCCGAATACGTGAAGGAGGAAATCTTGCCAGCCGACCCATTTGCGACGCTTGATACAGGGGTAGGCGAGCTAGTCGCAATCGGTATTGAACGCGGTCGTGCGACCCGGCCAGACCTGAAGGTCGGTATCTGTGGTGAGCACGGTGGTGACCCGGTATCAGTAGCATTTTGCCACGCTGCTGGGATGGATTATGTCTCTTGTTCGCCGTTTAGAGTGCCCATCGCAAGATTAGCAGCTGCACAAGCGGTGTTGAATGACTGAAGAGAGTTCTATTAGCGCAAAACGACTACTCGAGTTCAGCGTTGCCCTCGGGGCACTGACGCTGGTGACCACCTACCTGATTTCTACCACAGGCGGACGGGTTGCACCTTTCATCCCGATTATTTCAGAGATGCCCTTTGCTGGGCCAGAATCCAGCTTCTATGGTCCTGGCCTCGCAATCAGTATTTTCTCGTTCATCCTGCTGGCACAGGTTTTCCACAGGATTTTCACCCCGCTAGCGCGGGAGCTTGGCGGAAACTACGAGTCCGGAAACGATTTAATCAGGATTATAGCAATCTTTGGAGGTGTGTGTGGGATTATTGCAGTCAACTTCCACTGGATTGATTATCCCATACTGCACGGTGTGACGGCAGGAATACTGTTCACTTCCTTTTTGATGTGGGGGGCCTTCGCCTGGCACCTCCTGGAGAAGTCGGGCAGGAAGCACAATGTCAGGAGATATGCCATTTATTCAGGCTGGCTGTTCTATATCCTAATGATATTGTTCAGCGGCCTTGACAGCCAGGCACTTATCGTAGAAGGGCAAGATCCATTCTACAGGCTAGAAAATCCTCCCTCCGTTGATGACGCAAGGTCGCTCTACCTCAACCTCACAGCATTCTGCGAGTGGAGTATGGTGTTCTCATTTTATGTTGGGGCTCTGACCTTCCGGCAGGAACTGGAAGGCGTCCGGCTCTAGCGCTTCCTGCGTTTACCTGGGCTCGCTTTATTTTATATATTCATCGATAGCCATTACTTACTGACTGCTCACTACTTTGCAGAAGACTGTTTACGTCAATTTCCCAGCCCCATGATTGCACCTCAACAAACCCGGACGGGCAGCACGTAAAACCCTTATAGTGAGAGGGGCTCGCCCGACCGTTGGGGAGTGTCGATGAAGAGCTGCTATACGCCATCCGGGCGATGGAGGTGCTGCTCCAGTCGGGAGTGGGGATCGCAGAGGCGATGAAACATGTCGCCGATGAAGATTATGGTGACCTTTCGAGCGAGTTTCAACGCATCTTCAGTGCAGTAGAGGGGGGGTCGACGCTAGGCGACGCCGTCCGGGCGCAAATGCGCGCCACCAGTTCAGCAGGGCTGCGCCGCACACTCTCAGTACTTGCAATGTCGGTCGAGCAGGACACTAATGTCATCGACCGACTGCGCTCGATTGCCGACAAGGAATCACGATCACGCCGCATCGAAATCCAGGCGTTCGTAGAGTCACTCAGTGCTGTCGCCGAGCAGTTCCTAGTAGTTTCGGTACTAGTCCCGATTATAGTAGTTATCATAGCCGTGATAGATGCTCTGGTTGGCGGTGCTGAGGGACCATTTACCAGCATGCCTCGGCTACCACCTGCTTGCACGCCCATCTTGTTCCTGATTTCAATAATTGCTATTGCCGGGCTGGTAATCCGCACCAAGTCACAGGAGCCAAAAGTATGAGCCTGCTCGACCAACTAGACCCGCTCTTCTCCGGCATTGATGGTATTTCAACAGCTGTAGGGGCACTGATATGGATTATTCTAGCAGCATTAGCCATCGGTAGCACTGTCCTATACTTGCCGCTGAAACGGCGATTCGCCGAGCGCACTGAACTCGAGAATGCTTGGCCAGAGGTGCTCGGGGAACTGGCAGAGAACCTGCGCGCTGGTATGGGTGTCGAGTCGGCGCTTGACGCAGTCGCCAGCGCTCGGAGCGACCGAATAGGTGAGATGCTACAGCAAACCGTAGCAGAAATGCATGACACCAGCTTTACTGAGGCCATGCAAAAGTTTGCCGAACGCAGCCGTTCACCGATGATCGCACGCGTTGTGAGTATCCTCAACGTAGCGCTAGTCTCCGCAGGCAGCTTTTCGGAGACACTGGAATTGCTCTCAGAAGAATTCTGGGAAATTTACTTGCTGCGCAAGGAACGCATTGCTAAGACCAAGAGCACTGCTGATTTCATCCTCTGGTCGGGAGCAGTATTCTGTCCTGCACTGCTTGGCTTCATCGTCGCGATATTTGGATCAGGGACGGTCGGCAGCTTCCAATTAGATATAGATCTAGGGACGCTAAACCAGTCGCTGCTGGTGTACTCAATGGTTCTCGGTGCTGCAGGAGTCTGGATGCAGGCGATAATCCTACAGACGATGCGAACAGCGTTACTGCGCACGCCCGTCTATATGCTGCTTGCCAACACCACTCTTTTAGTGACTCTGAAGCTGCCGGCGGCGTTGCTATGAATCCAGCGCAGGGGAAGATTATCGGTAAGTCTGCCAACGCTCAGATTAGCCTACAGCCGGGGCAAGACCTACCAGTCTACCGCGTCCTGAAACTTGTCCGTTCCAGCAGCTACGGTGCACTGAAACCACTTCTCGAGGACGATGACCTAGAAGAAGTAATGTACAACTTACCTGGCAAACCAGTGATGGTCTACCACCGCAAACACGGCATGTGCGTCACCAATGTCACGCTCAAGGAGGAGGAAGCACTTCAAATTATCAAAAAAATTGCAGCCTATGTAGGACGCAAGGTTGGGCTGGACAACCTGCTGTTCGATGGACGACTCCCCGATGGCAGCCGCGTCAATGCTACACTGCCACCCGCATCGCCCGGTGGCCCGACACTTACTATCCGCAAGCAAACGCATGACCCACTTACTTTCGTTGACCTCATCCGCTTCGGAACGCTGACCCCACGGCTGGCTGCGCTGCTCTGGATGTTCGTTGACGGGATGGGGGCTGCGCCCTGCAACATCCTGGTCTCTGGAGGCACCGGCTCAGGGAAAACTACGACATTGAACATCCTCGGCCTTTTCATCCCGTCGCGTGAGCGGCTTATTACCATCGAAGATGTGACCGAAATCCATCTGCTGCACGAACACCACGTCCAGCTCGAGACAGTCAACCCAGGCAAAGCTGGCGATTCCGGACTTGACATGGATGCATTGCTGAAGAACACACTGCGCATGCGCCCCGACCGACTAATTGTGGGTGAGGTGCGTGGCGCCGAAGCGCGCTCGCTCTTCACTGCGATGAATACGGGGCACGACGGTTGCATGGGCACGGTCCACGCCAATACTGCACAGGAATCTGTGCAGCGGCTCATCAACCCACCTATGTCGGTACCTGCCATCATGCTCAACGCATTGCACCTGATAATCATGCAAGGTCGAATCAACGTTGGAGGGAAGCAGGTGCGCCGCATCACCGAAGTTTCGGAGATGGCGGGACTGGAAGGTGACAAGCCACGACTCAACACCATCTTCCGCTGGGACCAAAATAAGGGAGCTCTGGTCGAAACAGGCGTCCCAAGTAAGCTGCGTGAACGCATCGCCAGTGGTGCCGGCGTCTCGCCCGCCAAGTTCGATGAGATGGCGCGCAACCGACAGAAAATCATCGAGACGCTAATCGAGCGCAACATCTCCGACATCTCTCAAGTGACGCGGGTAGTTCAAAACTACTACCACAAGCTGGCTGGCTGATGGTGCGTACTTACGCTGAGGCGGGGGTCGACATTGACGCCAGTGACCGCGCCACCGCCGCGCTGGTGGCGCAGCTCGGTGGTACGACACGCGAGGGTGACGGCATGCCAATTGCCATGGAGAACGGCTTCGCGGGGCTGGTACGGCTGGGCGACGACGCACTCGCTGTCTGCACCGACGGAGTCGGAACCAAGCTGCTGCTAGCACGAGAGCTGGACAGCCTCGACACAATCGGCATCGACTGCGTAGCGATGAATGTTAACGACCTTATTTGTGTCGGCGCCGAGCCGCTCACGTTCGTTGACTATGTCGCACTGGACAAGCCCGATGAGGTGCTGATGGCACAGCTAGGCACTGGCCTCGCCGAGGGGTGCCGACTGGCCAACTGTACGCTCTCGGGCGGCGAAACGGCAGTTGTGCCGGAACTTGTGCGCGGTTTCGACCTGGCGGGAACGGCAGTCGGCTGGGTCGCGCGTGGGGATATCATTGACGGCTCACGCGTCGCCGATGGCGACGCACTCATCGGCCTCGCCTCTTCCGGACCACACTCGAACGGCTACACGCTAATCCGACGGCTGTTCA
>Ga0209019_1000984_pt1 | contig 14476 bp, 10 predicted proteins | sample METZYME_3_300m_FD_187549 | JGI IMG/M metagenome (GOLD analysis project Ga0209019, IMG submission 187549) | Marine microbial communities from oxygen minimum zone in mesopelagic equatorial Pacific - METZYME_3_300m (SPAdes) (version 2) | ecosystem: Environmental > Aquatic > Marine > Oceanic... | reverse complement strand
CACGAACAGCGGCGTTTCCTTTGCCGGAGTTTCATCCCAACCCGACGGGGACATACAAGCGCTCAAACCGATGCGCATCGGCCTCTGGGACCGTTTTGGGGGAGATATGTCCTCCGGATGGACCCGCTGGATGTTCGAGCAATTCGATTTCGACTTCGAGATCGTGTTTGCGCCGGAACTCGATTCCAAGGATCTAAACAGCGAGTATGATGTCTTGGTCTTCATGAGCTCTGCGATCCCGGCAGCTGTAAGTGGTAGCGGTCGAGCGGGCCGTGGCGGAGGGCGCGGTGGCGGGCGCGGTGGGATCGATGACGCGGAGTTGCCAGTCGAGTTCCGCGGCCGCCAGGGCGCGGTCAGCGCTGACAAGACGGTCCCTCTCCTACGCCAGTTCGTTGAGAACGGCGGTACGATAATCGCTGTCGGAAACAGCGCATCGAATCTCGCGGGGCACTTCGATCTCCCAGTCGAGAACCATCTCGTCGAGCGCAGCCCCACCGGCGGTGTCCAGAACCTCAGCAGTGACAACTTCTACGTCCCTGGATCGATCCTCCAGGTTACAGTTGATAACAAACACCCACTCGCCTGGGGCATGGGTGAAACGGCCGACCTATTCTTTCGCAACAGCCCTGTATTTCGACTTCGTCCAAATGCCGCGGCCGAAGGCGTTCAGCCAGTCGCCTGGTTTGGCCCCAACGCACTCCGCAGCGGCTGGGCCTGGGGTGAGACTTTTCTAGAGGACGGTGTCGCCGCCGTGGCAGCAAAAGTGGGCAACGGGAACGTCTTACTGTTCGGCCCGGAAATCAACTTTCGAGCCCAGCCACACGGAACCTTCAAACTGCTCTTCAACGGCATCTACGCCGATACGGAATCGGGAGGGGGACGCTAGTACATCGCCTGCTCCGAGAGCTTGGGTCTGCCTTATTCGTACAGAGACTGTGTGATAGGTCATTGTCCATAAGTCTTTTGAATCCACACGCGCATTTCATACGCTGCTTTTGAGATAGCCGATTTGATTTCGGCTTGGTCATCAAGATCATCAATCTCAAGCTTCTCGTCCCGTGTAGCCTGTCTCCAGTCTCTGTCTCTAATAACTAACTTGCCCTCAAGCTTACGTGGTCGCCCACTAACAACCTGCGTTTCAAGGATCAGGGCTGCAGTAGCCTCCGACGACTTTGAAACAAGAGCAATATCAGTGGCCACCGACATCTCGCTACGTAGTACGCGTAGCAATTCAAGCAACGTCGCCTGATCGATCTCAACTGCCGGCGGTCCAACATCAACGAAGATACGTACCGCGCTTAGCTGTTCTGCCAGATCGGGCGGTCCTTCGGACACGCGCATTAGCTCGCTTACCAGCGGCAGCATGTCAACGCCATCCTGCGCTGCCCTTATTGCGTGGTACCAGGCAAGCTTGAAATTACCGAGCCTGAACACAGTATCCGCGAGCAGTTCGTGCGCCAAGCCAAGTTCCGGTCGGAGTTCAAGCATCGCTAGAAGATCGTCGCGAGCGTCTTCAAGCCGGTCAGTACGCAGCAAAGAGCGTGCTCGATGCAGATAAATCGGCCAGTAGCCTGGGTCGAGACGGGCGGCGAGATCAAGTTGTTTCACCGCCTCAGAATGACGCTCTGCAGCAATCAATTCCAGTGACTCGCGAACAATCTGCTCGGCACCCCCCCTGTCGTGCAACTCACGATAGTAGCCAGGGCGAACAAAGAAACTGGCGTCTTCTTCTAGGATTTCGACATCTACTTGATGCCACGACAACCCGGAGATTCCAGGAGAAACATTCCCCGCCGGTTGGTTGTAACCAACCAGATACGAAGAACGCAGCATCTTGACTACTTCGTCAAAGGCATCCCGTACAGTCGCAGGCCCATTACCAAGGACCAGTCGCCCTCCCGTTATCTCGCTCAAGAAGCGAAGCCTTTTCTGGAGTTCCCTACTATAGGCACGTAGCCACCAAATTAACCGGGTGCTACGGAAGGAATCATCCATCATACTGGCGATACGCTTATCAGTATTTCGAAAACGGCGCGCAACAGGTTCGAGTGCGTCACCGACACCTATCGAAAAAATCGGCACAGTGTTCGACCACGCGTTTACCAACGTGTCGGCATAGGTCGCCTCACTGTGTTCATCACCACCGTCACTAAGCACGACGACTGCGGTACGGCGCACACTTCCGGGAATCCCCAGAGATGCCGGCGGCAAAGGGCTGCCGCAATTGTCACCATCAACCCGAAGGTAGTCATTCGACCCTTGATCTTCCGGAAGGTTCGGGTAACGCGCCCGGTTCACGTTTGCTAAGCCTCGTGCCAACGCGTCGTATAAAGCCGTACCGCCCTGTAGAGGAATTCGATTCAGAAGATAAATAAGGGCCGCAGCGTCTGGAGCCGACCAGGTACCAGCGTGCACCACCTCCTGAAATGGAACAAAGTAAACGCAATCGCTCGGTCCAAGTGCGTCCAGAAAGGCTTTCGCATCTCGTTTGATGGCTGGCGCGCTGGCCGCAACGCTGCCGCTCATATCAAGAACAAGGGCAATGTCGAGCGGTGTGTTGCTCGAAGAGGCAAAGAGAGCAATCTCCTGGCGGACCCCATCCTCCGATATCTTGAAGTCTTCGGCAGTCAACCCAGTGACGGGCTCACCATCATCGTCGAGCACAGCAACATTGAGGACAACGAGGTCAACACCGCCACGATACACCGGCATTTGCTGTCGTTGGCTCCGCGCCGCCTGCCCAGCGTATCCGCTTACGTCAGCCGCTCCCCACAGCGACAAAGCGACGATCGACAGCCCGAGGGCACTTGCCTTGAATCGCAGGATCATGCCCGGATACTAACGCTTACAAGGAGCTTCCCCTAGGGAGAAGAGACCAACACGAGTAGTGCTTGAATTCTTAGCCGACTAGCGCTTCGATCGAAGCTGGCAAGGCAAATGTCGAAGGCTCGACACTGTCAAACTGGATGGACTCTATTGTCAGTTGCACCGTCTGTCCCGGCCCGATCTCCTGGACAATCTTAGTCGGCACCATTAATCCGCCAAACTGCCTATATTCGCTGGTGAACGTACGTACGTTAATCGCCCCCATCAGCGAATACTGCAGGCCCTCGGCTCCTACCAGCAGTCCATTATCCACATCAAAGTATTCGAACGTTTCCCGGCCTGAAACGTAGACCAATTTGACCTTATAGGCCAAGCGCCCAGCATATTCGGTCACTTCAAGCGTCTCCATCGATTGAAATCTAGAAGAATCGTGGAGGTCCGAATAATAGTCAGACTCGTCGACGACCTGCTGAAGTTCGTCACCTTGGAGGATACGCTCACCCGTCATCGGGTCGGCCGCCCAAGCAACCTCGCCGTTGTATCCGTTCCTGCTTTCAATACCCAAATCGGGAAAGCTCACAATCATAAGTAGTTTGTTGGGAGCCGCCCCGTACATCCGCATTTCACCCTTGATTCCTTGCCCCAAAAGCTCCATGGTCCCCTGAGCCTGCGTCGACGAATGAGCCCGGACAGCATCAACTCCACCGATCGCATCAACGTACCGCGCGATGATCTCCTCTGCCGGAAGCACCTCCTGTGGCATAAACGATGCAGCATTCGTAGCCCCAATACCGATACACACCGCAACAGTCAAAGCTACGATGACCCTACGGGCCCACTGATGCATGTAAAGCCTCCTACTATGTCGTTGGAAATTTTGCTGGTATTCGAAGAACAACGCCTGCTCCTCAGCGGTGCTGCTCTATCCATTCTATAGCAGACTCAAGGACCGGATCATGTCCGTCAACAAGGTCCGATCGGGCCACAACCACAACCTCATCGGGAATAACACCGCGTCCTTCGAGTCGAACTCCAGTTTCCGAAATTACGAAGTCGGCAAAGGCATGCTGTAGTACGTCACCGTTCGGCAATTCGTCCGTCAACGAGGGCAACACAGCGCCCATTGAACGTTGGCCGAAAATACGAGCACGACCAATCGCCTGTAGCCCCCCGGCGAAAACCTCCGACGTACTGGCGCTTGTATTGTCCATCAATATCGCCAGTAGCCCAGCGTAGGGCTCAACGAGAGAACCAGAAGTGTCGATACGACGGGGATTGGTGATGAATTGCAGCGAGCTTTCGCGAGTCCGCATTGTGCCGAGGGAAAGGTTCTCATCAACGAAATGCCCGCCAATACCCATCACCATTCCACCGAGCCCCCCCGGATTACCGCGAAGATCCAAAACGATTCCATCAGCATGACGCATCTGGTCGATAGCTTCGTCAAATAGCCTGCTAATAACCGGAAGCCAGATATTAAAAGTGATAACGCCGACCTCAAGCTTGCTATCTGACTGGAGGAGTTTGCTCTCTAGGGCGGCAAAGGTTGGCGGCAAATTTCCAAATTGGCTGAGTTCACCGGCGGCTTGCTCAACTTCGATTTCAACAAGTCGAGATCTATCGTTCTCGTCCAGAAAACCGAATCTAATGGTGCTACCCGGGGAGCCTGACAACCGGCGCCGCATTGCCATCTGTGCCTCCACCCTAAGCATATGCTCGTCAACATCCTCTACTTCAGGAACGGCACTACCAGTAATTTCGTAGCTGCCGGCGCGCTGAAGCACCCAGCCCGTAGCAACACCGACTTCTGCAGCCGGGCCTTTTGGGTCCACTACCGAAACCACAAACTGATCGCCCGCAAGCACCACCTCGAACCCAGGATCACCACCGCTACCCCCAGCGGTATCGCCGGCATTGGCTCTAATATTCCCAATGGCGTCACCTGGCCAGAGAGCGAAATGTGACTGTCCAAGACGACTGAGCATTTCGCGAATAACGCCACGCAGATCGACAACCGACGCGGCCTCGGCAGCGCGAGGCCTCAGTTCTTGACGCACCGCCTCCCAGTCGACACCCATAAACTCAGGGTCCCAGTGAGTTTCCGCAATAATTCTCCATGCCTCATCGAACGTCTCAAGGTGGATATTCTCTTGAACCGCTGTCGCGCCTGTCGCACAGATGACGAGTACGCTAGAAGCGACCAGTAGAAGGCTACGGCCACGATGCGATCGCCGACCCAGTTTCGACATCACGTTAGGGTAATGGGTCTGGTAAGGAAGCAGTGTTTCCACCGCAGATAACCACACCCACGCGCTCGCCCATATCCGGAACATAGGCAGCAGAAAGTAACGCCGCAAGCGAAGCAACTCCGCCAGGCTCGGCAACAATCCGCAGACTTTCCCAGAGTCGTTGCCGGGCCTCAAGGATCGCTTCGTCAGATACTAGGACAGCTTCTGTAACGTGTTCCCGAGCGATACTGAAGGGGATCTCACCGATCTTTCGTGCTCCGAGCGCGTCCGAGGCAATTCCACCCACACGGACATCCACAGGTTGCCCAGCTGCAAGCGCACTGGCTAGAGTCGTGCAGTTCTCTGGCTCGACTGTAACCACCTTTCGTTCGCTCTGGTACCAGGCGGCAATACCAGCTGCCAAACCACCACCTCCAACCGCCACCAGTATCGTGTCAACATCTGGCAACTGGTCTTCCATCTCTTGCCCCACCATCCCCTGTCCAGCAACAACATCAGGATGGTCATAGGGGTGGACCAACAACGCCCCAGTCTCCAAGGCACGCGCCCGACATGCATCCATCGCATCGTCGTAATACTGCCCGGTCACCGTCAAGGCTGCGCCGTGTCTGCGAATGCGTTCCGCTTTTAGTGACGGTGACCCTTCTGGAACAAAGATCTCCGCATCAATGCCCAAAACTTTTGACGCATAGGCAACCGCTTGCCCATGATTGCCACCGGAAGCAGTAATTACACCCGCCCGCGGAACATCGGCCGAAAGGATTCTGTTGAACGCACCACGCGGCTTGAACGAGCCCGTGTGCTGAAAAAGCTCCAGCTTAAGGAAGATCTCCGCATCAATGCCGAACGCGGCCTCTTCGAGTTGAATTACAGGGGTGCGACGAACGCGGCTGTTAATCCGCGAAGCCGCAGCCTCAATGTCCTTGCGGGAAACAACACCCACCTCAGACCTCCATTAGACAAACGGTGGCGCACAGACAGTGCCTGTCCCTACGAGCCCTGCACGACGATCGCCCCTGGTACGGCTTTACTTCTCAGTCTTGCCCTTTTCCCAGGCCTTGATTCCCTCGACCATCCACAGTGGAGGAGTCTGGTCCTTCAAGTAGTAATCGAAGAACTCCTGCATTCGAACGGTGAAGTCCTTCTGGTTCACCCGTTTACGCAAACCATGCGCTTCGCCATTGTAGTTGAACATCCATGCCCGTTTTTCAAGACGACGAAGGGCCATAATGAACTCGATGCCTTGGTACCAAGGGACAGCACCGTCTTCGTCATTATGCAGAATTAGCAGAGGAGTCTCGATCTTATCAGCCCAAAAAATTGGTGAGTTCTCAACATAACGAAGCGGAACTTCCCAAAGGCTGTCACCAAGGCGACTTTGCGTCTGCTCGTACTGAAACTGTCTTACCATCCCACTCGCCCAGCGAATTCCACCGTAAGCACTGGTCATGTTCGATACTGGAGCCCCTGCTTCAGCGGCAGCAAAGATGTTGGTCTGGGTCACCATGTAAGAGATTTGATAACCACCCCAGGAGTGTCCCTGGATACCAATACGATCCGCGTCGATAAAACCTTCGTCGATTAGCATATTGATGCCGGGCAGCACGCATTTCAGCGCATCCTTACCCGGATACCCTGTACCGTATTCAATATCGGGCATCCACATAACATAGTCATTGCTGACATAGTAGGACGCGTTCACGGAGGTCCCAGGCGTTGGGTGGCGAAAGCTGTGTAAACCCTGATGCAATGTCTCGTAGATATAGACTAGGAGTGGATACTTCCGATCCGGATCGAAATTTTCGGGTTTAATCAAAATACCCTTCAGCGGCACACCGTCTGAGCTACGGAAATTTCTCAGTTCTGCTTCCCCCCACAAGAAACTGTCCGTTTGGGCGCCGAGATTTGATACCTTCTTGCCTATAAAGTCCATGCCACTAACCCAGATATCCGGATATTCTGCAAACGTTGACTGCGTATACATCACCACATCAGCAGCCCGTGCTTTGGTCGGGTTTCCGATGGACTTGTCGGCCATAATGACCTCGCGCGGAAGCTCGTTACCACTAACCGAATCAACATAGAAACCAGTCGATCTTGTATCTTCGTTTGTGGTACCAAGAAGCAACTCGGCCGCGGGATCGATGAAATCCTCGTCAGGGTTCAGCCGAATACGCCGAAAAGACAAGTCGTGAGTCCTGCCATACCCATCTGTGATCACGCGCGCTTCGGATCCATCTGGACGCAGCATCCATATATCGTATCGGTCGTAAACCAATACGCCCTCGTCGTCACTTAGCCAGCCAGCAATACCGTAAGACCCCGCGGCTTGTGGTTGATCCCAATCTTCACGATCAAATCGCACATCGAGAGTTTCGGTGAGGTTGCGGGTGGTCTCACTGACGATGTCGTAGACATACCAATCGTAATCATCCATCCCGAACCAGCTAACGTACCGGCCCCCTGGTGAAAGACTGGCACCACGAAAGAGCCCTTCGGCCACCATAGTTCGGTTACCCGTCATGGGGTCGATGACATACGCATCGGAGAAACTTCCGTAGTACGAAACGCGTTTTGTGTAGGGAACGTTGGTGGAAGCGAACGCGACACTGCCATCGTTGCTCAGGCGAACGTCGGGAATGTCTTTGTCTGCAAGTTTCACGAAACGACCACTACCAACATGGTAGACAGAAGCCCAGGTCTGGTTATCAACTCTGTTACGCATCTGCTCCTGTTGCGGCTGGGGATATGGGTCATCCCATGACCACAAATCAAAAACTGCCTTTTCCTCATCCTCTCCCTCATCCGCGTTGTCCGGTTTGGGCTCAGGTATTTCCTTCACTCCCAACAAGACAATGCTCCCGTCTTCGTTAAAAGACACCTGTGACAAACGCGAAACAGCCATCCCAGCGGGAAAGTTCTCGGTCGAAGTGTGGGAGACCCATAACTCCGCCGCTGGAGATCCGAAGTCCCACCCGTAGAGGTTAAAGGTGGGTTCATCGGCGGAGTAATCGTCACGATCGGTAACAAATGCCAGACGGTCCTGGTCCTCATCCAATGCCAAGCGCTCGTAATTCCCCTCACCACTAAGCACAGTGGCAACGGCGTCCTGTGCCGGACTGTACATGTAGACACCATCAGATTCCGGCGTTTCTTCGCTCGAAACCGTATAGAGGACCATCGCTCCGGTGTCGGTAAACTGATAGCTCAACACCGACTCCGCGTTCCATTCACTACCATCGGCGAGCGAGTGAACCGTGAGGGTGGTGCCAAAGTCTTTGTCTTTGTTGTCACTTTCATCTGCTTCGGCTTCCTCTCCTTCCTCTTGCTCCTCGGTCACAGCTGAAGGTGGCTCCTCTTCCTCTGACTCTGACGCCGACTCTTCGTGAAGGTATGCAATATGACCACCGGCATCCTGCGGAACTCGGAAGCTACGGACGCGCTCAATTTCAATGACTTCACCGGTCGCAAGATTCATAATGCCGAGACTGCTCTTCGGCATATCTTCCGACTTTGTCTTCGCCTTACGAGCCTCTTCCGTCTCTTCCTCCGATGGCGCGATAGTGAACACGAGATAGGTCGAATCCGGCATAAAACGAGCGCCTGCTCCTCGCGGATACCGATGCTCTCTACCCGATTCGACGTGTGTAGCAATCAATTCGCCATCACCGTCCTGCGGGACGGCAGAATACACAACCCACTCACCATTTGGAGAAAGTTGCTGCCCTTGGATCCGCTTCCAGGCATCGTAGTCTTCATGTGTCAGCGGTCCTTTACCCGTGCCTTCCTGGGCCCTGACCGATCCAGCCGACAACGAAAGCGTCGACACAAACATGACCAATACGACGAGTATCCAACGTCTAACCATCATGCCTCCTGCGAATTTCAAGGAATATCAAGTAGTACACTCAGCTAACCAGCCTTGTATCGGTGAAACACTCCTCCGAAACGCTACTAGAGATCAGCCTCCCGCTCCAGCGCCAGGATCCCTAACCCCTTTCTAACATTTTGAGGGCATCACGAAGTTCTTCAATTGAAGGTCTCTCCCGATAATCTTCGTCTACCCTCACGTACCGAACCAGGCCTTTCTTGTCAATAATCAGTGCAGCCGGATGCGGGATTCCGCGGTCACTATCCGCGTTATACAAGCCATAGGCTTTGATCGTATTAGCAGCCGGATCAAGAAGGACTGGGAATGTGAGGCCCTCAGTGTCCCGCAACTCGAGAAGCTTTGAGGGATCGTCCGTGCTAATAACCCAAAGTGACGTTTCGACCCCAACCAGGCTTTCAAGGTTTTCTTGCAGCTCACCGAGCTGCCGGCGACACCATGGTCACCAAGCACCGCGAAAAAAGACCAGAATGACGGCCTGCTCTCCGCGCAGGTCTCTGAGACTGAAGGTGCTTCCATCAATTGAATGCATCGTGAAATCGATAGCTTCAGCGCCAACCTCGACACGGGAAGTTTGTGGCATTGCCCCAACTAAGAGTGGGATGACCACAAGCAAACACATCGAGAAAACCTGTAAGATTCTCCCCTGGTAATCCTTGGATACCCTGCGTTGCGCTGACAAACAACCTGCCGCGCCCGCCGCGAGTTCCCGGGCCCTTTCTTGAATCAAGTTCCCTCCTCAGATAGCTTCCGGCGTCGATAGGCAAAAACGAATTTCTTCATGAATGCGCCCGTTGCTAGCAACAATGTTCCGGCCTTCCAGAATCGCATCGATGTCTTCGGCGCCAGAAAAGTCACTCACCCGGCCGCCAGCTTCGCGGACCAGAAGCGTTCCAGCAGCTACATCCCAGGGTGAAAGATGCAACTCCCAAAACCCATCAAGACGCCCGCACGCGGTATAGGCTAAATCGAGCGCCGCTGCACCCATGCGCCTCACCCCAGCGGCAGCTAGTGTGATTCTGGCCCAATTGTCCAGATTGTTATCTGGGATCTCGTTTCGATTATAGGCAAAGCCGGTGGCCATTATCGCCTCCCCGATCGAAGCTGACGCCGATACACCGACAGTGTCTCCATTGAGGCGGCAGCCATCTCCTCTCAATGCTGTGAACGTTTGATTAAGCTTCGGCGCATGAACTATCCCGGCCAGCAGTTCGTTCCCTTCAATAATAGCGATCGAAACGGCCCAAAACGGGATCCCATGAAGATAGTTAACAGTGCCGTCGAGCGGATCGATGACCCAAAGACGATCAGCTCCTGTCAATCGCAGGCTTCCTTCTTCCCCAAGGACATCGTCCGATCCGGGGATTCGGTCAACTAGAAGTTTCTCGGCCTCACGGTCTGCCTTGGTCACCAGATCGCGCTGTCGACCACCTTTACGCTCCGCGTGCTCTCGACGTAACTGGCCGTAGTACGAAAGAAGTAAATCGCCAGCCACTTCAGCGTGACCCACAGCCAGCTGTAGTAAGGAACGGTGGGAGTCGTTCGGGGTAAAGCTCATGGAAGGTTTCCGTCCTAAAGCATTGAAGACAGTAATGTAGAGGAGAGTATAGAGGTCACGGCCCGTGGGTACTCCGACATTCTCCAAGGCAGAAGAACACCATCGTGCCCTAAGTAGGTGACTCGCGGCTCTCTACTTCTGAGTTGGACAAACAACACCTGTAAGTTCCCACTAACTACCTACTGCACGCTGCCAACTAACTCCTGATAACGCTTAGGATCGTTTGCCCCTTCGGTGCCAAAAAGAAGGATGCGGGAATCCCGATCAAGACCGAGTTGTTCCCTTGCTAACTCGCCCTTCCCAACTGCCAGGAACCCTGCAAGTCCAGCAATACCTGACTCGCCCAACACAACTTCTTGCTGGCCATATCCTCCGGACGATAGCGCCTTCATTGCGGCGACAGCCTGAGTATCGCTAATCGTCATAAAGGCTGTTGCACCGTCCCTGAGAATTCCCCATCCCAAGGTCGAGGCCTCACCGCAAGACAAGCAACCCATTACAGTGTCGAGGTCTCCGGATACAGTTACTAACCGGCCAGCGACCGCGCTTTGATAAAGGCAATCCGCTATCGATGGTTCCACGCAAATAAATGCTGGGCGGTCGACACCGAGCTTCTCCCACAGATAGCCACAGATCGAGGCAGCAAATCCCCCTACACCTGCTTGGACGAAAACGTGCGTCGGCAAAGGTTGGCCTGCGATTGCCTCCATTAACTCAGCGGCCACAATTGTGTAGCCCTGCATTATCGCTCGCGGGATCGTTTCATATCCGGGAAACGAGTGGTCAGACACTACTAGCCCTCCGCAATTTGCAGCAGCATCACTTGCATCACGGACAGCCTCATCATACGTGCCATCGACCCGGATTACTGTGGCTCCCTCTGCTTCGATTGCAACACGCCGAGGCTCGCTAACAATGCTGGGAACGTAAACCACGCACGGGCAACCTAGGTTGCGCGCTGCCCACGCCACCGCCCGCCCATGGTTGCCATCAGTAGCACAGATCAGAACAATGTTCGCGGTTTCCTCTTCATACCGTCTGCTTCGTAAGCCAGCCGCATCAACCTCAATTCCTCGATCGTGCAACTCTCTTTGAACCGCGCGCAGGCAACCGTAAGTGCCACCGATGGCCTTGAAACTTCCGAGCCCAAAACGGTCCGATTCATCCTTTAGTAAAACTTGTGCAACATCCAGATCCGTTGCCATCCATGGCAAGTCATGGATGGGCGTCTGGGCATACTCTGGCCATTTCCTAGCCTCCTCCCACGCCAATTCAAGCGCATCAAGGCTAACCACCTCTCGAGCAACGTCAGTGTATGGAGTGCTAATCGAGAACCGTGGATTTAAAAACAGCTGGAACGAGTCTTCCATGGCCTTCTGGTCTCCATGGTACGTCGAATGCTACCTTTTCTACGGCTCATCTCCCGAAGCAAGCAAGAGGATATTCCGATGCCAAGCCAATTCCTACGCATTTTCCCTTTGGTCCTACTTTCGGTAATTATCTCCACCAATTCCGTCGTCGCACAGAACAGTTCTCAAGACGGCCGGATAACTTCCATGGAATCCAGACTTGCGGAGCTCGAGTCGACACAAACAAGTATATTGAGCCGACTTGACCAGCTGTGGCTCGACCTTGATAACACGCTTGAACCACTGCGCGTGCGCCTTGCCGAATACGGTAACAACACCGGGAGTCTAGAGTCCCGCCTAGTTGCCCTGGAAGAACAGCTCGTGCTACTGAACGAGAATCTCCTCAACATTACCGGAGGAGTCCGTGAACCTGGCGATGCTTCGGCACGCCCGGTCTCCGGGTCGCCGATGCCTCCGCCCCAGCAACCCACGGGGGTTCCCGGCCCATCGGTTGCCCGCCCAGCGGAATCCGCCCAACCGGCTCCAATGTCTACAAGGTCGGAGGCCGATTCACTCTACTCGGCCGCATATACAGACTACTTGTCGGCGAACTACACACTCGCCATCGACAGTTTTCAGGAGTATCTGCGACTTTTCTCGGATGATCAGCTTGCCGATAGCGCCCAGTACTGGGTCGGCGAAAGCCACTACTCGCTGCAGCAATACCAGCTAGCCCGCACGGCATTTATGGAAGTCGAGCGGCGGTATCCCCTCTCCGAAATGGTTCCGGATGCAGCGTTTAAGGCCGCCCGATGCCTTATTGAACTTGGTGAGGGTGCCCGAGCCATAGGCGAACTCGCCCGCCTGGTAACTGACCACCCACACTCAAACACCGCCCCCATAGCTTGTATGCAAATAGAACGGCTCGGTGGCGAAAAGCCCATCAGCTGTCCCGGGAAGTAGAAGATAATTGCCGGAGATCCGCGAAATGAACGCGACTCAGACCGCTCCTAAACCTTTGGCGCACTCGGCGCCAACGTGCAGAATGATCGCCTTCATCTCGCTTCTGCTATCGATAGGCTGCACCCAAGAGCTTGAGCGAGTGCCCGAAATATTTCGGCCCACTAACGCGCATGAAGCCTATCGCCTCTCGCTCCTGGAAGCCAAACTTGGCAATTCGGCTCTGGGGCACGACTGGATTGCGGCCTCAGAAGCAGCCTTGCGAAAGCCTGCCCATATTACTTCCCCTTTTCGTGAGTCTGGTTACTTCGACAAGTCAGTAGCCAATGCCATCGGTTATGTCTTTCCTGTTGCCGGTGGGCAGAGGGTCGACGCCGATGTTGTTCTCCAATCACGCGAACCTATCCGTGTATTTATGGATCTGTTCCGCCTTGTCGACAATGATCCGCACGCCCCTATCCATATTGCTAGCGGCACCATGCTTATCGAACCGCCAGTCGATGTGGATTCAATTCCCGACGGTGCCCCGGAATCCTCGCGAAGACTTCGTTTTGAGCCTGTGCGCGACGGAACCTACATCCTCCGCATCCAGCCTGAACTGCTCCGGAGTGCTCACTATACTGTTGGGCTAATGATCGATGCTTCTCTCAGTTTTCCAGTTGCCGGTCACACCGGTCGCTCAATCTGGAGCGCATTTGGTGCTGAGCGTGATGGAGGCCGACGTTCACACCGCGGTATCGATATCTTTGCTGATCGTGGCACCCCGGTACTCGCCGCAGCTGACGGAGTCGTGAGCCGCGCCACCACAACCCCCATCGGCGGCAACGTCGTCTGGATTAACCTGGATCGGCGGCGGAATACTAGGCTGTATTATGCTCACCTTGATAGCCATAGCGTTGAATCGGGCCAGAGGGTTAAGGTCGGCGACCAACTAGGCACCGTGGGAAACACGGGGAACGCACAAACAACACCGCCGCACCTCCACTTCGGTGTATACGCTCGTGGTGCTGTTGATCCATTGCCTTATCTCGCACGAATGCGCACAGAGCCACAATCTTTCACTGTCGACCTGAATCGCGTCGGTAGTTGGTCCCGCACGACCGATAGTGACGTTGTTGTCCGTACTGGCCCGAACAGCGGTGCGCGCGTGGTTACCACTCTTAATAGACACACTCCCGTTTTGGTTTGGGGGGCGAGCGCCCAGTGGTATCGGGTTGAGCTACCCAATGGGGCTCACGGCTATATCATCGGTGCCACCACTGAGTCCGCAACCCCGTTACGCAAGGAATCGGTGGTTAGTATTTCCAACCTTTTGGACCACCCAGCACCCCAGGGAGCAACAATTCAGCAAGTGGCCCCGGGTTCAGAACTCCCTGTTTTAGGCTCTTGGGGTCAGTTTCTCTACGTGCAGACACCGACGGGTCTGAACGGATGGTTGTCTTTCGAATAACATCCATGGACACACTGTCTTTCTCGGTCATCGTCCCAACATACAATCGGGGGCATCTTTTGCCCCGAGCCCTCAACTCCATCGCCGCTCAAACGCAGACGCCGCTTGAGGTGATCGTGGTCGACGATGGATCAACTGATGACACCATCGCCACTCTCCGGCGCGAGTATCCCGATGTCGTCCTCTTTGAGGAAC